>Ga0208357_1001288_pt1 | contig 18462 bp, 16 predicted proteins | sample NGESurdeep092012_6_FD_184487 | JGI IMG/M metagenome (GOLD analysis project Ga0208357, IMG submission 184487) | Arctic peat soil microbial communities from Barrow, Alaska - NGEE Surface sample F52-2 deep-092012 (SPAdes) | ecosystem: Environmental > Terrestrial > Soil > Wetlands > Peat ... | reverse complement strand
TAGCGGTTGTTGCCCTCAGCCTTGCTCTCCGAGAGGACGAGGACCGCTCCGATGATGGCGATGATGACGAAGACGATGTTGACTAGGAGGCACCAGCGCCAGCTCGCGTATTCCGTGAGCACGCCACCGAGGAGCAGGCCGATCATGGAGCCCGCGCCGGCGACGGTGCCGAAGATGGCGAAGGCCGTGTTGCGGTCCCGGCCTCGGGGAAAGGTGACCGTCACCATGGCCAGCGATGCGGGAGCCAACATCGCGGCGAAAGCGCCTTGGACGCCGCGAGCGATGATGAGCTCGAGACCGCTCTGGGCGAGGCCGCCCCAAGCCGAAGCCAGACCGACCCGAGCAGCCCGACCATGAAGGTGCGTTTGCGGCCCCAGTAGTCGGCGATCCGACCACCGAGCAGCAAGAGAGCCCCGAATGCGAGCGCGTATGCGGTGATGACCCACTGGCGCTGTCCGTCAGAGAGCCCTAGTTCTTCTTGCGCTCGAGGAAGGGCGATGGTGACGATGGTGCTGTCGAGGACGATGACCAGTTCCGTCAACGCCAGGATGCCGAGTGCCCACCACTTCGTGGTGGAACCGAAGCGTGCTGTAGACATGAAAAAACCCTTCAGGCTCGTGGTAAATGAGACACCTGAAGGTTTCCGGCCTCGGACCAGGACCCGTGAGAGCACCTGACCACCCCGAGCAACGCGGCTCGGCAGACTTCGACCCTATCATCAAAACTATGCATGTATGCATGTAAGCTTCGAAATAGATTCAAGCTGGAGGGTGCTGTGCGGGAGAACAATCGGAAGAAGATCCTCGACGCTGCCGTCCGCGTCGTCCAACGAGATGGCGTAAATCGCCTGACCCTCGAGGCGGTAGCCGAAGAGACGGGCGTCACGCGAGGCGGCATGACGTATCACTTCCGCGATCGTGCAGCACTGAGCCTTGCCCTGCAAGAACACCTTGCCTCAAGTTGGGAGGAAAGCCTTACGCGAGCTGCAGGTAAGGCGGCCGACCAGGCGACCGCTAAAGAAAAGGCGGCCGCCTATGCCACAGTGGCGATGGCATCGGCTACCAGTGGTGAGTTGGAACTGATTCTGCAAGGTGGACGTGACGCCTCTCTCAGCGAGCCGTGGAGGCAGGTGCTACAACGGTGGACACCCTCGATCGAAGACGCAATCGCGGACCCCACTGCGATGCGCCTCTTCATTCTCAGGCTCGCTGCTGACGGTCTTTGGGTATATGACTCGCTCAACGGTCACAAACTATCCACCGAGAGGCGGCAAACAATAGCCGACCAGATCACCACCTTCGCGGACGGAAAGCTGCCCTAGCATTCAGAGCACAAGCGGCTCTTCAGAATTGAGGGTGTAGTCGGGTTGGCGCGTCGTTGCGGTGGTGTGAGGGCCTTGATATGCGTATTCGCTGCGCTCATGCGCTACTCGACCACCGGTAACGCGGCGAGCGCTTCCCGCAGCATCCCGCCGTGCTGGGCCAGCAGGGCGATCGCATCGGGCCCGCTCAGCCCGGTCGCGGCGACGACGATCGCCGCCTTGATCCAGCCGTCGACCTCGGCGATCGCCCGCGCCGCCGTCGCCGCATCCACCCCGGTTGCCAGCATCACGGTGCGTTCACTGCGGGCACGCAGCTTCGCGTTCGTCGCCTTGAGGTCGACCATCAGCGACCCGTATACCTTGCCGAGCCGCACCATGGTGATCGTGCTGAGCATGTTGACGACGAGCTTTTGCGCCGTTCCGGCTTTGAGTCGGGTCGATCCCGTCACGAACTCCGGGCCGACGACGGTCTCGATCGCCACGTCGGCGGCACGCCCGATCTCCGAGTCGGCGTTGCAGGCGAGCGCAACCGTGAACGCACCGACGCCGCGCGCGTGCTCCAGCGCACTCAGCACATACGGCGTGCGCCCGGATGCCGAGATCCCGACGACCGCGTCATCCGACGTCAGCGACAACGCGGTCAGGTCGCTCACGGCGGCGGCCAGATCGTCTTCGGCGTTCTCGATGGCGCGGCCGACGGCATCCAGACCACCCGCGATCACGCCAACGACCAGCGATGGATCCGTGCCGAACGTCGGCGGAATCTCGCTCGCGTCAAGCACACCCATGCGGCCAGCCGTGCCCGCGCCGACATAGATCAGCCGCCCGCCGCCCCGCATGCGTTCCACGATGCCGTCGATCGCGCGAGTGATCGCCGGCGCGACGGCGGCCACCGCGGCGGGCACCGTTTCGTTGGCACGATTCATGGCGTCGACGAGCTCGGCAACAGGCATCAGATCCAATTGCAGTTGCTCGTCGCCAACCTGCTCGGTCGACAATTCAGCTAGGTGCGCGCGCAACGTGTCGCGTAGTTCGCCGGCGCGCTCGTTCTGCTGTTCCGGTGCTTCAGCCACGGATGACCCTTCCCTCGTGCGGCAGTTCTGCTGTGGCTGCGACCAGGGCCGCGCCGTGCAGTGCGTCACCCTGTGCGATGACCTCGCCGAGCCCGGCCTCGGTCAGCGCCTCCCGCAGTCGCGCTGCGAAGAACGGATGCCCCGCAAGCCCGCCTGCGACGCACACGGAACCCGATCCGGATGCCACAGACGTGAGCGCGAGCAGTCGGGCGGCTTCGTCGACAATGCCCGAGGCAACCGCGTCACGCTCTGCGGCACGGTCGATCACGGTCGGCGCGAAACGGCCAAGCTGACGGGCAGGCGATCCGCGCTGCGCGACCCAGAGCGGAAGCTCCGCGATGCTGCCTGCGAGAGCAGCGGCATCCGTCGTCAACAACGTCGCGGGGCCGCGACCGTCGTGCGCGCGCAGCACCGCCTGCAGGCCGTGCCGGCCGATCCACTGGCCGCTGCCGTCGTCGCCGAGCCACGGACCCCAGCCGTCGATCTGGGTGACCGCTCCCGCCTCGGTCACGGTGAAGCAGATCGCGCCCGTCCCGGCGATCAGGATGCTGCCGGGACCTCCCCCGAATGCGCCCGCATGCGCGGCGAGCGCGTCGTTGATGATGGCGACCGGCGCATCCGCCAGCCGGGAGCGCACGATGCGGATGAGCTCGCGCGCCGCATCCCGTCCGGCTTCGACCCCGGCCGCGCCGATGCCGATGCGCGCGTAATCGCGCGGGTCGATGCCCGTTGCGGCGGTGGCATCCGCGATCGCCCGGAAGGACAGTTCGGCTCCGTTGTGGTCGGCGAGCCCGGGAGCGCCGGCCCCGTGTCCCTCGGCGATCTGCGCTCCGCCTCGGCACACACGCGCCCGGCAGGATGTCTTGCCGAGGTCGATGGCCAAGGTCAGCCCGGCCGGTGTCGTTGTCACTGCGTGCTCCTCGTGTTGATCTGTACAGCGTATTGAGCGTGCGGCGGTCGCCGCACGTTTTCGGGCCTTTCCGCGCAGGCTCGCGGTTTTCCACAACTTCGCGCTTGTGCGCGTTCTCCACAGATTGCGGATGCGCGCCTCCGGCACGTCGGTGCTCAGGCCAGCATGCCCGTATGACCTTTTCCTCACCACGCTTTTCATTCGCGCTGAAACCACTCGGAACTCTGATGCGACGCACGCCGCGCGGCATCCGCCTCACCGCGACGGCGGTACTGCTCGGCTTGCTCCTATCGGGCCTCGGCTCCGTGCTTGCAGCCGCACCGGCCTCGGCGATCGTCTCGACCGGCACGGCAGTTGGCCACAGCTCCAGCACGACCGGCCTGTGGATCGGCACGTATCGGCTCGCGGATGGTCAATCCGGATTCTGCCTGAATCTCGGCCGCCCGTCGCCGCGTGGGTCGGACTTCACACCCGTCGAGCTGCGCACATTGGGCTGGTATTCGGCGGATGACGCAGCCCGGCTCGCGTACATCGCCCGCACCTGGGGTGGAACCGCCGACCCGGATGTCGCGGCAGCAGCGCAACTCGCGACCTGGATGATCACCGGCTTGACCGGCCAGACTCCTGCGGCGCTTGCCGCTCGCGCAAACGGCAAGGCAGCCGCCGTGCTGGCGGCGGCGACCGAGATGCTCGCGCAGGTCAACGGCGCCACTGGCGCGTCGCGCGGCGTTGCAGCACGGGTGCTGATCGAGCGGGGAAACGACGGCGCGGACACCGTTCGCGCCGAACTGGATGTCGACTATCTCGCCGGCCCGGGCACGCTGCCGCCCGGCACACACCGTGGCACTGTCACGCTGGACGGCGCAACCTTCGCAGACGGCTCCACGAGCGCGGAGGTCGGCAATGGCGTACCCGCTGCCATCCGCCCCGCGTCTGCCGATGCGATCATGAAGGTCGCCGCGCATGCCGAATTCGGCGCACTGCCATACGGCGACAGCGCAACCGTCGCACACAATCCGTCGGACGTGCAGAACCTTCTGCTCGGCGGGGCCGCGTCGGCGAGGGCGGTCGCGGATGCTTCCGCCGAGCGCCCGACTCCTTTGCCGTTCCAACCGCAGGTGGTCACGCGCGCGAGCTCCGCGACAGCTGCAGTGGGGGGCGAAATCACGGACCACCTGACGGTCAGTGCTGTCGGCGGAGAAGCCGAAGCTGCATCGGGCGCAGCAGCATCGGGCGCAGCAGCATCGGGCGCAGCAACTCAGCATTCGAGTGTCTGGGGTGTCTTCGGTGCGGACGGCGGACCGTATTCGCCGGTTCCCGTGACGGTGCGCAGCACGTTGCTCGGACCGTTCCAGAGTGCGCCGGAGCGTGCAGCTGAAGCACCGACGGACGCGCCCGTCGTGTGCGAAGTCAGCACGGTCATCGACCGTGGTCCTGGCGATTATGAGACCGAGCCATGCACCTTGCCTGCAGCAGGGCACTATGTCTGGGTTGAACGGATCGACGCGGCAGACTCCGCAGCCGAGCAGGGCGCCGGCCGAATCCTGCCGTGGAGATCGGCCTTCGGCGTCGTGGAGGAGATCAGTTTCGTGCCTCTGCCCGCGTCGCCCGCGGCCCCGGCCGCGGAGCGGACGATCGCCCCCGTGAAGCATGAGCTCGCAGCTACTGGCGGCCCGATCGGGTTCGGAGGCGACGCGCCAGGCACGATCGTGCTCGCGGTCGGCGCGCTCTTGGTCGGGATACTGCTGTTCGCACTCAGGCGCGGGGTCGCGCCTCGCTGGCTCCGGCAGCCAAGGTCGCACCGCGCTCACCGAGCAGGATCGAGTCTGCTCGCGATGGTGCGGAACTGATCGCCTTCAAGCTGGAGCTCAGAGTTTCTCGATCGGTGCGATCTTGATCAGGAGCTTCTTCGCACCTGCCGTGTCAAACTGCACGTGCGCGACCCGCTTGGTGCCTTCACCGGTGACTGCGGTGACGCGCCCCGTGCCGAAGTCGGTGTGCCGAATCGTGTCACCCGCAGCCAGTTCGAGGTCACCATTGTCGCGCACCGTGCCGCTCACCCGGTTTGCCCATTCCGTCTTCGGCTTGTCGAGAGCCGGCCGCCCGTAACCACCCGCCGTGCCGCCGCCGAAACCGCCGTCCCGGCGTGCGTTGAGGGCGCGTGATTGGGTTCCGCCTCGGCCGTTTGCCGTGCCGGGTGATTGTCGCCACTCGATCAGGTCACCAGGGATCTCCTTCAGATAGCGACTCGGCATCGCGACGGACGTCTCGCCGTACTGCGCACGTGACATGGCAAGCGAGAGATAGAGCCGCTTCTTTGCCCGGGTGATGCCGACGTAGAACAGACGACGCTCCTCGGCAGGCCCGCCCGGCTCCGCCGCCGACATCTGATGCGGCAACAGCCCTTCTTCGACGCCGGTGACGAACACCGCGTCGTATTCCAACCCCTTGGCGGTGTGCAATGTCATCAGCGAGACGGTTCCGCTCGAGTCGTCGAGATCATCCGCGGCGGCAACAAGCTGCACCTCGGTGAGAAAGTCGATGAGCCCGCCATCCGGATTGTTTCGCGCGAACTCGCGCGTGACCGCGACCAGCTCCTCCACGTTCTCGGCGCGCGCTTCGTCTTGCGGGTCGCGGCTCATCCGAAGCGCGTTGAGGTAGCCGCTGCCGTCGAGCAGGAAGATCAGGACGTCGGCGACGGATGCGGCGCCTCCCGGTGCCTCCGGGTCGATCTTCAGCACCGCCTCATCGAGCAGTGTGGCCAGCTTCAGGATCGCGCCGGTCACCTTCGGGCCGAGGCCGAGCGCGTCGGCGTCGCGCATGGCCTGACGGTAGCTGACGTCGTTGTCTTCCGCCCACGAGTTCAGCTGGGTTTCAGTTGCTGGGCCGATGCCGCGTTTGGGCGTGTTGAGGATCCGCCGCAGCGCGAGTGCATCCTGCGGGTTGGCAACCGCGGTCAGGTACGCGAGTGTGTCCTTGATCTCGGCGCGCTCGTAGAACTTGGTGCCGCCCATGATGCGATACGGCAGCGCAGAACGGATGAAGATCTCCTCCAGCGCACGCGTCTGTGCGTTCGTGCGGTAAAAGACCGCGATCTCGTTGTACGGCATGCCTGCGCGGTGAAGTGTTTCGATCTCATCGGCGACGAACTGGGCCTCATCGTGCCCGCTGTACCCGGTGAACCCGACGATCTTCTCGCCGTCGCCGACCGCAGTCCACAGATTCTTGTCTTTGCGGTCGAAATTGTGCGAGATCACCGCGTTCGCGGCCGAGAGAATGTTCTGGGTCGAGCGATAGTTCTGCTCCAGCAGCACCACCTTCGCGCCGCGGAAGTCGCGCTCGAACTCGGAGATGTTGCGGATGTCTGCCCCGCGGAACGCATAAATCGACTGATCTGAGTCGCCGACCACGGTCAGCGACGCTCCGGGGATCGCTCCTGAGGCGTCGCGCAGGCCGCTGACATACAGGCCTTGGCCTTCGAGTTCGTCGACGAGGTCAGGCTCGACCGGCTGCGTGAGCTCGCGGATCAGCGAGTACTGTGCGTGATTCGTGTCCTGGTATTCGTCGACCAAGATGTGCCGGAAACGCCGCTGGTACAGCGCGGCGACCTTCGGAAACGCGCGGAACAGAAACACGACTTGCCCGATCAGGTCGTCGAAGTCGAATGCGTTCGCCTGGGTCAACTCACGCGTGTACTGGCGGAAGATCTCCAGAAAGAGTCGGTCCTGCGGGTCGTTGAGATTTGCGTTGCGGGCGTAGGAATCGACATCCGTCAGTTCGTTCTTCAGTTTCGAAATCTTGGCGGATGCGTTCGCCGGCGTGAAGCCGTAGGTGTCGGCATCCAAACCGTTGATGATGCGCTTGAGCAACGCCCGGCTGTCGCCGGAATCGTAGATCGTGAAATTCTTGGTGAAACCGAAGTTCTCCGCTTCGCGGCGCAGGATGCGCACACACGCGGAGTGGAACGTCGAGATCCACATCCCGTCGGATGCCTGCCCCACGAGCGCCTGCACCCGCTCGCGCATCTCCGCAGCGGCCTTGTTCGTGAACGTGATTGCCAGGATCTGGCTCGGCCAGGCTTCGCGACTGGCCAGCAGGCTCGCGATGCGCCGCGTGAGCACACTGGTCTTGCCACTGCCTGCACCCGCGACGATCAGGAGTGCGTGGCCGCGGTATTCGACGGCCTCGCGCTGTTGCGGATTGAGGCCGCCAAGAAGGGCGTCCTGGAATCCGTCAGGCCCGGCGCCAGACTGTCCGGGGCCAGAATCTCCAGCGCCCGGTTGCGTACCGTCGAGAATGATCGGGGTCGCGGCACTGCGCTGCGGCGCGCTCACTGGGGCTTGATCGGGATCGAAGAGAGTCGTCATGTCTGAGCCAAGTTTAGGCGTCGCCTCTGACACCGGGCGCCTGCGGATGCCTGCGCTCAGCCTTCACCCGGCGTCACGATGTGCAGGTCATCGAAGCGTCTGAAGTCCCGATCGAGCGTGGCGACCGGGCAGGCGAGTGCGCGCGCGACCGACGCGATGTAGGCATCCGGAATGAGATTGCCGTCGGCTTCGCCGACTACGGCTGTCTGCCGGAACACGCCGAGCCCGTTCGGCAATCCAGGTACAGAGCGATACGACGGTGCTGAGGTCACCGCATCGACGAAGGCGAATGCTTCGGCCAGCGTAGACGGCACCTCGAAGATGTGGGTGTTGGTGACCAGGCGCAGGAATCCGACCCAAACGAAGTCCGGCACGACGATATCCGCACCGGTCGCCAGCGTCTGCTCGAACCAGGGGCGCACGATCGGATGATGAACATGGTCGGCTCGAAAGGCGGCCAAGACTACGTTGACGTCAAGAACGATCACGACAGGTCGCCGGCGGCGTCGAGCACGTCGAACAACGAACGATTCGACACAGAATCAAGACCGACGCGCATGCCGGTGCCCCGCGTGAAGACCGGCAGCTGAATCGCCACCGGTTGGTCGACCGGATCAGCAAGCTCGCGTCGCAGGGCGTCTTCGACGTAGCGGCCCAGCGTGGTGCCGCGAGCGCTGGCGCGTACCTTGGCCGCCTCGAGCAGCTGGTCGTCGATCGCGAGAGTTGTGCGCATGCATCCATTTTAGCGCGTGTGCATCACTCTCATCACAATCGCCGTATCACCAACATCACGCTCAATGTTCCCCGTGCGAGAGTGTCCTTTTCGGACGACAGCGTCAGCCCGCCGAGGCGCGCTCGTCCGAAACGGACACTCTCTCGAGTAGGAACCTGCACCGGCACGACCCGGGCCGGCTACCCGGGGAAGCCGCCGGCACGCAGCAGGGCGCCGGGCAGTCGCTTGTCGAGTTTTCCTTCGAGCCACGCGGTTGCCGCGACGATCTCGCCGAGGTCCAAGCCTGTCGAAATGCCCATCCGGTTGAACAGGTACACCAGATCTTCGGTCGCCACGTTACCGGTCGCGTTCGGCGCGAACGGGCATCCGCCGGTGCCGCCGATACTCGCATCCAGAACAGAAACGCCGGCGGCCACTGCCACGACCGCGTTTGCCACCCCGGTGTGCCGCGTGTCGTGCAGATGAATGCGCAGCGGCAGCGCGGCGCCGGCCAGGTCACGCGCCAGCCGCATCCGCTCGGTGACATCGCTCGGCACCGCGACGCCGATGGTGTCGGCAAGTGCGAGTTCGTCAGGACCCGCACCGACGACCCGCTCGAGCACGCTGAGCAGTCGGTCGACCGGCACCTCGCCTTCGAACGGGCACCCGAAGGCGGCCCCGATCGTGATCGTCGTACCGACGCCGGCTGCCCGCGCGTCCGCGACGAGGCCAACGGCCTGCTCAACGGACTGCCGGGTCGTCATGCCCTGATTGCGCTGACAAAACGTATCCGTGGCCACTACGACGATGTTGATCTCATCGACGTGTGCGGCGAGCGCACGGTCGAGACCTCGCCGGTTCATCACCAAGCCGGCGTAGCGCACCCCGTCCGGATGCGGCAACCCGGCCATGACCGCCTCGGCATCCGCCATCTGCGGCACCCGCTTCGGATGCGCGAAACTGACTGCCTCGATGCGGCGCGCACCTGCTGCGACCGCGCGCTCGATCAACTCGATCTTGTCGGAGGTGCTGAGGAGCACATCCTCGTTCTGCAGCCCGTCACGAGGAGAGACCTCGCAGAGCTCGACCGCGCTCATCGGTTCTGCGCTCATCTGCTCTGCGCTCATCTGCTCTGCGCTCATCTGCTCTGGCCGAGATAGCGAATGATGTCGGCCTCGTCGAGCACCTCTGCGTACTTGGCGCCGAGATCGAACAGGTTCGATTCGTGTGTCGCCTGCGTTCGATCGCCAACCGCGTCGCGAACCACTGCCGCGACGATGCCATACTGCAGCGCGTCGACGGCGGTGGCCCGCACGCATCCGCTCGTGCTGACCCCGACAATGACGACGGTGTCGATGCCACTTGCCTGCAGGGTCGACGTGAGTGTCGTTCCGAAAAACGCACTGGCGTACTGCTTCACCAGCACGAGTTCGTCGGCACGCGGCGCGACCTGCGGCATGATCGCGTTCATGTCGTTGTCGCCGATCAGCATGGTCAGCGCCGGCACCTTGCGGATGAAGAGCCCGCCGTCGATGCCGCCTGGGCCGAAGATCGTGCGCGTGTGCACCACCGGAATGGCGGCCTCGCGGGCGGCCGCCACGACCCGGCCGGCCGCCTCCAGACTCGCGGTCGACGGCAGGCACAACGGGCCGGCCGGGTCGTAGTACGCACGCATCAGGTCGATCGACAGCACAACGGGTCGACGCCCCAGCGCCAGCGCTCCGCCGAACCCCGTCGAGAACTCGGCCATCAGACTCTCCTCACTTCGCGTCGGCACTGGGAGCGTCGACACTGGTAACTGCCACCGTCTGCCGCTGCCCAGCGATCACCAATCACCGTCACAGCCGCACGGGCGGCCGCGGTGCCGGCAATCCGGTTTCCTCCAAGCATCGCTCAATAATGGTCGCCAGTGGCGGCCCCATATTGAACGTCGGGAGCGGGTTCGGCCGGGCCGCGCTCAATTCCGCCCGCAACCGGGCGGATGCCTCGCGATCCACAGCCCCCGCGTCGTCACACACCACACCGTAAGAGCGGGCACCGTCAGCCGTCACGAGGCCACGCCTCACCTCGAGCGCGACCAGGTCGACGTCGCGAGCGAGCGGGTCTCCCCATCCGCCGCCACCCCAGGTCACGAAGTGCAGAACGTCGCCGGGATAAACGTGAACGTCGATCACTTTGCTGGGAATGACGTCCTTCGTTCCGTCGACGCGGTCGATCCACTTGGTACCGCGTGCGCCTGGCTCCCCGCCGTTGACACCCCACGGATAGGTCAGCCAGCGGTCGTCGTGAATGGCGATGGTACCCGGTTCCAGGAACCGGTAGGCGACATCCACGCCGTTGCCACCGCGGTGCAGTCCGGCGCCGCCGGTGTCTGCAATCGTCTCCCATCGCTCGATCCGCAGCGGGTAGTACGACTCGAGATACTCGCACGGGATGTTGACGAATGAGGGCCACAGCGAGTGCCCGTCCGGGCCGTCGCCGACCGGACGCCCCGGGATGCCCCCGAAGCCGATCGAGTAGAGCTGGAACCACTCCCCCTTGCGTTCGCCCTCTCCGTAATTGCCGGAGTACATGAAGTGCGGCGATGAAGAGAAGCCGGCGGCGTTGAGCAGGTCGGGGTTGGTCTGCCCGAGCAATCCGCCGAACAGGTCGAACACGCGGCCGATGCCGTGGTTGCGCGCGTTCAGGGCGGCTGGGTACTTCGGCTTCCAGAAGGAATCCTCCGGAATGATGACACCGACAAGCGGGTAGAAACCGTCGTTCCAGAGAATCTGCGGATCTGCAACGGTGATCATGTAGATGCCGAAGAACATCCGCACCAGGTTTTCATTGATGAAGTAGTTGATCGGTCCCTGTGCCTGCGGACTGCTCTCCCGGAAGTCCAGCGTCACCTTGTCGCCGGTGCGCGTCAGACTCATCTTGAGCTTGTACGGGCCGAAACCCACACCGTCGTCATCGATGTAGTCGGTGAACGACAGCGTCTCGCCGTCCTTGAACACCAGCGCGAGTAGCGTCTTCATCGCCCGATAGTTGCGATCCATCAGCGCATCGAGCGCCGACGTGTAGGTCTCGGCGCCGAACCGCGCGCACAATTCCTGCACCCGGCGGGATGCTGTGCGGCACGCCGCGATCAGCCCGTTCAGATCCGCGCGGTTCCAGTCGGGCTTGCGCACCTGGTTCAGAATGATCCGCAGCGCGTCGTCTGCGAGCACACCCTTGTTGTAGATCTTGAACGGCGGGATCACCACGCCCTCTTCGAAGATGGTGCGGGCATCCGTCGGCATCGACGCCGGGGTCTTGCCGCCGACATCCGTCATATGGCCGAACATCGACGACCAGCCGACGATGCGGCCCTCGAAGAAGATCGGCATCACGATCAGCCAGTCGTTGGCGTGGCTGATCGCGGCGCCGCACGAGTACGGGTCGGAGGTCAACAGCACGTCGCCCTCCTCGATGGTGCCGTGGAAGTTCTCCAGGAAGTCGGGGATCGACAGCCCGAACTGGCCGACGACCATCTTGCCCTCGGCATCTCCGATCAGCGGAAACTCGTCGTGCTGCTCGCGGATGCCCGGCGATAGCGCCGTGCGGAACAAGACTTCGTCCATTTCATACCGAGCGTGACGCAGAGCGTTCTCGACCAGGTCGATGGTGACGACATCGACATCCACGGGTTGCAGTGGCTCTGTTGCGGTTTCAATTAGGCGTGCCATGGTCCTATGCCTCCTGGGTCGCAGTGTTGGGGCGGATAAGCAGGCTCCCGCTGGCGTGCACGGTGGCCGCGTGGTCGGGCAGCACGAGGGTCGTGGAGTCCATTTCAGTGACGATTGCCGGGCCGACCACGATGTTGCCTGCGCGCAGGCGCCGCCGGTCGTAGACGTTCGCTTCGACGAATGCGTCGTCCACCCAGATCTCGGTGGTGGAGCTGAGTGCGGCTACGGGATCGCTTCCACCGGCATCCAGCACCGGTGCCGCGACCTCAGGACGCGGCCCGCTCGCCGTTGCCCGCACAGTCACCATCTCGTGTTCGGCATCCAGCAGGAACGAGAACAGGCGTTCGTGCTCAGCATCGAACACCGTGCGCAACGCGTCGAGGCCGCCGCCGTGTCCGTCGAAGGTGTCGATGTCGATCGTCACCGGGATCTCGAATCCCTGCCCGAGATAGCGCAGGTCGGCAGAATAGACGAGTTCGTGGTCGCTCTCGGGGATGCCGTCAGCGGTGAGCGATGCGCGCGCCAGGGCGGCCAATTCGTCCAGGACCTCGTGCAGGCTGTCATCCGTGAGATCGTTGAAACTCGCAACCAGAGTGCGCACCGACTCGTCGCGCAGGCTCGTCGTCGCGTCGCCGTACGCACACAGCACGCCGGGCGACGGCGGGATGATCACCGGCCAGGTGCCCATCAGCCGGCCCAGCGCGTTGGCATGCAAGGGGCCCGCGCCGCCGAACGCGACGAGTGCGAAGTCGCGCGGATCGAATCCCTGCTGCACCGAGACCAGCCGCAAGGCGCCGAACATGTTCTCGTTGACGATGTCGACGATTCCGGCTGCGGCGGCCTCGACGGAATCCAGCGTGGTGGCATCCACGATCGTTTGAATTGCCGAGCGCGCTGCAGCACGGTCGAGGGTGATCTCACCGCCGGCCAACTCGGTTGGAAGATAGCCCAGCACAACGTCGGCATCTGTCACGGTCGGTTCGGTTCCTCCCGCCGCGTAGGCGGCAGGCCCCGGGTCAGCCCCGGCGCTCTGTGGGCCGACGCGTAACGCCTGGGTCAGCGGGGGCACGTGGGCGATCGATCCGCCACCCGCGCCGACGGTGCGCACATCGACCGAGGTGGCCCGCACGGTGAGGTCGCCGACGGATGTCTCGCGACCGATCCGCGGCGTCAGCCCCTGCACCAGCGCCACGTCTGTCGACGTCCCGCCCATGTCCAGGGTGAGGAAATCGCCATAGCCGGCCTGCTCGGCCACCCAGGCTGCACCGATGACACCGCCGGCTGGGCCGGACATCATCACGGCGACAGGATTGTGCGCGGCCGCATCGGCCGACACCAGCCCGCCGTCGCTCTTCAGGATGTACAGCTTGCCTGCCGCGCCCGATTCCGCGAGCTGATTCTCCAGGTGTTCGACGTAGTTGGCCACCTGGGGTTGCACATAGGCGTTGGCCACCGTCGTGATCGCCCGCTCATACTCACGCAATTCCGGCAGCACGGACGAGGATAGCGACACGGCGATGCCCGGAAGCTCCTCGGCAGCGAGCTCGCCGACGCGCTGCTCGTGTTCTGCATTGGCGTATGAATTGATCAGACTGACGCTGAGCGCTTCAACACCCTGCGCCTTGAGCCTGCGCAGTTGCGCTCGCACATCATCTTCATCGAGCGCTGTGACGACGTCGCCCTTGCTGTCCATGCGTCCGATCACCTCGACGGTGTCTTCCAACGCTGCGAGCGGTTCGGGCTTGGGCCAGATGATCCAACCGGCCAGCCCGCCGGGCACGAACGACCGCGCGATCTGCAGGACCTGCCGGAATCCGTGCGTCGTGACGAGGCCCACTCGGGCGCCCTTCCCCTCGAGCACCGCGTTTGTGGCCACCGTCGTGCCGTGCAGCACGTCGCCGACCTCGTGCAAGCCGATACCGGCGAGGTCGCAGACCTGATGGATGCCGCGCAGCACCCCGACCGATTGGTCGGCCGGCGTGGATGACGTTTTCGCACGGAACGTCTCGCCGCTTTCTTCGTTGACCAGCAGGATGTCCGTAAACGTTCCGCCGACGTCAACACCGAGTCGATAGCTCATGAGTTCTCCTTATATGACGCCGGCGGAGCGCAACGAAGACAGGGTGTCGTCGTCAATGCCCAGCAGGCCTTGATAGATTTCTGCGTTGTGCTCGCCGAGCGTCGGGCCTAAATGCCTGACGGCTCCCGGCGTTTCGGACAGTCGTGGAAAAACGTTCTGGAGCGCAAAATCGCCCAGCTCTGGGTGCACCAGTTTCACGATCGCCTCGCGTGCGGCGAACTGAGGATCCGCGAACATGTCTTTGGCGCGGAAGATGCGCCCCGCCGGCACCCCGCCGGCGTGTAAACGTTCCAGCAGATCGTCCGCGCCCAGCGTGGTGGTCCACTGCGCGATGACGAGGTCGAGCGCCTCCATGTGAGCGCCGCGCGCGCCGTGGGTGGCATAGCGGTCATCCGTGATGAACTCCGGTCGGCCCATTACCTCGGCTAGCCGTCGGAACACCGTGTCCTGGTTGGCGGCCACGAGCACCATCTCGCCATCCGCTGTCGGGTAGACGTTGCTCGGTGAGACGTTCGGCAGCGTTGAGCCTGTGCGTTCCCGCTCGTACCCGGCGATTTGCCACTCGGGCAGAAGCGATTCCATGAGCGCAAGCACGGACTCATAGATCGCCGAATCGACGACCTGGCCCTTTCCGGACCTGCCGCGCTGGTGCAGCGCGACCAGCGTTCCGAGTGTCGCAAACAGCGCCGCGAGCGAGTCGCCCAAGGACACACCGACGCGCGCTGGCGGCCGATCCGGCTCTCCTGTGACGTAGCGGATGCCGCCCATCGCCTCACCGATCGATCCGTAGCCGGCCTGTTTCGCGTACGGGCCGGTCTGCCCGTAGCCGGTCACGCGCGTAACGATCAGCCCCGGGTTGAGCTTCCAGAGATCCTCGGGGGCGAGGCCCCAGCGCTCGAGCGTGCCCGGTCGGAAGTTCTCGACGAGCACATCCGCCTCGACGATCAGCCGACGCACAAGATCTTGACCGCCCTCAGTGCGCATGTTCGCCGTGATCGATTTCTTGTTGCGCGCAACCACCGGCCACCACAGCGAGATGCCGTAGGGCTTCTCCTGCCCCCACTGCCGCATCGGGTCACCGACACCCGGATCTTCGACCTTGATCACCTCGGCGCCGAAATCACCGAGAAGCTGACCGCAAAACGGTCCAGCCAGCAGGGAGCCGAGCTCGACGACCCGTAGATCGTCAAGTGGGTAGACCGGATCCGATTGCACCATTGCCATCTTTCGTATACAACATCGGCATCTTTACCGAGTATCTGTCAGTTGCTTAGCCACCAATCTAGGTAATGGTTCATAACTCGTCAAGAGTTCTAATCCAAATTGCATACAATTCTCTGAAATGGCGGCGTGCTAGCTTTTATTGCGTCATGACCAGCACTCCAGAACAATCCAGCGACAGCCACAGCGTCGATCTCGCATACCGGTCGATTCGCGAACAGATCTTGTCCGGCGAGCAGCAGGGCGGCGAATGGCTGCGCGAAAACGACCTCGCCGCCGTTATCGGAGTCAGCAGAACGCCGGTGCGCGAAGCCTTGCGCCGCCTGGCGGCTGAGGGCCTGGTGCGGCACGAACGCAATCGCGGCGTTCAGGTGCAGAACTGGACGCTCAAAGATCTGGCGGATGTCTACGCTATCCGCTCGCTCATTGAGCCCTGGGCCTGCGGTATGGCTGCGACCAGCGGCATGGCGAACATCGACCTCCTGCAGCAGCTCGCAGACGACATGACCACAACGGCCGCGCAGCCGCACGCCGACCTGGACGCCCTCACCGAGCTGAACAGCCGCTTCCACACCGCGATCCTCGAGGCCTCAGGCAACGATCGCATCCGCGGGCTGCTTGCCTCGCTGGTGCAACTACCCCTTGTCTGGCGAACGTTCTCGCACTACACGTCCGAGGAACTGCGCAGGAGTCTCACGCACCACCACGAGCTGGTCGACGCGATCCGAGCCGGCAACGCCACCTGGGCCGAGTCTGTCATGCGCGCCCACATCCAGTCGGCGTGGACCTCTGTGCGACGCGAGGCAGGCAACGATGAGCATCCCTGACAGTGTCCGTTTCGGACGAGAGTGCTCGCCTGTCGGGATGCGCTCGTCCGAGCGGGGCACTCTCGCAGGCCAAGACTGACTCCCAGACGGCACCGCAGCGGCACGGGAGCGGCGCAGTTGCAGAGCGCTACAGAGTGTCGCGCACTGCCAGGGCGAGGTCGGGGTGATCGGCGAAGACACCGTCGACGCCGGTCTCCATGAGCAGGCGATACTCCGTCTGCCAATCGCCGTAATCCGCTGGGATGCTCCCGCGACGCAGACTCGGCACGAGGAATCGGTTCTCCGGCCGCAGCGTCCAGCAGTATGCCGTCAGGCCTGCAGCGTGTATGAGATCCACCAGCTCGCTGACCACAATCGGCCCATCCGTGATCGGCTCGCTCACCTCCGGATCCGGCCCGATGGGACCCTGCACATCGGGATTCGGCCCGACCGGATCACTCAGAATCATCGACGTGTTCACGCTTACCCCGACGACCCTGCTTGCGGCCGGAGCGGTTGCCAGCGCGTACAGCCCCGCCTCGGTCATCTCATCGGCATAGCTGCGGGCGGCCTCGCCGTGCGCCGCGATCTCGTCGAACGGGCAACCGGATGCCTCGATCAGGTAAACCCGGTCCGCGCGCACTCCGCGCTGGTGCAGTTTGCCCAGCACCGTGCGCTCGAACGATTCGACCACCAGCCGCTGGCGCTCCTCCGCCCAGCCGGCCTGCGCCAATTCAGCGGCGAACAGCTCATCCAACGGCAAGCCGATCGACTCGAAGTAGGTCGCGTGTTTGATCTCGGCGACCATGCCCGCCGGGCTGGACGAGACTTGCGCGACATCGTCGACAAGTGTGAAAAGATCACGAAGCCGCAGGATCGGGAACTGCCCGTCGAAACTTTGGCTCGCTTGCCTCAGCCCGCCGAGCCGCTCCCGCGCGCGCACCGTGGCGAGCTCGGCCCAGGTGAAGTCTTCGGTGAACCAGCCGGTCACAAGGTTGCCGTCGACTGACTTCGTCGTGCGGCGGCCCCGGAATTCTGGATGCTCCGCGACATCCGTCGTTGCGGAGATCTCGTTCTCATGCCGAATCACCAGGACGCCGTCGCGGGTGGCGACAATGTCGGGTTCAACGGCATCCGCCCCGAGTGCGAAGGCCAGACGATACGCGCTCGCCGTGTGCTCCGGACGGTACCCGCACGCACCTCGGTGCCCAATGATCAACGGGGATGGGCGGGCACGCATGGACCGATACTAGTCTCGGGCGCCGCGCACAGCCTCGATCCCAGCGACCGACAGCAAACGTTGAGCATACTCCTACGTGATCTCCGGTAGCGTTAGGTCATGGCTCTCAAGAACCCTGCACTGTCGAACAATCCTGCGTTCCGCCCCGCGAAGGGCGCGATCGCCACCACTGATGCAAACGGCGCGCAGGTGACCGGTCTTGCGACCGCGGACGGCCTGCAGCAGCTTTACGAAGCTCCGTCGGCGACCGCGGCCGACACCGATCGCATGACCTACGGCGACACGATCGGCAAGACGGCGATCATGTTCGTCATCTTGCTGGCCACGGCGACGGTCGCCTGGTTCATCCCGGCCCTGACGATCCCCGGCGCGATCATCGGGTTGGTACTCGGCCTGGTCAACGCGTTCAAGAAGAAGCCGTCGCCCCCGCTGATCCTTCTCTACGCTGCGGCAGAGGGGCTGTTCATCGGCGGCATCTCGAGTATCTTCGAGCAACTCTGGGGCGGCGTGGTCATGCAGGCCGTGCTGGCCACACTCGCCGTTGTCACCGTTACCCTCGTACTCTTCGCCAGCGGCAAGATTCGCGCGTCGAAGAAGGCCACCAAGGTGTTCCTGATCGCGATGGTCGGCTACCTCGTCTTCAGCCTGCTCAACGTGGGCCTGATGATGTTCGGCGGCGTCTCCAGCAACATGGCGTTCGGATTGCGCTCGCAGCTGGTCTTCGGTATCCCGCTCGGAATCATCATCGGCATTCTTGCCGTACTGATGGCCACATACTCGCTCGTGCTCGATTTCGACTTCATCAAGAACGCCGTGCACAACCGTGCACCGCGCGTGATGGGCTGGTACGGCGGCTTCGGCCTCATGGTCACGATTGTGTGGCTGTACGTCGAATTCCTGCGGATGTTCGCGATCGCCCGCAACTAGTGTCCTGCGCCGGTAGTTCGTTGTAGAAGTCGTTTGAGGGATTCGAGGATCTGTTCCGCGGGCTTGGTCCAGATGAAGGGTTTCGGGTTCTCGTT
>Ga0208357_1001287_pt1 | contig 18465 bp, 22 predicted proteins | sample NGESurdeep092012_6_FD_184487 | JGI IMG/M metagenome (GOLD analysis project Ga0208357, IMG submission 184487) | Arctic peat soil microbial communities from Barrow, Alaska - NGEE Surface sample F52-2 deep-092012 (SPAdes) | ecosystem: Environmental > Terrestrial > Soil > Wetlands > Peat ... | reverse complement strand
ACCCCGCGGCACCTTCTCCAAGGTATGGAGGCGCACGGTGATCGTCTGATGGCCCGAAGCACCGTCGAGCAGGCCCAGGAATTGCTCCTCCGTATCGACGAAGGCAGTGTCGGGCATGTTGTTGACCAGCGCACAGGTCCATCGCTCGCCTCCTTCTTCCACTTCTTCGCCCGCTTCTTCTCCCGCGCCGAGCCCAGCCCCCCGGTCGGCCCCCGCAGGCCGAACCAACCGCACCATCGTCAGGTCTTCACATCGGCGTAGGTGACGGTGACCTCCTGCAGCAGGAGCCGGTTGACTGCCGCCAATTCGGCATAGTCCGCCGCCGATCCGACCACGGCCATGATGTGATTGCGCGTCCCGTCTCGCCAGTCCAGGTCGGCCCCGGGCCCTTGATGCACGCTGATGGTGTCCACACCGGGAAAGTCGCTGACCTTGTCGATGCCGTCGATCGCCGCCACCGTGGCCGAGACGGCCGGCGGTTGCAGGAAGAAGCGGTACCCGATGCGCTCGGTGGCGACAGGTCCGCTCACCCGGATCTCTTCACCCAGTCCGATCCGTAACGTGTATTCGAGGAGCGGAATCCCGGCGGCACGCTCGAGCATCTCGGGCACCCCTCCGCCGACGCGACCGTTGACCTCAATGATGCGGGGCCCGCCGGGTGTGAATTTGATCTCGGTGTGCAGGCAACCGATCCCGATGTCGAGAGCCTCAATGGCGGCGGTGGCCAGGGCCAGCACCGACTCCTGCTCACCCTCCTCGAGCGCGGCGGGGATGAAGAACCCGGTCTCGCGGAAGTTCTCGGCGAGCGGGAAGCGGCCGGTGAGGGCCAGGTGGCTGATCACCCCCGAGGCCACCACGCTCTCGACCGAGACGTACGCCGCGTAGCTGGCGGCGGCGCGGGCCGGGACGTCGGCCAGGTAGCCCTCCAACACCATGTCGGGGCGGTCGGGGCCCAGGGCGGTGAGCAGCCGACCCAACTCGGCTCGGTCGCGGGCCAAGAAGGTGTAACGGCTGCCCTGGGCCGACCGGGGCTTGAGGATCGCCGGCCATCCCACCTCGGACTCGGCTTGGGCCAGATCACCCTCTCGTTGGTCGGGCCGGACGACGTGGCAGGGCGGCATGTCCAGGCCGGCCGCGGCCAGGACCTGGCGCTGCCGGGACTTGTCGGTCAGCGCCGCCGCCGTGGCGGGTGAGTGGAAGGGCAAGCCCAGCGCCTCGGCCAGTTCGGCGTAGGCGACCATGCCGGTGTCGAGGTACGTCACCAAGGCGTCGGGCTCGTAGGCCGACAGCAACGTGGCCATCTGCGCCACCCCGAGGCCGCTGAGGTCGACGACCGGTCCGAACCGCTGCAGGAGCTCCGCCATTTCCGGCATGCCGGGCTGCGCGCCGTCGATCATCCACAGCAGGTCGCACACGCCGGCGGCCGCTTCGGCCAACTGCATGACGGGCACGCACCGCGGCCCGTAGCCCACCGCGACGAGCGGAAGCGTGCGCTGGGAGGTGGAAGCCTCGGTTCCTCTGGCCACCGGTCAGATAGTAGCGTCGAACTGGGTCTTCACCCGGAGAACAGCCGGCGCCTCGAGCGGGCGCGCCGAGCAGAAACGCCCACGTCGGGCCGGCAAAAATTGTGGAGGGTTGGCGTCGCGTGCCAGTCGAGATGATCGGAATGGTGGGCACGAGGGATGCCTCGGAAATCAAGGGGCCGCTCACCGACGGCCCGGTGGTGGATTGGATGGACGGCCCGGTCATCGACTCGGGCTATCTGGCCGACATCTCGCGGGCGCACGACGAGGCCGACTTTGATCGCGTGCTCGTCGGCTACGGAGCGGTGGCCCCAGAAGCCTGGATGGTGGCCGCCTCGGTCTTGGCGAGCACCAGCCGATTGGGCGTGCTGGTGGCGCACCGGCCCGGATTCGTCCAGCCCGTCCTGCTGGCCCGCACGGCGGCCACCCTCGATCACCTGAGCGGTGGTGGACGGGTCGCCATCCATTTCATCACCGGTGGGGATGAAGCGGACCAACGGCGCGAAGGTGACTTCGTCCCCCACGACGCCCGCTATCGCCGTACCGGCGAGACCATGGAGCTGGTGCGGCGGGCCTTCTCCGAAGACGCTCCCTTCGACTTCGATGGTGAGTTCTTCCACTACGAAGCGGCCTTCAGCTCGGTCAAGCCCGTCACGCCGGGCGGCATCCCGCTGTACTTCGCCGGCGCTTCGCCACCCGCCATTGCGGTCGGTGCCGCCAATGCCGACGTCTATGCCTTCTGGGGTGAGCCCCGCGAGGCCGTGGCGGCGCGCATGGCCAGCATCGGGGAGGCGGCGACCGCTGTCGGCCGAACACTCCGCTACAGCCTCTCGCTGCGGCCGATCATTGCCGACACCGAAGCAGAGGCCTGGGACAAGGCCGAGTGGATCGCCGGGAAGACCGCCGAACGCATCGCGCTGGCCAAGGAGCGCATGACCGGCCGCCAGGACACCTACGAAGGGCTCGGGGGCGCCCGCAACGCCACGTTCTCGGTCGATCGCGACACCGGTGGTACGACCTCGGTCGGACGGAAGCGATTGATCGCCATGTCGTCCGACCGGGACGTCTACGACGAGCGGCTCTGGATGAAGGTGGCCAACCTCACCGGCGCGGCCGGCAACTCGACGGCGTTGGTCGGCACACCCGAGCAGGTGGCCGAGGCCATGCTGCGCTATTACGACCTGGGCATCACCACCTTGCTGCTGAAGGGCTTCGATCCCTTGGCCGACGTCATCGACTTCGGGAAGGAGCTCCTCCCCTTGGTGCGGCAGGGCGTATCGGCGCGGGACGCCCTCGGTGCCGGGTAGGCCGCCACGGGGGTGAGCCGACCCTTCGCGCACCGTCTACCTGAGGTTGGGGCTACCTGAGGTTGTGGCCCGGCCGGCAACTGTCACGGTTCGGCCACCCGGCGATCGCTTTACGTGGGGAAAGTCTGTGGGTAACAGGGGTGACTTTGTGTGGAACGGGGGTGCCAAACGGGGGTGATGTCAGCCTTCGGACTCGGTGGCCGCCCACGCCAGGGCGCCGCCGGCCAGGTTCTCCGTGGTCCAGCCGGCCTGGCTGAGCGCCTCGGCGGCCACGGCGGACCGGCCACCGACGTGGCAGGCCACGACGATGGTGGCGTCTTCGGGGAGCTCACCCAAGCGGTCGCCCAGCTGTCCGAGCGGGATGTTGACGCCAATGGGATAGGCCCATTCGGCCACTTCGTCGGGCTCTCGGACATCGAGCAGGAAGACCTCTTCACCCCGGGCCAATCGGGCCCGGATCTCGTCGGGTTCCACTTCGGTGTAGGCCATGGCGTCCAGGGTACGGCCTCGGGTCGACTCCCCGGCCCCTGGAGGAGGCGCCAGTACGCTGTGCCCTGATGCCGCTGCCCCGCAAGTTGCTCGGTGAAGACGAGGACATCGTGGTCGAGATGCGCCCACACTGGGTCTTCTTCGTCGGGCCGCTGATCATCGCCACCCTGGTGGTAGTGGGCATCAGTGTCGCGCTCGTCGCCCTCGGCAAGCACGCCACCGCGCTCGTCACCTACCCGTTGTTGGCCATCGCCGCCGTTCCCGTCCTGTGGTTCCTGGGTCGGATGTTCCGGTGGCGCAACTACATCATTGCGCTGACCACCACCCGGATCATCGTGCGCCGCGGCGTCTTCGAGCGAAACACCCTGCAGCTGCGACTGCAACGGGTCACCGAGGTCAACACGTCCCAACGGCTGTGGGAGCGGGCGCTCGGTGTGGGCCGTCTGATCCTCGACGTCCAGGGCGATGAAGATTCCTTGGTCATTGAGGATGTGGCCAAACCACTGGTGTTCCAGCGCGTGGTCAACACGCAGATCGACGAGTTGGTCGATCGTCATCGCACCGACCTCTACACCGCGCACCCGCGGCCAGCGGGCATCGCTTCCGAGGACCGTCGACCCGGCTCCGATCAGACCGACGAGACCCCCCCGCACGGCATGTTCGTGCCGGGGTCGGAGCCGCCGGCCACCCAGGGGGCGGCTCCCGCCGGGACCGGTGGGGTGACCGGCGGAGCCACCCAGGATCAGATCCGTGACCGTCTGATCGAGCTCGATGATCTGCGCCAGCGCGGGATCCTCTCCGGGGAGGAGTTCGCCACCAAGAAGGCGGAGTTGCTGGATCGCATTTGAGCCTGGTGGGCCTTCGGGGTGCCCCGAAGGCGCCGACTACCGTGGTGCCCATGGGTGCCCCTCGATACCGCTGCGACGGCTGCGGGAACCTGACCCGCTTCGACGTCACCACCACCCGGCGGACCACCGCGTTCCACCACTACACGGTGGGTGGCGAGTTGCGGGTCGAGGAGGAGACGGTGCTCTCCCATCACGTCGATGCCGTGTCCTGTCGCTGGTGTGGCCACGGCCGCAGCGTGGTCGAGCTGGCCGAGAGTGAAGCGGGCAGGAGCGACGTCGGGGGACCGGGCGAACAGGAGCACCAGGAGCCGGGCGCGGCCTCACGGGTGACGTGACCGACCAGGTGCCGGCGCCCCCAGAGCTGTTGGGCCGGCCGCGTCCCATCCCGACCTACCGGGATCACCCGGCGACGACCGGGTGCGACATCGAGGGCGTGGATCCGGCGGGCGCTCGACAGTCCATCGGGATCGTGGATTCGGGTGAACCGGTGTTCCTCCTGTTTCTCTCATCGAGCTGCCAGGGTTGCCGAGACCTGTGGGAGGGCATGGACGAGCTGCGCCACGCACTCAGGCCGCGGGTACGGGTGGTTGTGGTGACCCGGGGACCCGAGCAGGAGGACGCGGCGACGGTGGCCCGGTTGTCGGCGGCGTCGGATCCGGGGGCCCGCGGGTCGGGTCTGGGGTCGGGTGACAGGTCGGGACACGGAGCAGCCGAGGTGGTGATGAGCTCGCAGGCCTACCTCGACTATGGGGTGGGTGGCCCGCCCTTCTATGCCCTGACCCTCGGTCGGGACGTCCGGACCGAGGGTGTGGCCTGGGGGGTGAGCGAGACGGCGGCGAGCGTCCTCCGCGCCCTCGCCGGACCCGATACGCCGTGAATTCCGCACCGGATCCGCTGTGTGTCACACCCCCGGAGGAAGCTGACGCCAGACAGAGAGAACATGCGCCAGCGAGGCCCAATCACGGAGGGTTACCACCATGTCCGAATCGAATCCGACGGTCACCATCGACTGTGACTGCTGCGAGCTTCAGGGGACCGATGCCTGCGACGACTGCGTGGTCAGCTTCCTGCTCGAGCGCGAACCGGATGACGCCGTGGTCATCGATGCGGACGAGGCACGGGCGATGCGCATGCTCGAGCGGGCCGGTCTGGTGCCGTCCTTGCGCTTCAGCAGCCGAGCGGGGTAGCAGCCGAGCGGGCCGGGCCGCCCGCGGGCCGAGCGCGGGTGGGTCGGCGTGAAGCGCCACCTGCTGGTGACGAACGACTTCCCGCCCAAGGTGGGGGGGATCCAGAACTATCTGTGGGAACTGTGGCGCCGGCTCGATCCTGCATCGTTCGTGGTGCTCACCGCGTCGTCTGACCCCGGAGCGCCCGAGTTCGATGCGGCGCAGGCGGCGGTCGGGGTGCGCATCGAGCGGGTCGATGAGCCCATCCTCTACTTCCCGACGCCGAAGACCTTGCGCCAGGTCCGCCGCTGCGTGGCCGAACACGGCATCGACCTGATCCTGCTCGACCCGGCGCTTCCCCTCGGTCTCCTCGGGCCCCGACTCGGCACGCCCTACGGCGTGATCCTGCACGGGGCCGAAGTCACCGTGCCCGGCCGGGTGCCGGGTGCCCGGGCCGCCCTGGCGCACGTGCTCCGGGGCGCGTCGGTGGTCATTTCGGCCGGGCGCTATCCGGCGGCGGAGGCCAGGCGGGCCTCCGGGGAGTTGGCGGCACCGGTGGTCGAGATCCCGCCCGGGGTCGACGCCGACCGCATCAAGCCCATGTTCGAGTCGGTGCGGCAGGCGGCCCGGGTCCGCTTCGGCCTGCCCTCCTCGGGACCATTGGTGGTCAGCTTGAGCCGCCTCGTCCCGCGCAAGGGGATGGACGTGCTGATCGAGGCGGCCGATCGACTGGTTCCCTCCTATCCCGACCTGGTGGTGGCCATCGGGGGGGAGGGCCGCGAGCTGCTCCGGCTTCGGCGCCAAGCCGGCGCCAGCTTGGCCTCGGTCTCCATGTTGGGCCGGTTGAGCGATCAGGACCGGGCCGTGCTGCTCGGGTCCGCCGACCTCTTCGTCATGGCCTGCCGCAACCGCTGGCTGGGCTTGGAGCAGGAGGGGTTCGGCATCGTCTTCCTCGAGGCGGCCGCCGCCGGCGTGCCCCAGGTGGCCGGGGAGAGCGGGGGAGCGGCCGAGGCGGTGATCCACGGGGAGACCGGGCTGGTGGTGGCCCGACCCGATGACCCCGGTTGCGTGGCCCAGGCCCTGCGGGAGCTGCTGTCCGATCCGGCCCTGGCCAAGCGCATGGGGGCAGCGGGGCGGGCCCGCGTGGTGGCATCCTTCGACTACGACGCTCTCGCTTCTAGGCTGGCCGACACCTTGGAGGAAGTGGCAGGCTGACTGCCTCCTGACCGCGCCGGCGGACAGGCGAGAGGAAAGGACGCACAGAGCCGTGGCGGACCAGGCCACAGAACACATGTCGGTGTCGGCCTCGCCCGAGCGGTGCTATGCCGTCGTCGCGGATATCGAGCACTATGTCGATTGGGCCGCCGACATCAAGGAGATCGTCGTTGAAGAGCGCGACGGCGAGGGACGCCCGCTCGTCGTCACCTGGCGGGCCGCCGCCTTCGGCCGCAGCACCAGCTACACCCTGGTCTACGACTATTCCGAAGCACCGCGCATCCTCTCGTGGAAGCTGACCAAGGGTGACATCACCTCGAAGCTGGACGGGAGCTACGTCTTCGATCCCGGCGAGGGCGGCACCGGCACCGACGTGACCTACCACCTCGAAGTCGAGCTGCGCGTGCCCATTCCGGGTTTCATCAAGATGCGGGCGCAGAGCCGTATCATGTCGACAGCCCTGCGAGAGCTGAAGGCGCGGGTCGAGTCTTCGTCGTGACGTCCGACGCCGGACCGTCGGCGGGTGCCGACGTGGCCTTCGGCATCGACATCGGGGGGACCAAAGTGCTCGGTGTGGCCCTGGGCCCGTCGGAACGTGTGTTGGTCGAGGCCCGGGTGGCCACACCGATTGGCTTGAGCCAAGGTGATGTGGTCGGTCGAGGTGTTGCGGTCGCCGTGGCCGAGGCGGTGGCCGAAGTGGTGGCCCACCTCGACGCCGCCTTGGATGTGGGATCGTCGAGCGCTTCGGAGGCACCGGCCATCGGCGTTGGGGCACCCGGCATGTTGGACCGGGCGGGCCGCCTGCGCTTCTCGCCCAATCTCCCCCAGGGGCAGGGCGTGGACTGGCACGTCCTGTTGTCCGAGCCATTGCCGCAGCGTCGAATCCTCATTGAGAACGACGCCAATCTCGCCGCCCTGGCCGAGCATCAGTTGGGCGCGGCGCAGGGATTTGACGACGTGCTCACCGTGACGCTGGGTACGGGTATCGGTGGTGCGCTGATTGTGGACGGGCGACTGCGCGTGGGCGGCCACGGCTACGCCGGGGAGATCGGCCACATGGTGGTCGACCCGTCCGGTCCGCCGTGTCCGTGCGGGCGGCGCGGCTGTTGGGAGCGCTACGCCTCTGGAGGCGGCCTGGGCCTGCTGGCCCGAGAGGCCGCCATGGCCGGGCGGCTGCCCGCCGTGGTGGCGTTGGCCGGTGGGGATCCCGAGAGCGTGCGGGGCGAGGATGTCACCGCGGCCGCCTTGGCCGGCGACGCCGACGCCCGGCAGGTGGTGGAGCAATTGGGGTGGTGGGTCGGCTTCGGGTTGGCCAACCTGACCAGCGTGCTCGATCCCGCGTGCATCGTGCTCGGGGGTGGGCTGGTCGCCGCCGGCGAGCTCTGGTTCGAGGCGACGCGGGCGGCCTTCGCTGAACTGGTCGAGGGCGGGTCCGCCCGTGAACCGGTGGTCATCGTGCCCGCCGCCTTCGGCGACCGGGCCGGCGCGGTGGGCGCCGCGCTGGCGGCCCGCCGGGGAGGTTTGTGGTGATCCGCACCGGCGTGGTGCTCCCGACCTTCCGGGAGAGCCCGGACGACGCCCTCGAGGCGGCGGCGCAGGCGTTTGCCGCCGGTGTCGACGGGGTGTTCTGTTACGACCACATCTGGCCCATGGCCCAACCCGACCGACCGGCGCTGGCTCCGTTCCCCGTTCTCGGCGCGCTGGTGGCCGACGTGTCTGCCCCGGCCACTCCCGGCGGCGGCCCGTTCTTCGGGACGCTGGTGGCCCGGGTGGGGCTGGTCCCCAACGAGGTGTTGCTGGCGCAGTTCACCGCGCTGGCCAACCTGGCCCCCGGCCGCATCGTGGCCGCCCTGGGGACCGGTGACCGCCTGAGCGAGGCCGAGAACCGGGCGTACGGCATCCCCTTTGCCTCGGCGTCCGAACGCCGGGAGGAGATGGTGAAGGTGGCCCGGGCGTTGCGGGTGCAGGGCTTGACCGTGTGGATTGCCGGCGGCCCGGCGGCCCGCACGACCGAAGCGCTCGCCGCCGGCGTGGCCCTCAATCTGTGGGATGCCGATCCGGCGTTGGTGGTGGCCCGGGCCCACGGCCCCGAGGCGGTGGAAATCACCTGGGCCGGCCCGCCGCCTTCGTCCAACGAAGAACTCGACGGCACCGTGGTGGCGGTGGCGCGTGCCGGTGCCACCTGGGCCATCTTCGGGTGGCCGGTCGACCTCGATGCGCTGGCCGCCGCGGCCAGGAAGACGGCGGGTGGCGGTGAAGGTGCGGGTGAAGGTGGGGGTGAAGGTTGAGGTGGGGTGGCTCAGAGGCTGGCACTGCGGGTCGTAGACTCCCGTGATGGAGTTCCGTCGGATCAACGGTCTGCCGCCGTATGTCTTTGCCACCATCAACGACCTGAAAGCGGCATCGCGGCGAGCCGGGAACGACGTCATCGACCTCGGTTTCGGCAATCCGGACCTGCCCTCGCCGGCGGTGGCGGTGGAGAAATTGGCCGAGGCGGCACACAATCCGCGGAACCATCGCTACTCCGCCAGCCGGGGTATTCCCAAGCTGCGCAGCGCCGTGGCCGATCTCTACCAGCGCAAGTTCGACGTCGCGCTCGATCCCGACACCGAGGTGGTCACCACCATCGGGGCCAAGGAAGGCTTCTCACACCTGATGTGGGTCCTGGTCGGCCCGGGCGACACCGCGCTGGTCCCCTCGCCGTCGTATCCGATCCACATCTGGGGACCGCTTTTCGCCGGCGCAGACGTCCGTCAGGTGCCGCTCTCCGGTCCGTCGGTCGACGCCGACGGGATCAGCGCGCCCGACCCGGGTGAAGCCTTTTTCGACGGGCTGATGCACGCCTGGGAGGAATCCTGGCCCAAGCCGAGAGTCATCGTGCTGTCCTTCCCCCACAACCCGACCACGGCCTGTGTCGATCTGTCGTTCATGGAGCGGTTGGTGGCCTTTGCCCGTGAGCACGAGGTCGTCCTGGTGCATGACTTCGCTTATGCCGACATCGGCTTCGACGGCTACGAGCCGCCCTCCATCCTCCAGGTTCCCGGAGCCAAGGATGTGGCGGTCGAGCTGTACACCCTGACCAAGTCGTTTTCGATGCCGGGCTGGCGGGTCGGCTTCGTGGTGGGCAACGCCGAGATCGTCCAGGCCCTGACCAAGCTCAAGACCTACCTCGACTACGGGACGTTCCAACCCATTCAGATCGCCGCCATCGTGGCCATGAACGAGGCATCGGACTACCCCAAGCACATCAACGGGATCTACCGCTCCCGGCGCGACACGCTCTGTGACGGGCTCAACCGGATCGGGTGGCATCTGGTCCCGCCCAAGGGCACCATGTTCGTCTGGGCTCCCATCCCCGAGCCCTACCGCGAGATGGGCTCCCTCGAATTCTCCAAGCACCTCATCACCGAGGCCGATGTGGCCACCTCGCCAGGAGTGGGCTTCGGTCCGGGCGGCGACGGCCACGTGCGCTTCGCCCTCATCGAGAACGAGCAACGCACCGGTCAGGCCGTGCGCAACCTGCGCGGGGCCCTGACCAAGTTGGGCTGAGTTGGGCTGAGTTCGGCACGGCAACGGCACGTGCCCCCGTCAGTCCCCGGGCCGCTCCGCGTTGTCAGAGTAGTTTTGCGATCGATATGGTCGATGTTCGCCATCTGGCGCGGCCCGCGCGATGGGCGATGGTCCGATGAGCGACGTCACGTCTCCGCGGGATCCCGCGCGTCGCCGATTGTGGTCCGGCATGGCTGGATGGGTCAGGGCGAAGGACCCCGACCTCTTGGCCATCAAACGCTCGGCCAGAGCAGCGGTCGTCATGCCCTCGGTCTTTGCGATCGCTCATGTGGTGTCTTCCAATGCACAGATAGGCCTCTTCGGAGCGTTCGGTTCGTTTGCCTTGCTCCTTCTCGTGGATTTCCCGGGTCGACCCCGCACGCGTCTCCTCTCCTACGTCACACTGTTCCTGGTCGGGAGTTGTCTCATTTCTATCGGCACGGTCGTCTCGACGCACAAGGTGGCATCGGTAGTGGTCATGGCCGTGGTGGGGTTCGCTGTCCTCTTCGCGGGGATCGTCACACCACTGGCCGCAACCGCATCGACTGCGGCACTTTTGACCTTCGTATTGCCGGTGGCGGTGGCCCAACCGGCCTCGGCCGTTGGGCCGCGACTGATTGGCTGGGCGTTGGCCGGCGCCGCTTGTATTCCCGCCTGCATGTTGATCTGGCCCACCCCGTGGCACGACAACCTCCGTCGTCGCCTCTCAGCCGCTATGTCGGCCGTGAGCCGGCTGTCGGAGGCACACGCGAGCGGAAAGTCAGATCCCCTGGCCCGGGCGGAAGTGAAATCGGAGCTGTCGCTCTTGCGACGCCAATTCGCCGGAACCCCCTACCCGCCCACTGGCGCGGTTGCGGGAGCGATCGCCCTGGCCAAGCTGGTGGGTCGGGTCGAATGGGTTGCCGGGAATGCGATGCTCATTGGTGACGGCACCGTGGGACCGTCCCGCGCCAGGGAGATTGTGGGGGCGGTTGCCGAGAGCCTTCGTCAGAGTGCGTCTCTGATCTGTGACGGCCAAGCACATCCCGTCGACGATCCGTCGCTTGTGAACGCGGTCCAAGAATCCACCCGACGATTGGACCGCATGATCGGCCATGAGCTCGAGATGGATGTGTCGATGTTGATAGACGTCGAATCCGATGGAGGCGAAGGCGAAGGTGTCGGGACCGAAGTGGGTGATTGGAGTCGGGACACGAGTATTGCTTCGTCGCTGGACCCGAGCTTTCAGGCCCGGGCGTTAGGTATCGCCACACAAATGGTGGCGGACGCCACACTCGAGGCGGCCGGGGCCCAAGCAGTCGGAGACCGTCGGCTTGGCGTAGTCGCTGATTCGATTTCGAACCTATTCAGGAACCGTCTCACCTCGCACCTCTCCTTTCACTCCGTGTGGTTCCGCAACGCCGTGCGCGGCGCGGCGGGGCTGGCCCTTGCGGTTGGCGTCGCCGAGGTCACCGATGTCCAGCATGGCTTCTGGGTGGTGCTCGGCACGCTCTCAGTACTGCGGTCCAACGCTCTAGGCACCGGTGCCACGGCCCTGCGGGCCGTAGGAGGGACGGCAGTGGGATTCGTTGTGGGCTCGGCCATCATGATCGGCGTTGCCGACCACACTGTGCTGTTGTGGGTGCTCCTTCCCATGGCCGTCCTTGTCTCGGGCGTAGCCCCGTCGATGATCTCGTTCGCCGCGGGACAGGCTGGGTTCACTTTGGTAGTGATCATTTTGTTCAACATCATCGATCCTGTCGGCTGGAAGGTCGGCCTGACGAGGATTGAAGACGTGGCCCTAGGCTGTGCGGTCAGCATCGTGGTTGGGCTGTTGTTCTGGCCCAGGGGCGCCACGGCTGCTCTCGGGCGAGCACTTTCTCACGCGTTCGTCACGAGTTCGGGTTACCTGTCGGATGCGGTGGAGCGCTTGACCACCACGACCCGCCCTGTGGACACTGGGCCTGGTCAGCAGGCTTCACATCGCGCGTATTTGCTCCTCGATGACGTCTTCCGTCAATTTCTTGCCGAGGGTGGGGCCAAGGTGGTATCGGTCGAAACCGTGACCAAACTCTTCACTGGCTCGAATCGACTCCGGTTGGCGGCGTACACGTTGGCGACGCTGCCAGCGCCACCCCTCGAACCAGGCCAGCCTGAACTTGAGACCGTCGCGGTTGCTGGGGCGGTCCTGCGCGACTCGTATTCCTCCAGCCACCGCTGGTATGAGGAGTTCGCCGACGTGTTAGCCGACAGGGGTAGTTCCATTCACCCGCCGCCGGTCCATGACGAGACGTTGCATGACGTTCTTCGAAAGGCGTTTGAGGACACACGCGCTCAACGTAGGGACGATCAGTTGCGTACGACGCTGCAGATGCTATGGGCCGATGAGTTACTCGAAACTCAGAGGCAAGTACAGGCAGACTTAGCCGCCTCGGCTGACCTCTTCGCCCGGCGAAGGCACAAGAACCTTTTTGTCTGAAGGCTGTGCCTACACATCGATGGGGTGCGCGATCAAGAATGGGTCCTGTCAGGCTCCGATTGGAACTTCGTCCTTCAAGTGCTGACGGAGCCAGCTTCGTACCTCGTCGGTGTCCTGGTGCCCGTGCACGGCAACGGCGTGCTGGGTGGCCGCGGTGATCACCTCGTCCTCTTCACCCGAGATGGTGAGGGTGCAGCCACTCTCACTCGGGAAGTCCCGGCAATCGGCGATTTTTCGGCCCATTCGGCTCTCCTCTCTCGATAGGTCCCGGTCGTCTCGGTATGTCCCTGTCGTCACATCTCTTCGACGCTGCGCACGTCCAGGTTGCGGAACACCATCGGCCCATCGCACAGCTCGGCCAGGCTCTGGGCGAATGACGCCGTCTCGGGCAGGTCCGAATTGGACATCGCATCCTCGTAGGACGCGAACTCCACGATCTGCACATAGAAATTCGGGCGGTCTCGGTCCTGCGTGAAGGTGCCCCGTTGGGCGGTTCGACGCCCGGAGGTCTTGGTCCGCCACTCACCGACCAGTGCTTCGACCTCGTCCGGTCGGGTGGTCGTGAACTCGATGATCTGGACGAACGCCATGGCTTCCCTTCACCCGGGCCATGTCCCGGCACGGTAACGCCAATCGCCGGTCATTTCAATCAATTTTCCCGCTCTCACCGCGCCTCGGGTGTGCTCGCACTCCTAGGCTGCGTCGAAGGAGGTCAATCTGAATATGACGTCGCTTCAGGATCTGGTGCAGGTCGCTCGGCAGGGTAGCTTCCTGGCGGTTGTCTCAACTCTTCGATCCGACGCCACGATCCAATCCTCGGTCGTCAACGCGGGCGTTCTGGCCCATCCGGTCGTGGGCACCGAGGTGGTTGGTTTCGTCACCTACGGCAGAGCAAAGCTGACCAACCTGCGTGCTCGCCCCCAGATCAGCCTCACGTTTCGGGCGGGCTGGCAATGGATCACCGTCGAGGGTCGGGCTGAGCTGGTTGGTCCCGATGACGGCCACCCTGATCTCGATGCCGATGGACTCCGTGCGCTCCTGCGCCAGGTCTTCACGGCCGCCGGCGGTGTCCACGACGACTGGGACGCCTACGACCGCACCATGGCAGAGCAGCGCCGGACCGCGGTCCTGGTGCACCCCACCCGGCTCTACAGCAACCCACTCCCGTAGGGGACGACCTGGCTCAGGGCCGTCCCGCGCCCGGCACCGAGGTGCGCACCTGCTCGAGTGCCCCGTTGCGCTCGGCCCGCGCCTTGGCGGCATCGCTGGAGGCGGCGGTGACGAGGTAGAGCGTGAGGCGATCTTCGCCGCCGAGCATGCAGGCGAAGCAGCCCTGACTGGTGGTGACCCGCTCGAGGATCTCGCCTCCTTCGGCCACCCGCACGCATTCGGACCCCATGGCATTGGCCACCCACACCGTGCCGTCGGCGCACAGGCAGATGCCGTCGGGGGCCACGCCCTCGAAGGTGGCCCACACGCGGCGATTGGTCAGGGTGCCGTCGTCCCGACGCTCGAAGGCGGACAGCTGCCGGCCCATGCTCTCGGCGATGATGAGGGTGGCGCCATCGTCGGTGATGACCGTCCCGTTGGGAAAGGCCAAGTCGTCGGCCGCTTCGACGCTCGTGCCATCGGGGTCGACCCGCACCAGCGAGGTGGAGTGGATCTCGCTGGCCTTGACCGTGCCGTCATAGAGGCCGTCCAGGTCGAAGCCGAAGTTGCCGGCGTAGGCCTGTCCGTTCTCGGCCACCACCATGTCATTGGCGTGCCAGGTGGCCCACGGCGTGAGCTCGCCGTGGCGCACCAGGGTCCCGTCGGGCTCCTGGCGCAGAATGGCCCGGTCGAGCCGGGAATTGATGAGGAGCCGTCCGTCGGGCAACCAGCCCAGGCCGGCCGGCTCGCCATCGAGGGCCACCTCGGTGCGGCGATCGCCGTCGGGTGAGATTGAGAACACGGCGTGGTCGAAGAAGTCGGAGTACCACAGGCGGCCGTCATGCCACCGGGGGCATTCTCCGAAGTAGAGACCCGAGATCAACGGCTCTGCGGTTAGCGTCGGAGCGGACATGGTGCACCTCCCTTGGGCCCGGCGGCCCGGCCCCGCAGTACAGCACAGCCGCCGCCGTGGCGTCCGGGTGGCGCGCGGGCGGCGCACCGACGAGAGTGCGGCGCTACGTTGGAACCGTGGCGTACTGGGTACTGAAAGCGATCCTGACCCCGATCTTCTTTCTGCTGTGGCGGGTCAAGGTGGAAGGACGCGAGAACATCCCCAAGGAGGGCCCAGCCGTCCTAGCCTCCAATCACCAGTCGTTCAGTGACTCCTTCTTCATCCCGCTGGTCGTCACCCGCAAGGTCACCTTCCTGGCCAAGGCGGAGTACTTCGACACGTGGAAGACGGCCTGGTTCTTCCGGGCGGCCGGTCAGATCCCCATTCAACGCGGTGGGGGGAGCGCCTCCGAGCGCGCCCTCGATACCGCCCGCAACGAGGTGCTGGGCAAGGGGCATCTCCTCGGCCTCTACCCGGAAGGCACGCGCACGGTGGACCAGTACGTCCACAAGGGTCGCACCGGCGTGACCCGGCTCTCCCGGGAGTGCGGCGTGCCCATCATTCCGGTCGGTGTGGTGGGCACGGTGGACGTGCAGCCGGTCAACTCGAACATGTTGCGTCCCTTCAAGACCGTGACCATTCGCTTCGGCCGGCCCATGCGGATGGAGGAGCCGGTCAACCCCGACGACCCCATGGAAGGGCACGATCACACCCAATGCCGCTCCTTCACCGACGACCTCATGCACGAGATCGCCCGCCTGTCCGAGCGTGACTACGTCGATGAGTACGTGCCTGCCCGCACCATCTCGAGCCCGGCCACCGATTGACCCACCCATCACGTAACAGTCTGTTTACACAGACCGCCTATCGTCTGGGCCCATGGCCGGCTACGTCGTTCGTATCGCACTCCCTGACCGTCCCGGGGCACTCGGACTGGTGGCCAGCCGAATCGGGGCGGTGAGCGGTGACATCGTGGCCATCAACATTCTCGAGCGGGTCGAGGGCAACGCGGTCGACGAGTTCGTGATTGAGCTGGCCGGTCAGCACCTGGTCGAGCTCCTGCGCAACGAAATTCACGAGGTGGACGGGGCCGAAGTGCTCGATATCAGTCCGGGGCCGTCTCCTTCGTCGGAGTGATGCGATAGGCGCAGACGTGGGCGCCATCCATGAGGTGGGCCACCCGCTCCACGGTGGCGCCGGGTATGGCGTCGCGGATGAAGGACAGCTCGCTCGAACAGGCCTGGGAGAAACCGTGGGCCACGGTGAGGATGGCGCAGTTGTGCTCGGTGACGAGCCAGCTCCCGTCGGGTTGTTCGGTGGCGTCGGCCAGGTAGCCGTCCTCGTCCAGTATGGCGGTCAGGGCCGCCACCTGTTCGATGAACGAGAGATGGGCCATCCGGGGCCGCGCCCCGGCCACGCGCCGGCGGCGCCGTTGCTCAAAGAGGGCGTCGACCTGTTTCCCGTCGGGTCCTCCGAGGTAGCCCAGGAGCTCGGTGGTCAGGTCGCCGTAACGCTTGGGGTAGAGGGCCTCGGCCGCTGGGGTGAGGGCATAGAGGTGCGCCGGTCGACCCCGCCCGGTGCCGCTCAGCGCCTCGGTGCGCTCGAGCAGCCCGTCCTCCTCGAGGTGGACGAGCTGGAGGCGGATGGCCGATGGGGTGAGGCCGAGCTCGGCGGCCAGCGCGTGGGCGGCCAGGGGACCCTGGCGCTTGAGCAGGTTGAGGATGGCCCGGCGGGTGGTCGGCAGCGTATCGAGCGGGGCCCGCACGGGGGCCGCCTCTGAAGCTCGCGGGGCGTCGATCATGGCAGGATCAGGTGGACGTCGCCGAACTCGTGCCACAGGTAGCCCTCGGCCAGAGCGGCGCGGTAGGAGTCTTCCAGCAGGGGGCGCCCGGCGATGGCCTCGAGCATGGCCAGATGCGAGGCCTCGGGCTCGTGCCACCCGGTGAGGAAGCCGTCGATGGAGCGCACCGGATGGGCCGGGGATACCACCGTCTCGGTCCAGCCCTCACCGGGGTGCACACGCCCATGCTCGTCGACCACCGATTCGAGAGCGCGCACCACGGTGGTGCCGATGGCAATGACGCGGCCACCGGAGCGGCGAGCGTCGTTGATGCGATGCGCGGTCGACGAGGACACCTTGAAGTACTCGGCATAGGGCGGCTCGTTCGCCTCGAGCGAAGCCACCCCGGTGTGCAGGAGCAACGGGGCCACGCCCACTCCCTTGGCCACCAGTCGGGTCAACACCTCAGGGGTGAAGGGTCGTCCGGCGCTCGGCATCTCGGCCGAGCCCGGTTCCGTGGCGTAGACGTTCTGATAGGCCGAGATCGGGAACGACCCCTGGACGTAGCCGTAACGGATCGGCCGCCCGTGCCGGGCCAGGTAGGTGGGGAGTGCCCCGGGTGTCTCGATGACGGCGACCCAGAGTCGGACGCCGACCCCGGAGGGGCCGGGCGAATAGGGGGTCAGGAGGCACACCTGTCCGCCGCCGCGCAGGCCGATGGTGGTCCCGGAGGCGGCTTCCAAAAAGGCGCGTCCATCCCGGCGGATCTCGACGGTCCACAGCCCGGCGGGCAGTTGCGTCGAGAGGTGGACCTGCACGGGATCACCGTCGGGTCCGCTGCCGTCGACCTCGGCCGCCAAGGTGCCCGAGGTATTGAGGACCACCAGGTCGCCCTCATCGAGGAAGCGAGGGAGCTCGGAGAAGTGGGAGTGCACCAGTGAACGGTCTGACCGGTGGGCCACCATCATGCGGACCGAGTCACGGGTCACGCCCCTCGCTTCGGGCGGGGACGGCGCCTCGAGGGCGGGCGGCAGGGTGAAGGACAGGGGCTGGAGGGGCGGCAGCTGGCGCGGCGTCATGGTGCCGGCCGTCATGGCGCCGGCTCGGACGGGGCGAGGTCGTTGGCCCGGTAGCGGCCGCTCGGACGGTCGCTCACGATGAGATCCAAAAATGCGGGTACGACGGTCGCCGGTTCGGGTCGATCGGAGATGTCCTCACCGGGGAAGGCCGCCTGGTGCATGGCCGTGCGGAGGTCGCCCGGGTCGACCGACCACACGGTGAGCGCGGGACGTTCGACGGCCAGCACGGCGCCGAGGTGCTCGAGGGCGGCTTTGCCGGCACCGTAGCCACTCCACCCTTCGTACGGCTCGACGGCGGCGTCGGAGGTCACGTTGATGAGCCGGGGTCGGGGCGAGGCCAGCAGGAGGGGGAGGGCGGCTTGGATCAGCCCGAGCTGCGCCACCACGTTCACTTCGAGGGCGGCTCGGAGCTCATCGAGGGGATAGTCGGCCACCGCCGGTAGGGGAGAGGCGCCCAGCGTGCCGGCATTGTTGACGAGGAGGTCGAGGCCCCCGAGCGCGGCGGCCGCGTCGACCAGGTCGCTGCGGTGGTCCGGGTCCGTGATGTCGCCCGGCACGGCGCGCAGGGTGTCCCCGGCCATGATCAGGGCCAGCCGGTCCTCGGTCGCCGCCAGGGTGCCGGCGTCGCGGCCGTCGATGACCAACGACCACCCGGTGCTGGCCAATCCCGTGCTGATTGCTTCCCCGAGCCCCCGGGACGCCCCTGTCACGATTGCCACGCTCATGGCCTGCCGCCCTTCTCGAACGAAGGATTCGCTCTACTGACAATATAACAAGAAAACCCTCGTTTTATTGCCCGGAGGGCGAAGGAGGTCCCGAGGAAGGTGCGATCGGCGCTGGCCAGGGCCGTGGCGATGACCGAGAAGCTCGCGTCCACCGTCCGGCGTTCCACGTGCCCAGCCCCGCACGCGCGCCTAGTGAACGTGATTCATGATCAATACGTCACCGGCCATGGCCACGAACAGCACGGTCAGGTAGGTGATGGAGTAACTGAAGACCCGCATGGCCTC
>Ga0208357_1001286_pt1 | contig 18490 bp, 17 predicted proteins | sample NGESurdeep092012_6_FD_184487 | JGI IMG/M metagenome (GOLD analysis project Ga0208357, IMG submission 184487) | Arctic peat soil microbial communities from Barrow, Alaska - NGEE Surface sample F52-2 deep-092012 (SPAdes) | ecosystem: Environmental > Terrestrial > Soil > Wetlands > Peat ... | reverse complement strand
TGCTGACGCTCTACTTGGCGAAGTTGGACTGGGCGGGCTCCACGAGCTACTCCGTGTTCGCCAGAATGTGGCGAGACTCGACCGCGCTGAGGGTTAGTGGGGCGTTGTTCCCCGGCGCCATCTGGTGGCTCAGTCTCGCCGCCGTTCTACCTTCGGCCTATGGGGGCCACTCACAGCAATTTGCGATAGAGATTGTGTGTTGAGTTATCGCCATCGCGGGACCTGTTGTCACGTTGGCGTCGATGATCCTGTTGGCGTACGTCCTAGTCGAAGGACCACCGAGGCAGCTCGTGCCTCCATCTCGACGAAACTGAGGACCGTTAAGCGGTTTCGGGCTTCGCGAGTTAGAAGTCTCGATTTATTGAGTTTGAAATCGCAATGCCCCCCTTCAGAGGCCAAGTCCCGTATGGGCTGTGACTTATATACATGCTTCATTTAATAGTCTTGACCCCAAGGTGATTCGCTACCGTAGCCCCATGGCTAGTCCTCGAGTGCCCAGTGGCGTAGTGCACAAACTTCCCGGAGATCTGCGCGACGCACTGATTGCTAACCCCACGGCACTCGACGCCTGGAGGGACATCACACCGCTAGCTCGCAACGAGTTCATCTGCTGGGTGGTGGATGCCAAGCAAGAGATGACGAGGGAACGACGCATTCGTCGAACCCAGGAAGAACTCGAGGAAGGAAAGCGTCGACCGTGCTGCTGGCCAGGTTGCAAACACCGCGAGCGCAGCGGAAGGTAGCGGGCGAACAACTTCGTAGTGAGTGAAGCACGAGTGGATTCGCGAGAGATCACCCGGCGGTAACGGTCGCGTACTCACCGAGCGTCGCGATCAACCCACGGGCTTGCTCCAGAGGTTCACGCCACTTCAGTCGACTCTGACCGATGGACGCCGATAATTGATCGTTCATGACGCCGAGCGCCGTACGCGGTACGGCCCAATCGGAATCCTCTCTATGGATCGACGCTTCATGGGTGAGATACTTTGTTGCCATCACGCCGTCGTGCAGCGTACCTAGAACACTCTGCGCGCTCGCTAACGCGTCGGCGATCTCGTCGGCGGCACTGCCGAGAAAGGAACGTGCGATCTCGGTGCCGTAACGACCCTTCTTTGCCAAAATTCGAATTTGGTGAAGTTCGTCGTTTGTTGGCGAAGGGCCGCACTCGTCGATCGTCTTGAAGAGCAGCGCCCACGCGTCGCGCAACCCAGGCATGAAGACGTCGCCGGCCGATTGCGCCGCGACGGTTCGAAAAGGCGGATCCAGCACCGCACGAGTGAGAATGGCGATGAGCCGGTGGTACCGTCGCGAATCCAATGCGTCAGCGACGTGTCGTCGCTCTCGGTGGCGCCGATGGTCGAGATCGGCGAGCACTGAATTTGAGGGGCCATTCGAGGAGTCGTCACTGAGGTCAAGAAGCAATTGGCGCTGTACATCAAGATCACGTAAGCGTCCCAGAATCTTACCGATCCGGCCAAGTTCGCTCGTGAGTTCTTGGAGTGACGTCGACTTAATTACCGGCGCGACGATTTGAAGTTCTGATCGAAGCCGCCGCGAACGCACGCGAAGTTGGTGGACCCCTTCAGGATCATCACCGCGACGCGCGATTGGATCACATTTTAGAATCCCCCCGACTTCTCGGCCCAAAAGTACGTGCACTACCTCTTCGGCCGTGAGGTTCCGGGACTCTCGATGGTTGTTCCGAAGATCTACTTTTGGCGACACGGTCATTGTGGCCGTCGTGACCAGAGGTGGTGAGTTCGGTCACAGAAATTTCGCGGAGCCGCTCGGGCATCTCCGCGTGACTCTTCGCTACGCTTCTTGCTGGCTTTTACCGCTCCGGTGACGTCAAACATCGTCATAATCATCCACCCACTTCAACCTCGAATCTACCGCTAGTTTCGCGATCTACGTCGAGAGATTTCGAGACATGTTGGAGAATAGATGGGCGAGAAACTTCAGTTGCTCACTAGTTCCACCGGCCCTTTACGGCAAGAAATCACACCTCCAGCCGCGCGATTTTTGCGCTTCGCCTTACGTGCTGTCTAGTCCTCGGCGAACTTGGCTCCGCAGCCCGTGCAGTAGGTCTGACCGGGAAGACGCAATTTGGAACACGCGAGGCAGTGTGAGTTAGAGGTCGCGACGTTTTCTTCGGTGATCGACGACCTGGCGCTCGTGGTAATTTGACCGCCGGTGTACTTGTCGTTTTTTATGCTATCCGGCAAACAGAGCAAAACAATTAACAGCGGCGGAATAATTCCCGATAACAACCACCACGCCGAACGTCCGGTGTCGTGAAGGCGTCGTACCGCGACCGCGAGTCCTGGAACGACCAACGCCAAAAACCACAGAAATCGAAGAACGCCGAGACCGATGAGGTCGAGGATGACACTGGCGAGAAGGTTGAAGAGCCAGAAGTACCAGTACTCGGACCGCGAAGCGACACCAGTAAAAGTTGAATACTTTTTGAGGCACGTTCTAACAGCGGTGGGGAAATTCACCTAAGTCTCCAATTGGTCGCTCAACGATCTTCACTTTGAGATTTTTCACCCTACACCTCGTGTTCTCGAACGCTCAATCTTTGGCTGGCGAAGAGAGCCACGAAGAGGCTGCCAATTCATTGGTAGTGTTGAGAGACTTTGAGCCTCAAAATCGTGGCTCGATGGTCTGAGCGACCGTCACGTACGCGTACGCGGTAGGAGTTTTCATGAAGGTATTAGTTCTCGGTGGCGATGGATTCTGCGGCTGGCCCACGTCGTTGCACCTCTCTGATCTTGGTTACGACGTCACGATTATTGACAATTTGAGCCGTCGCGAGATCGATCTCGAATTAGAGGTCGAATCGCTGACACCTATTCGCCCGATTGGCGAGCGCGTGCGCGTGTGGAAGCAACTGACGGGCAAGGAGATTGGATTCATCCACCTCGACCTGGCTGAAGAGTACGAACGTCTCGAGTCGCTAGTTCTCGAGCTCCAACCCGACGCGATTGTTCACTTTGGCGAGCAGCGCGCCGCGCCATACTCGATGCGCAACACCGCCGCGAAGCGCTACACCGTCGACAACAACGTACGGGCCACCCACAACGTGCTCGCCGCCATTGTCTCGAGTGGACGCGACATTGCGCTCGTGCACCTAGGGACGATGGGCGTCTACGGCTACGGATGGTCCGGTTCGGCGCCGATTCCCGAGGGCTACTTGACGGTCAAGGTGCCAACGCCCGACGGCGACATCGAGCGCGAGATTCTTCACCCCGCTAATCCCGGGTCCATCTACCACCTCACGAAAACGCTCGACCAGTTGTTGTTCGCGTTCTACTGCTCTAACGACCAACTACGCGTCACTGACTTGCACCAAGGAATCGTCTGGGGCACGCAAACTCCGCAGACGGCGCTCGACGAGCGTCTTATTAATCGATTCGACTACGACGGCGACTACGGCACGGTCCTCAATCGATTCCTGATGCAGGCTGCTATCGGGCACCCGCTCACGGTGCACGGTACGGGTGGTCAGACGCGCGCCTTCATTCACATTCGCGACACCGTTCGATGCGTTCAGATCGCTCTCGAGAATCCACCCGAACGCGGCGACAAGCCCAAAGTCTTCAACCAGGTCACCGAGGTCCACCGGGTCAGAGAACTCGCCGAAATGATCTCAAAGTTGACGGGTGTTGAGGTGGCGTTCTTACCGAACCCGCGTCGTGAGGCCGTGGAGAACGAACTCAACGTCAGCAGAGAGAAGTTCTTGGCCTTGGGTCTCAATCCGACGAAACTCTCTGAGGGTCTGCTCGAAGAGTCTCGCGACATTGCGTTGCGATACAAGGACCGCGCCGATACGACCAAGATCATCGCGCGCTCCGTTTGGCGCCAAGGTATGGAGACGTCGCCCGACCTCGTGGTGAAGTAAGGAACTCTCCGACCTCCGCTTTTTACGCCTTAGGGCGTGTGAGAATTCAGGCGTGTCCAAAATCTACGAGTACGTTCGTCACCCCCGGGTTGAGGAACTTCAAAAAATTGATCACCCGATTAAGACGAACGACTTTCGTCGAACGAAGAGCGACAACGTCTTTACGCGACTTAATGCCCGCTTCGGTCTCAAAGTCACGCTCGTCGTGGGCACCATGTGGTGCGCGTACGTCTTTACGATCATCGCGCTCTTTGCGTTGCCTTCGGCAATGCAGCAAGGTACGTACTACGTCGTCGTGTGGCTCTCGAGCAGTTTCCTGCAGTTGGTGTTGCTCCCGGTCATCATCGTGGGCCAGAACATTCAGGCTAAGGCCGCCGATAAGCGTTCCGAGGAGACCTACAAGGACGCCGAGGCGGTCTTAAAGGAGTCCGAAGAGATCCAAAAGCATCTACTCGCTCAAGACGCCGCCATCTCGAGCATCTTGGACCGACTCGAAACGCTTGCCGGTGCGCTGCCACCAAAGCCCAGCGCTTAGTAACCGCGCGAACTAACCAACTCGAGTATCTGGTGACACATCTCGCTCCACGTTGGCACGCAGTCCTTCAAGATCGCGCGTCGGAAGGGTTCGGCGAACTGATTCAGGTCCGTGCTCTGTAGTGCGTTCGTGACCGTCGATAAAAACGTCACGCCAATGGTGGCGAACGTAATTGAGCGAATCAAGTAGCGGAGTCGGTCTTTGTCATCGTCACCGATGTTGATGAGAAGTGGAATGATCGCTTCGAGTTCACCGAGTTGACCGAGAATAGCGAGGCGCAGCTTGTCGCTGTGAACTGCCGCGAGCGCCGTCTCCAACGTGAAGTTTTGGCGTACCTCGTTCTCGCTACTCGCGGAGTTGTAGAGGAGCTGGGTGATGGAACCTTCTTCGAGCACGTCGACGAAGTTGGAAATCCTCATCCAACGAGCTCGCATGAGATCTTGGAACGCGGCGATGACGAGGTCTTCCTTGGAGAGGTAGATCTTGTAGATCGCACCCGGTGAACAGTTCGCGCGTCGCGCAATGCGCGAGATCGTCGCGTGCGTGTAGCCACTCTTGCCAACTACGCCAAACGTCGCGTAGGCCAGTTGCTGCTTAAGGTCATCGCCCGGAGCAAGAATTATTCGATCGTCAGGTTCGCGTAGTGCGACGTCACTGATGTCGCGAGGATCAGTTTGGAGAGTCTGAAGCAGTAACTGCTGAAGTGTGTCCTGGTACGTCTGGTCGGTGCCGAACTGAGCGTCCGCGAATAACTGGATGAGCATCATTGAGAAAACTGTCAAGCCCCGCGTAAACGTCGCGCTCGCGCCCTCAGGATTGGACGATCCCTTTTCTAAGTAGTCGTGCAGAAATGGTTCGACCTCTTCGTGCAACGTGGGGATCCTTCGTGCCGTTAAGAGCACCTGTACGCAGGCGTTATCGGCTGGTGTGGACGCTCGCATGTACTCAAAGATGGCGCCCACCGACTCCTCCGTCGGTACTTCGGCTGCGCGCGTGCAGATCTCGAACATCTTGATTGCGCGATGGCTGAGAATAGAGTTCCAAAGGTCAACGAGCAGTTCGTCAACGTCCTCGTAGCGGGCGTAGGTTGCGCCGTGGGTGAGGCCGGCTTGGTGTCCGACGTCACGCAGCGAGACGTGGTCGACACCGCAACGCAGTACCTCCGAAACGGCGGCCGCCAAAATGGCTTCGTCGTTCGCGATGGCGCGCGCACTTCGCGCGCGCTGGCTTCTAGGCATGCGACATTGTACTTAGATTATTAATAGTAATCAACTACCAAATGGCCTGAGATAAGGATTTTGGTGCTCGGTAGACGTGTCAGATTGGAGAAGTGGAGAACATCGTATGAGTGGTCTGGCCGCGGTTCTCGCGGTGAGCCCCCTGGTCCTCAATGTTCACCGCGGCGCGGTCTTACCCGCCGCGAAGTTTGTCGTGATCGCCGTACCTTGCGCGGCACTGCTCTTCTACCTCCTCGTCGTACGTCGCCACCGAGGTCGGTAGTTCGATGTCGTCGTTCCCCTACATGCCGCTCGACCCCAAAGGTTGGCGCCTCTCAATGGGGCTGCGTCCACTCGACCTCAACCAGTGGCTACAGATCGACGATCACTACGACGAGGAGCTCCTCCTCAAAGAGACGTTGCTCGGAAGAGATTTTGCGGCGGTCGTCGCGACGGATCCACAAGGTGACGCCGGTAGTTCTGAACTTCTAGAGGAGATCGGCGTCTTCCTCTCACTTCACTATCCGCATCTCGAGCGCCGAGCGTCCGTGGGCGATCACCCCATTGTGCAGGCGAGCCGATGGGTTCAAGAAGACCTCTGCGTTTTGGTGCGAGAAGATTCGTGGCGCCTGAGAGCGGCCTGCGTGTGTTTCCCTTCGAGGTGGGACCTCGCTTCTAAGATTGGCACGACACTCGACGACATTCACTCGCCGGTGCCGTTGTATGACGAAGAGCTCGCTCGTCCCACGAACGCCTTCTTTGACCGGCTGACCCCCGAGAAGTCGTTTTGGCGACTGAACTGGACGTTGCTCGATAGTCCCGTGCTGCATCAACCCACCAGCGCACGCATGGTTCCGAGTGGCAATCTCACCGAGTGGTTCTTTCGCGTCGAGCGCCAGACCCTTCGCCAACTGCCCGCGTCGAAGGCCGTCGCCTTCACTATTCGTACCCACGTCGCCTCCGCGACGTCGCTGCGCGACAACGATCCGGACTTCGTTCCCGCGCTGTTGCACTCACTCGAGAGTGCGCCGTCGTCGGTGAAGGAGTACAAGGGTTGGACCGGCGTCGCCGAGCGACTACGTCAGTCGCTCTAGGAGCGGATGAGATCCTTGGCAATCGCGACGACTTGCATTTCGTCGGTGCCAGCGTAGATGCGAAGTACTCGTGCGTCGCGACTGAGTTGCTCGACGCGATACTCGGCGATGTAGCCGTTGCCCCCAAGGATTTGAATCGCGTCGTCGGCCACTTGGCAGGCGGCCTGGGCCGAGTAGAGCTTCATGGCGGACGCTTCGGCGAAACTGGGTACGGCGCCGTTTTTCGAACGCTCGATGTGCATAAAGACCAAATTGCGAACATTCACGCGCGCGACTTCCATTTGGGCGAGTTTGAGCTGGATGAGTTGAAATTCGCCGATGGGCGTGCCCCACAACGTGCGGTGCTTGGCGTAGTCGACGGCGATGCGCACGCACTCTTCGATGATGCCAAGGGACATCGCGGCGACGCCCGCGCGCTCGGCGACGAAGTTGTCCTTTGCGCTTTGGCGACCACCGCCCTTGGTCTCTTCGCTCTCGCCCAATAGTCGGTCGCGTCCAACGTGCACGTCACTAAGAAAGATTTCACCCGTGGGCGAAGCGTGCTGGCCCATCTTTCGCATGGGCTTAGCCTGTTCGAGCCCGTTCATACCCGCATCGAGCACGAAGGTCAGGACTTTGCGATCGCGCATCTCTTCGGCGTCGCCGTCGTCGAGCTTGGCGTAGAGAACGATGGTGTCGGCGTAGGGCCCGTTGGTAATCCACGTCTTTTGACCGTTTAGCACGTAGCCGTCGCCGTCACGAGCGGCGCTGGTGCGCATGCCCCCGAGTGCGTCTGAACCCGAGTCGGGTTCGGTGATCGCCCACGCGCCCACTTTGTCGAGCGTCATCAGATCGAGCGCCCAGCGCTCCATCTGCGCGGGCGTGCCGAGCTTGTTGATCGTCCCCGCCGCGAGACCGGTGGAGACACCGAGCGTCGTCACAAGTCCCGGGCTCACTCGACAAAGTTCAATGGTGGGAATCAACGTCAGCGCCGGATCGTTGCCACCCCGGCGCTCGACCACCGACTCCTCGCCCGAGATTTTTCTCTCGAGTTGGCGCTTGAAGGACTCTTGGGCCATGGCCTTAAGGCCAAAGACGTCGTAAAACTTTCGCAGCACCGCAAAGGGCGGCACACCGTTGTGTTCTAAATCATCGAGGTGGGGGCGAATCTCTTCATCGACGAATCGACGAACCACGTCAATAATCGCTTGATGCTCTTCGGACCATTCGTACATCGTTCTACCCCCGGGACGTCGCCGCGCGACTAGCCGGTGTCATCCTACGGGGCGATGACTTCGTCCTTCGTCGATGGACCGTTGAGTTGATCAACTAACGCAGCGAACCACGACGTCTCGATGTAGGCCACGATCATCGGTCCAATAGCGAGCCAGAGGTCGGCGTGTAACGAGATGGCAAAGAGCACGAGCAGCACGACCTCCGAGAGAACGCGCCACGTCTGATTTCTCCCGAGTCGCTTCGCGACGAGGGCACTGGCGAAGAAGAGATTGGCGCCAGGTACAAAGGCCTCGAGCGACCAACGACCCTTCAACTCTTTGACGCCAAAGGCGCACACCACCGAACCAACGACGAGTAACGCCACGGCGAGGTCGAGCGCGCTGAGCAAAAACCACCGTGGGGCCGGATTCGCGGTGCCGCTCCAGTGGGCGAGAGCGCTGACCAAGAGCCCGAGCCCTCCAACGACGCCCACGACCCCGGCCCGCAACACTCTTCGCATGGTCTGGGCGAGCGCCAAATTGGCCGCGAGGCGCGGCGTTTCGAGCGCTTCGCCGTAGGGGCGCGTGGCTTCAGACCACTGCGTGCCCGTCCACACCCGCCACTGGCGAGACCCCGAGGGATCGGGGTACCAACCGGGCGGAACGGCATTGGGCGATGACAAACTCACAGAACTAGCCTCCCATAACAACGAGAGAAGGGTGTTTCGATGAGTGATCTCCGCGGAGCCGTAGCGCCAACCTCGGGCAATCAAGACCGCGTCGCGCTCGATGAAGTGGTCCTCGACAAGGCCGTGCGCGACGTCGCCGAGCACGCCCACGCGTGGGCGATGACGACACCCCGAGAACGGGCACAACTCTTGTCACGAGTCGTTGCGGACACGTTCACGGTGGCCGAAGAGTGGAACGCCGCTGCGTGCGTGGCCAAGGGGTACCACGTCGAAAGTCCCGAAGGTGGTGAAGAACTCTTTAGCGGCGTGGGCACCTTCGTACGCATGGCCCAGGCCTTTCGTCAGTCCATGCTCGATCTCGCGACCAAGGGCCGACCGCAGTATCCCGGTCCCGTTCGCCACAAGCCCGGTCAACGAATTGCCGTGCAGGTCGTGCCGGCTTCGATGTTCGACAAGATTCTCTACGGCGGGGTCACGGGTGAAGTGTGGATGGAACCCGGGGTCGACGAGAAGGAAGTGCAAGCTACGCAGGCTGAGGTCTACAAGTTTCCAGAACGTCACGAGGGCGTCTCCTTAGTGCTCGGCGCGGGCAACGTCGCTTCACTCGGACCACGCGACGTCTTGAGCAAGCTCATTGGCGAAGGCAAGGTCGTGGTCTTAAAGGCCAACCCGGTGAACGACTATTTGGTGCCGTACTGGTCGCGGGCCATGAGTTCGTTAATCGACGCCGGATATCTGCGAATCGTCAGCGGTGGCGCGCAAGTGGGGACGTATTTAACCAACCACGAACTCATCACTGATATCCACGTCACCGGATCGGATAAGACGCACGACGCGATCGTCTTTGGTGTGGGTGCTGAAGAGGCACGTCGAAAAATCGAGAACGATCCGATAATTACCAAGCCCGTCAGCTGTGAACTCGGCAACGTGTCGCCCGTCGTCATCGTGCCCGGTGAGTGGACGACCAAGGAGATCGAGTACCAGGCCAAGCACGTCGCGACCATGATCGCTAATAACGCGGGCTTTAACTGTCTCACGCCGCGGGTCATCGTTTCGCACGCCCAGTGGCCACAACGTGCGGCGTTTTTCGACGCACTCAAGGCGGTCCTGTCGTCGTTGCCTACGCGCATGGCCTACTACCCGGGCGCGAACGAGCGACGCGACGCGTTTCTTCAAAGCCACCCCGACGCCGATCAACTCGGTCAGGTCAGCGGCGACACCGCGCCGTGGACACTTATCCGTGACGTTGACCCCGTGAACGGTAACGACATCACTTTCAACGTCGAAGCGTTCTGCGCGCTTACCGCCGAAACGGCGTTGGAGGCGAGTTCGCCGGCCGACTTCGTGCGAAGGGCGACCGACTTTTGTAACGACGTGGTGTGGGGCACGCTCTCAATGACCTTGATCGCGGACCCTCGCGCGTTAAAAGATCCCGAGACCGGTCCCGCAATCGAAGAGGCCATCGCGACGCTTCGCTACGGCTCCATTGGCGTCAATCTCTGGCACGCGCTGAGCTTCGCGCTCGCGACGACCACGTGGGGCGCCTACCCGGGTCACCCCATCACCGATATTCAGTCGGGGAGTGGATTTGTGGGCAACGCGTACCTCTTCGCGCGGCCACAAAAGTCCGTCGTACGCGGGCCCTTTGTCGCCAAGCCCGCACCCGCGTGGTTCTCGACCAATCAGAACGCGGGCGTCGTGATGAGAAAACTCTTGGCCTTTGAAGCGAAACCCTCGTGGGCGAAGCTACCGGGTCTTTTAGGTGCTGCCCTTAAGAGTTAGTGGTACCGACACAACCGTCGTTACGCCAATCGCGGCGCAGACTTTCGACCCACAGGCCACGCCGAGCAACGGCGTGGGCACGTAGCGAAGTGGCCTGGTCACCGTGGCGCTGCCGCGAACAATCGCGAGCCACGGCAACGCCTTGGAGTTCTGACCCACCACCACGCACGAGGACATCGCCACACAGGAGAGAGCGTTGGCGTGTTGAGGCAGCGAGACATGGGTCCACGTTCGAGCGAACGTGGACGAACGAACGAGCGCCGACGCGCCGTTGATGGTCGCGAGTCCCACGCAGTGAAGTCCTTCACACGATAGAGACGAGAGCGTCGTCCACGAGTTTGGGGTGGAACGCTGCAACCAGGTCGCGCCGTCGTTGCGCGTAATGAAAACTTCGAGTTGGTGTGTGGCGGAGACCGCGCTGACCGCGCAGTTGAAGACCTCACCGCAGGACGTTGACGTGACCGTGTCACCTTTCGCCCACGTCATCGGCAGTGGGTTCGACCACGTCACGCCTCCGTCGGCGCTAAAGCTAAAACGAGGTGACGACGCGCTCGCGCTCGAATCAATGAGGGCACAGTTCAATTTGTTACAGGTGAGAGCACTCACGCCGTCGCCCCCGGGCGGCGGGTTGACAATACTCACGGAGTGACTCGTGGCGTCAAAGCGCCATAGAAGATCGCGTCCCGCGACCGATCCCGCGAAGAGGCACTCGGTACCCGAGCACGCGGTTGAGGTGATGGAGGGCTGGGACGTGACGGGAAGTGCGACAGCGAACCATCGCCCCCTCGGTGTGGCGAACTCGCCCACCGAGGTGGGTCCGACATTGGCGCTCGAGGTACCGACCGCGACGCAGACGTCGTTGAGCGTGCAGCCGACGTTGGAAAGTGGAACCGAGATACTAAGTGCGGGCGTGCCATTGAGGCGCTGCGCCTTGACGTGCGCAGTGCCACAACTCGCCAACACCAGAGCACCGACGCCCAACATCGCCATGAGTCGCAACCCGGTGCGCGCGCGAGTAGGGGCTGAACTCATGAACTCCCTAGGGACGCAACGAGCGGTCGCTGGAGAAGAACTACTGAACGGAACGAACGGCGGCGCCGAGCACGCTGAGTCCATCGGCGAGTTGATCATCAGAGATGATCAGCGGTGGTAACAGCCGGATTACGTTGCCGTAGGTGCCACAGGTCAACGCGACCACGCCGTGCTGCTGGCAGTAGCTGATGACCTCTTTGGCGGCGGTTGCGTTGGGCGTCTTGGTGCCGGGTTCGACTAACTCAATGGCCACCATGGCACCGCGTCCACGCACATCGCCAATCACCGCGACGTCTTGTTGCAGCGAACGAAGATTGCTCAACATCACGTCGCCGAGCGCTCGAGCTCGCTCGGCGAGGTTGTTCTCGCGCAACGTCTTGATGGTGGCGAGTGCGGCCACGGCCGCGACGGGATTACCGCCGTAGGTGCCGCCGAGTCCACCTTCGTGCACGGCGTTCATCAACTCTGTTCTTCCCGTGATGGCCGAGAGCGGCATGCCACCGGCGAGACCCTTCGCCGTGGCGACGATGTCGGGGATGACGCCTTCATGGTTAACGGCGAACCAGTCACCGGTACGACAGAAGCCACTTTGAATTTCGTCGGCGATGAAGACCGCACCGTTGTCGGTCGTCCATTTCGAGAGCGCCGGGAGGAAACCTTCGGCCGGAACAATGAATCCGCCCTCACCCTGAATGGGTTCAATCAACAGGGCCGCAACGTTGTTGGCGCCCACGTCGGTCTCAATGATCTTGATCGCCGCGGCCGCGGCTTCCGCGCCGCTCAGTCCGTCGCGGTAGGGATAGCTCATGGGCACGCGGTAGATCTCGGGAGCGAAGGGACCAAAGCGGTCTTTGTAGGGCATGTTCTTGGCCGTAAGGGCCATCGTCAGATTGGTGCGTCCGTGGTAGGCGTGTTCAAAGACGATCACCGCGGGGCGACCCGTCGCGAGACGAGCGACCTTGACGGCGTTCTCTATGGCTTCGGCGCCCGAGTTAAACAGTGCTGAGGTCTTCGCGTGCGTGCCGGGCGTGAGTTCAGCGAGTTCTTCACAGACCTCTATGTAACTTTCGTAGGGCGTCACCATGAAACAGGTGTGCGTGAATTTTGCGACTTGTTCACTCACGGCGTCTACGAGAGCGGGCACGGCGTGGCCAATGCCCGTGACGGCAATGCCTGATCCGAGATCGAGCAGTTGGTTAGCGTCGACGTCGACGAGGATTGCGCCCATGGCGCGCTCGATGTAGACGGGGAAGCCTTGGGTAAGCCCAGCGCTGACCACGGCCTTGCGTCGCTGGTGTAGGGCCTGAGACTTGGGACCGGGAATCTCGGTGACGACCTTGCGTACGGTACCGACTGACGAATCAATTGACGAAACCATAGTGTTCTCCTGGACCGGTGCGACCTTGATGTAGGTACTAAGCGTACTGGTGCCGCCCGATGTAGTCACAAAACGACGAAACGGGTGACCGAAGTCACCCGTTCCACGCTGGCGGAGGAGGTGGGATTTGAACCCACGGTGCCCGTAGACACAGCAGTTTTCGAGACTGCCCGATTCGGCCGCTCTCGCACCCCTCCGTTGAGAAGTCTACAACGCGCCTCCCGACGCGCTTTGGGCGAGGTCCGCGTGCCCTACGCTTCGCACTCATGGACGCCAACGACGAACGCTTCATGCTTGCAGCTCTTGACGCGGCGCGGTGTGCCGGCGAGCACGGTGACGTTCCCGTGGGTTGCGTGCTCGTCGAAAATGGCGAGGTCATCGCGGTCGCGGAGAATCGTCGTGAAGTTGATCGCGATCCTACGGCGCACGCCGAGGTCGTGGCCCTTCGTCAAGCCGCGAGTACGCGCGAACGTTGGCGAATGGATGGCGTCACGGCGTACATCACGCTCGAGCCGTGCGTGATGTGTGCGGGCGCCTTGCTCAACGCGCGCGTCGCTCGTGTCGTGATCGCGGCGAGCGATGAGAAGGCGGGGGCGGTTGGATCGCGCTACAACCTGTTGAGCGATCCGAGGCTCTTGCACGAATGCTCTCTTACCTACGACGTCCTCGCTGAAGAGTCAGCGGCGTTGTTACGTGCGTTCTTCGTCGAACGAAGAGTCGAACAAGAGTTAGCCGAATAGTTTGTCCACGTCGACGCTTCGATGACTTTTTAACATCTCAATGAATTGAGGTTCGTCGAACCGTCGAACTACGGTTGGGCGCCCGTTGGATCGCTAATCCCCATGGTCTTTGCGACCTCAAGGGCAAAGGAAGCGCCGCCAGAAACGATCGTGGATCCAAGGCGTTGACCTTCGCTATTCCATTGCGCTATCTTCACCGTTCCACAGCCCCCAGAGTCCGCGGCCACTACGGCGTAGGCGTGGCTCGCGTTGGTTTGGTAAAAGTCGAGCGTTACCGACGATCCGTCGTCCATCGGGCAATGGCGTATTCCAGTCAGCGCGGCGGGCAGAGCATTTACCTCAGAGAGAAAACCATCAATTGTCGCGCCGTTGGTAGATGTCGCTGACGTCACTCGGTTCACCGATGTATTCAATCCTCGATTCACGATGACCTCGACCTTGGTGGCACCCGCTGGAACAACCGAGAGTGACGACTTACGTGGCGTATAGGCCACGAGCGCGTCTATTCGTATCTCCAAGCTCTTGTGGCGCACCATCATCATTGAGTACTCGAGTTCGGGGCTCGCCAGCACTGACGTTGATTTGAAGCCGTACGTAATTCCGCTCTCGCCGCCACTGCCCGGGCCGCTGTCGCTCCCCGCGCTCGTGACACTCGCGCCCTTCGGTACGTGGTCGTTGATCCAGGCGAGCGCTGAAGAGCCAGAGGGCGCAAGAAAGAACTCAGTTTTGTCCACGAGGTCAGGTTGTCCAGGCAGTGCGTAGGGCGTGGCGAGTTGCTTGCCGTCGGCCGCAATCCAGCTCGTGATGCGCGTGGCGTGACTCGGAAGTGTGGCGAGCGTGAGCAGTTGTCGGGCCTTTGCGTGAGCGAGGACGGACCTTTGTGCATTCGTTGGTCCAAGTGTGTTGGCGCCGGCCGACGACATTGTCGCGAACGTGGCGACGCCTACGAATAACGCGAACGAGGTGAACGCGACGCACTGATGCCTCAATGCCCGGTTTGCAGGGGAAAAGCCAACTGTTCGCATGCTCACTACTTGTCCACAACTCACTATTACTTACGCAAAGGTTTTCTAAACGTCACGCTGGGATCTACGCCCCTCCACGCGATTTCGCGCAAGGGATCCACGCTCCAGTGAGATCGACGCCCACGGTGTGGGAGCATTTGGCGGTGGACGCCAGCAACTCGCGTAGCGAAGGAGATGGCGCACCGACGACAGTGTCTCGTCGTCGCTTGCTCTATTGGCTTGCCGGGGGAATCGGTGCGGTCATTGTTGGCGGCGCGACCGGTATTGAGTTAGTGAACCACGGGGTCTTGCCGGGAAAGCAGATACTTGACCGACTTGACGGCGCGTGTTCACTGCCGGCACCGGCCCTCTCGTTCGCAGCGTTGGGACCGAGTGAGTCGGGCCGGTTTTATTCAATCGCGCGACGGCGGTCCGTTGGCTACACGATTGCCTATCCGCCGGGGCACGGTCCCGGAGACCAGTTACCCCTCATTGTGATGCTCCACGGGTATGGCAACAACCACACGAACGCGTTGGTAGGGATGACGCCCGCTCAGGCGTTGGCTCTTCGATCGAACGCTCACGGGTTGACGCCAATGGCGATGGCGACCGTTGACGGTGGTAACGGTTACTGGAACCCTCACCCGCGCGATCATCCCCAAGCCATGGTCGTTAACGAGTTGATCCCGCTCTGCCAGCGAAGGGGTTTGGGGGTCGCTCCACATCAGATCGGCATGATGGGGATTTCTATGGGTGGGTACGGTGCTCTCGCGATCACCGAGCAGAACCCCGGTCTCGTGTCGGCGGTGGCGGCGGTCAGTCCCGCGATTTGGACATCGTACGCACAGGCGCGTGGAGCGAACGCCGGGGCCTTCGCGTCGGCGTCAGCGTTTCTCACCGGTGACGTGATCAAGAACGCGCACTCGCTGCGAGGGGCGGCGGTAAGGGTGGCGTCGGGCGTCGACGATCCGTTCCAGCCGGGGGTCGACGAACTCGAGAAGGTACTTCCCGCCGGCAGCGTTTTCGTGTCCGCGAAGGGGTGTCACACCGATCCGTTCTTCCTCGAGCAAGAGCCGCCGTCACTTACTTTTCTGTCTGGTCATCTCACCTGAGGTCACTCGCTGTTGGGTCGTGCGTTCAGACAGACACTGTGGCGCGGTGTTTGCGAAAGTCAGTTCTCCTTGTGCAAGTTGGTTGTGCGAATAGGTCACTAGACGCTCTCCACCCGTTTTTGGCGCATCCGACCACGCTTTTCTGCTTGGACTCCACTCTCGGCCGCCCGCGCCGCCTTGTTGTAGCACCGGTGACGACACGCCTCAGGAACCGAATGGCTTTCGCCGTCGTACATATCGTGGCCACCGTGTGCTGTTATACGACACAAGGTGGCTATACTATGTACGTGGCAATCGACGATCGAATTCTGGTAGAACTCCATCGAGCGGCGCGACTCGCAGGTCGTCCTGGCGTCGTCGTACCCTCGGAGGATCTTCGGGCCACCAAGCAGCAGAGTGGTGACCAGCGAGTTCGCAACGCCCTACGTCGCCTGGTGAGCTCGGGCCGCGCCATTTCAGTTCGTCAGGATCTGCTGGTTCTGCCCGACGAGACTGGGCTGGTGCGCCTCGGGGTGGCCGAGATCATCGACGCCGTCGCGCCGACGCCCTACCTCATCACAGGCGCTCGTGCGCTCGAGGCGCACCACCTGACGGATCAGCACTCGTTCTCGCTCGTGACCTTCGTGCCGCGCCGAACCAGGGAGTTCACCTTCCGCGGTGAGAAGGCCGTCTTCGTGACGACGCGCACCGCGCGCATCTGGGGATGGGTCGACGAAGGCCCTCAAGTCGCCGTGCCTGAGCGTGCTCTGCTCGACGCGGTCGCCAGCGCGCACAACGGCGTACCACTGTGGATGGCCGTCGCGGCTCTCCACACTGCCACGCAGCGCGACGCGGGGTTCATCAACCGCCTCGCCGCTGCGGCAACGCGCTACGACTCCGCAGCAGTGTCCCGTCGCCTGGGGCTGCTCGTCGAGTCCGCCTGTGGGTCTGAAGCCGCCGCGCCGTTCCGTGGCCTGATTGGCAAGAGCCGCACCCCCGTACTCCTGCGCGCGGGCGGCGTGCTACGCGGCGAGGTTGATCCCACGTGGCGCGTCGTCGTCAACGCGAGCACGCAGAAAGAATACGAGCACTAGTGGTTCCGCCATTTCCGAGGCGTCGCTGGGGAAACGCTTACGCCCTCGCAGATCTGCTCGCGGGCGCGGGAGGTAACTTTGACTACGCCGTGCGAGAGTTCGCGCTGCTGACGCTTTCGGCGCGACTTACCGAGCGCTTCCCTGGACAGCTCGTCTTCAAGGGTGGGTTCGTGCTGCGTCATGTACACCAGGTTGAGCGCTTCAGCGAGGACGTCGACGCCACGCGCCACAACCCCGCCAAGCACCGCCTGAATGTGGACGAGGTCGCCGACGCCATTCGCGACGCCGGCACCGGCGACATCATTCGCTTCACACCCCAGCGCCCGGCGGTGGACAGCGCGCGCAGCCTCGACTTCGATTCGGTCCTGGTAACAGGCTCGCTCGTGGCCGATACACGCGTGCAGGTCGAGATCTCGTATCGCGAGGAGGTCATCGATCCGCCGATGAGAGAGCTCGTGGGTGCGCCGTACTACGAGGACTTCGAGATCCTGGCCATGGCACCCGCTGAGATGGCAGCCGAGAAGATCCGCGCGCTCGCCCAGCGCGTGAAGGAGACGGACCTGGCGGACCTCGCCGAGCTGCTAATGCGTCTCGAGGTGCGCGACGATGACGTTGCTCGCCTGGCCCGTCACAAGTTCGAGCTGGTGAGGGCTGGCGCGGCCAACCGTGAGCAACGAATCCACGAGCACCTGGTCGAGATGGCCGGCGACTATGACGCGACGGTGCGCGGCTTCTTCCCCGACGCGCGTCCCTACGCCGAGGCCTTCGCACTGGTCTGGCCGCGCATCAAAGGGCTGGTTCCTTAGCAGCAACGGCGATTGTTATGTAGATTGCCGGGGCACTGGTTGCCCTGTATTTCTTCTAGTCGGTTTGCCACAGTTCAATACGGCGAGTTCTGTTGCGCGCGCTCGACTAGGACGAGCAAGCCGATCCAGGTGCTCCAAGTGCACTGCTGCCCGGCCCTGCACTCTCGAAGCTTCGCCAACGCGATGTCTGGGGATCACCCGCATGGATCGAGTCCTTCAATCGACGCACGCACATTGAGGAAATATTCGGGAACTTGCGCAACCCAAGTACCCAGAACATAAGGCGCGGCTTCTGTCGCGTCGTTGGTCTCGTCAAGATGAGACTGATGCTGACCTTTGAGGTGATGGCGGCCAACATCCGCATCGTTCGCTAGTGGGCCAAGCGCGCCGGCATGGTCTCAGACCACTCTGTGCACCGATGCCGACTGATCATGGCTTCGAAGAGATTGACGCGAACTTACAGATCTCCTTGGCCGAACCTTTCGACTTCGACGATCCACCTGACGATCTCGCCGCGTAGGCAAGGAATTTCTTTCAACTAAGAACCCGCAGGACTAGTCACGTCCTACGGGCTTCTTCGAATGCGTTGGCTGGCTTGAACGCCGGGGTCGAACGGCCCGACATTCTCCAAGGTGGGGTCATCAGCCGGATCAGATCCTTCTATCCAGCTGAAGCGTCTCGCGACAAGGGTTTCGTAAACAGATGGGGTCTCGTTTCGTCAAGACCCCGTGTCGGAGACGGTGGCGGAGGAGGTGGGATTTGAACCCACGGAAGGTTTCCCTTCACACGATTTCCAATCGTGCCGATTCGGCCGCTCTCGCACTCCTCCATACTCTGATACTCACTACGAGAAATGAATACCGGCTCGCAAGGCTACCCGAGGAGCCCGTGCCGTTCTCCGGTAGCCTTTAATCGCCGAGGTTCAAAGCGG
>Ga0208357_1001285_pt1 | contig 18502 bp, 14 predicted proteins | sample NGESurdeep092012_6_FD_184487 | JGI IMG/M metagenome (GOLD analysis project Ga0208357, IMG submission 184487) | Arctic peat soil microbial communities from Barrow, Alaska - NGEE Surface sample F52-2 deep-092012 (SPAdes) | ecosystem: Environmental > Terrestrial > Soil > Wetlands > Peat ... | reverse complement strand
GAGGCCGAGCCGCTCGGCGGTGGCATAAACCTCATCCCCGTCGAGGATTCGGTCGGGGGTCAGCGCCGGCCACTCGAGGCGCGGCGGCGTGCCGGGGATCGCGACCCGCCCCGCCGCATGCGGCAGCCACGCCTCCTCGCCGAGGCGGGCGCGGCTGGCGATGGTGATGCCGTTGTCGGCACCCAGCTCGACCCGCAGCGCGCGCAAATTCTCACTATCGAGCGGCAAGGCGCGCACGATCTCAAGATTGACGATCTCCACCGTCGGCACGGCGCCGAAGCGCGCCACCGCCGCCGCGGCCGCGATCTCGACAAAAGCGGCGGCCGGCAGCACCGGCTGCTGTTCGACGGCGTGGTCGGCGAGCCAGGGCCGCGCCGCGGTATCGATGAGATTGGTCCAGCGCCATTGCTCGGGCTCGCGCCGGAACCCCAGCATCGGGTGGTCGGCGATCGGCTCCATCACCAGCAGCCGCTCGCTGGTCGGCGTGAACCAGTGGCGCGTGCGCTGCCAGGGATAGCGCGGCAGGCCGCGGATCGCGACCGGCCCGGCGAAGTCGGGCGCCCCCGATACATCGCACCCGGCGGCGAAGCAATCGGCGGCGACGCGGGCGAAGGGATCGCGCGGCGCGGGCTGGCGCGTCAGGGTGCCGATGATTCGGCCCTCGACCTCGCGGGCGCGCAGCTGATTGCGCAGATAGGACAGCAGGATCGGGTTGGGGCCGATCTCGACGAAGACCCGCGCCTCGTTGGCGATCAGATGGTCGATCGCCTCGGCGAAGCGCACCGGCTCGCGGATGTTGCGCCACCAGTAATCGGCATCGAGCGCCTCGCCCGACAGCGGCCCGCCGGTCACGGTGGAGATGAAGCGCGCGCCGCACGCCACCGGGCGAATCGGCCGCAGCGCCGCGATCAGATCGTCGCGGATCGGATCCATCGCGGCGCTGTGGAAGGGATAGTCGAGATCCAGCAGCTGGAAATAGCATTCCGCCGTCGCGGCCGCCGCCTTGAGCCGCTGCAGCGATGCAAGCTGCCCCGCCACCGTGATCGCGCCGTGGCTGTTGATCGCCGCGATCTCCAGCCCGCCGATGCGCGCCAGCAGCGGCGCCGCGTCGGCCGCCGGCATGCCCAGCGCCGCGAGCCGCCCGGTGCCGCGCGTGCGTTCCTGCTGGTGGCTGCGCTCGACCACGATCTTGGCGGCATCGCCGAGGGTCAGCGCGCCGGCCGCCCACGCCGCCGCGATCTCGCCGACACTGTGGCCGACACAGACCGCCGGCTCGATGCCGCGCTGCTTCAGCGCCGCTACCGACGCCGCCTGCACCACGAACAGCAGCGGCTGGGAGATGTCGGTGCGCGCCAGCGATACCGGCGGGTCCTCGCGCAACCGCGCCAGCGGCGACCAGCCGAGCAGCGGCGCCAGCGCCGCGTCGATCGCCACCGCCGCCGCCGCGAAGGTCGCATTCATGGCCAGCGCGTCGCGGGCCATCCCCGCCCACTGCGCGCCATTGCCGGAAAAGACGAAGACGAGGCGCCCCTCCGCGCCGACGACCGCCTGACCCTCGGCCAGCGGCGCCGCCGCTTGCCGGGTGGCGGGGTCGGCCCACTGGCGCAATTGCGCCGAGAGGGCGGCAACGCTCGGCGCTTCCAGCACCAGGCGATGGCGATGCCGGTCGCGCAGCCGCGCCAATCCGCGCAGCAGCGGCCCGGCGGCCGCTGGCTCGGACCTGGCATCCAGCAGATCGGCCCAATCGCGCGCCATCTGGGTCAACGCCGCCTCGCTGCGCGCCGACAGCAGCAGCGGCGGTGGCGCGCCCTCCTCGGCCGGCGCGGCCGGCGCCGCCAGGGCCGGCGGCGAGGCCAGGATGGCATGACCGTTGGTGCCGCCGAAACCGAAGGAATTGACGCCGGCGATCAGCCTGCCTTCCGCCGGCAGGTCGAGCGCGGTGTCGGCGACCCGCAGGTTGAGCGCGTCGAACGCGATGTTGGGGTTGGGGGTGACGAAATTCAGCGAGCGCGGCAGCACCCGGTGCTCCAGCGCCAGCATCGTCTTGATCAGCCCCGCCATGCCCGAGGCCGGCTCGAGATGGCCGAGATTGGACTTGACCGAGCCGATCGGCAGCGGCACCGCGCGGTGCTGGCCCAGCGCGGCGCCCAGGGCGCCCGCCTCGATCGGGTCGCCGACCGGCGTACCGGTGCCGTGCGCCTCGATGAAAGAGAGGGCGGTCGGCGCCACCCCGGCGGCACCATAGACGGCCTCGAGCAGGCTCGCTTGCGCCGCCCCGTTGGGCAGCGACAGGCCGACGGTGCGCCCGTCCTGGTTGGTGCCGGTGCCGAGGATCAGGCCGCGGATCGGATCGCCCGCCGCCAGCGCCGCCGCCAGCGGCTTCAGAATCATGATGCCGCCGCCCTCGCCCCGGACATAGCCATCGGCGCGGTCATCGAATGCGAAACACCGCCCGCGCCGCGACAGCATCTGGGCGGCGCTGAAACCGAGATAGGCGAACGGCGACAGCAGCAGATTGACGCCGCCGACGATCGCCATGCCGATCTGGCCGGCGGCCAGCGCCTTGCATGCGAGGTCGAGCGCCACCAGCGACGACGAGCAGGCGGTATCGACGACCAGACTGGGGCCGCGCAGATCGAACTGATAGGAGATGCGGTTGGCGATGATGCCCAGCGAGGTGCCGGTCATCAGATAGGCATTGCCCGCCGCCGGGTCGCCGGTCTTGCTGGAGCCGTAATCCATCGCCGAGGCGCCGATATAGACGCCGGCATCGGCCCCCGCGAGCCGCGACGCCGCCAGCCCGGCATCCTCCAGCGCCTCCCACGTCAGCTCCAGCAGCAGCCGCTGTTGCGGGTCGATCTGTTCGGCCTCGCGGGGCGAAATGCCGAAGAAGCCGGCATCGAAGCCAGCGACATCGCCCAGGGTCCCGGCCGCCCAGGTATAGCTGCGGGCCGGGGTCTTCGGCGCGTTGGGATGGAAGAAAAAGCTTTTCGACCAGCGGCCTTCCGGCACCTCGGTGACGGCGTCGCGGCCCTCGCGCAGCAAGTCCCAAAACCGGGCGACATCCGGCGCGCCAGGCAGGCGGCACGCCGCGCCGACGATGGCGATCGGCTCGCCGGGTGCCGTCACGCCGCGATCTCGATCCGGCGCGATCGACGCCGCGTGTCCTAACGTCGTGATGGTCAATCCCCTTGGCAGCGGCTTACTCCCATCGATTCATAAGGCGCGAATGTGCATTGCACAAGCACCCCCACGCGGTAGCGCCCCGGTTGCGGCCTCGACATAATGGGCCGATCATGGGGCCAGATCGAGGCGGACGAGGCGGACATGAAGATCGCGGTGATCGCGGCCGGGGAGATGGGTTCGGGGGTCGGCGCGCGGCTGCACCGGGGCGGCGCCACGGTGATGACCAGCCTCGCCGGGCGCGGGCCCGCCAGTGCCGAGCGGGCGCGCCGGGCGGGCATGATCGCCATCGCCGATGACGCGGAATTGATCGCCGCCAGCGATCTGGTGCTGTCGATTCTGCCGCCCGCCGAGGCGGTGGCGCTGGCGCGGCGCCTCGCCCCGGCGCTCGCGGCGGCCGGGGGCCGGGTGCTCTATGCCGATTGCAATGCCATCGCCCCCGCGACCGTGCACGAGGTTGGGGCCATCATCGCCGCCGCCGGCTGCCGTTTCGCCGATGTCGGCATCGTCGGCGGCCCGCCCCGGGCCGAGGGCTATACGCCCCATCTCTATGCCTCGGGCGAGGCGGTGGCCGATTTGTTGCCGCTGCGCGATCTCGGCCTCGACATCCGCCCGGTCGCGGGCGGGATCGGTGCCGCCTCGGGTCTGAAGCTCGCCTATGCGTCGCTGACCAAGGGGCTGACGGCGATCGCGATCGCCGCCGCGCGGGGCGCCGCCAATGCCGGGGTCGCGGACGCGCTGCGCGCCGAATTCGCCGAATCCCAGCCCCAGTTGCTGGCCTGGCTCCAGCGCCAGATCCCGACCGTCTATCCCAAAGCCTATCGCTGGGTTGGCGAGATGGAGGAGATCGCGCGGGCGCTGGGCGCCGATCCGGCCGGCGATATGTTCATGGGCGCCGCCGGGGTCTATGAGGGCGTCGCCGCCGCCTGGGCCGACGACGGCGCGCCTGGGCTAGACTTTCTCGCCACGCTCTACGGTCGATAGCGCCCGCGCCCGGCGGGCGTGAAGCAGCGCCAGCGCTAAGAGCGCCACCGGGATCAGCCAGCCGGTGGGAATGTGGGTCTTCTCGCCAACGCCGCGACACAGCAGCGCCACCGGCCACATCGCGCAGATGATCAGCTTTTCCCAGGGCAGCCAGCCGCGCCGGCGCGCATCCTGAATGAGCCACGCCAGCGCCACCGTCGCCGGCAGCAGATCGTAGAACAGGATGACCGGCACCGCGACCAGGGTGCCTGCGATCAGCACCGATGCGCGCAGCGCCAACTCGGCTCGGCGATACCACACGATGCCGACCGCCACCGCCGCTCCGATGCTGGCGAGCGCCTGCAGGCCGAGCGCCACGGCGTTGCCGCCACCAACGAGGCGCACCCCGCCATAGATGCTAACCAGATAATGGAAGCCGACGCGCCCGCTTTCAAACACCGATTGGGCGAAGAGAATGTTGGTCAGGAAGGCCAACCACGCCCCCCACCCGAACAGCACCAGCGACAGAAGGGTCAACACCGCGCCGGTCGCCGCCGCCACCAGCAGCGCCCGCCAATGGGCCCCCGCGATCAGCGCCACCGGCACCAGGATCAGGAAATGCGGCTTGTAGCACATGGCACCAAACAGGATGCCGGCCAGGATCGGCCGCCGGTCCAGCAGCAGCAACCCGCCGCCGAGGAGGGCGGTGGTAAGAAAGGCATTCTGGCCGACGATCAGCGTGAAGAACGCCGCCGGGAAGGTCGCGAGCGCCGCCAGGATCAGCGGATCGCGGATGGTGCCGCGCAGCACGATGACATAAGCGAGGGCGGTCGCCGCCATGAACATCAGATAGGAGAGGGTGAAGGGCAGTAGCGCCAGGACGGCGCATAGCAGCGCGAACACCGGCGGATAATAAAAGCCGAACAGCGGAATCCGCTGATCGCCATAAAGGTCCTTCTCGGTCTGGCCGAGAATTTTTTCGTTATAGGCGCTGGCGGCGAGGCCGCTGTCGGCCAGCGTCCCGGCGGCCTGGAAGCTCATATAGTCGAGCGAGGTCGGCGGGTCGATCGGCAGGAACAGGCCATAGGTGCGGCCCGCCACGAGGCCGAGGCCCAGCAATTCCACCACGATCACGATGATGGTATAGGCGCGCACCCGCTCGCGCGTCAGCCAAGCGGGATGGCGCAGGGCGGCGGCAAGGCTCATGACGGCACCGCGCGCCACTCATTGCGGGCGCGGATCGTGGCGAGGGTGAACAGGGCGAGGGTCGCCAACGGCCCAATCGGCACCCCCCACGCGATGCCGACGCCGCGCGACAGGATCGGCACCACCCAGATCAGGCAGATGGCCAGCTTTTCCCAGGGCAGGAAGCCGGTCCGCCGCGCATCCAGCAACAGCCACGCGATCGCCACCGTCGCCGGCAGCAAATCATAAAACAGGATCACCGGCGGGGTGATGAGACAGGCCGCGATCAGCACCAGCCCCCGCACCGGCAGGCTCTGGCCGCGACCCCAGACCAGCGCGGTCAGCGCCGCCGCGGCGAGGGCGGCGATAATCTGAATGGCGTCGGCCGGCAGCGGACCGATCCCGATCAGCCGCGCCGCCGCGAACAGGCTGACCAGCCCGGCGAAGCCGACCCGGCCGGTGGTAAAGGACGAAGCGGCGGTCTGCGCCTGGATCAGAAACGCCTGCCAGGTATCGGTGCCGAACCACAGCAGCGAGATCGCCAGGATCAGCGCCGCCGCGACCGAAGCCGCCGCCAGCGCGCGCCAGTGCCGTCCGGCCAGCAGCGCCACCGGCACCATGATCGCGAGATGCGGTTTGTAAATCAGCGCGCCGAAGCACAGGCCCGCCACCACCGGGCGCCGGTCGATGAACCAGGTGCCGAAGCCCATCAGCCCGGCGGTCAGCAGCGCATTCTGGCCAATGCCGATGGTCGCCGCCGCCGCCGGAAACGACAGGAACGCCAGCACCAGCCGCCAATCCTTGAGGAGGAGGCGCAGGCTGGCGATGAACACCGCGCCGGTCGCCACGATCCACACCGCGAACGCCGCGAGATAGGACGGCACCAGCGCGACGATCGCGCACAGCACCAGGAAGCTCGGCGGATAGAAGAAGAAATAGGCATAAGGCAGGCGGGCATCGCCGAACACGAGCTGCTCCATCAGGCGATGGTGCGCGGAATCATAGACGAGCGCCGGCGTGCCGAGATCGGCGAGCCGCCCGGCGGCGAAAAAGCTGATGAAGTCGGTCGAGCTGGGCGCCTCCAGATGGACATAGGCGCCATAGGTGCCGGCCGCGATCGCGACCAGGGCGATGATCTCGACGATCAGCAGGGTGCGGCCCCAGCCGATGGCGCGCCGGCGATGCAGGAAGGCGCCGCGCCGTAAGGTCGCGATCCAGCCCGGCGCTGCCGCCTCAGGATTCATCGGGATCTTTCCATCCGGGCGCCGGGGCGGGCTCGGGCCTGCCGGTCACGGTGCTGGGCCAATTCGTCGGCAATGGCCGCCCCGCCGCCGCATCGCAGCCGCCGTCGCGGCGCCAGACGCAGAGATGGATGGCCCATTTGCCGCCGCCAATGGCATCGCCGGTGAAACAAGCCTGCCGCCGATACCGCGCCTCGGGCACCGGCGCCAGCTCGCGCGCCAGAATGTAGTTGAAGGCGGGCGCATCGGCCGCGAGATGCGCGCTGTCGGTCTGATAGAGCGCGGCGCGCGGCGGCAATCCGCTGCGGCCCGGGGTCACGATCCAGCGCACGCCATAGAGACCGAGACCGCACAGGTCGGACTGCGCGCTGACGCGACGGAAGGCTTCGATCTGGGCGCGCTCCCGCGTCCAGGATTGGCGATAGACCGCGGATTGCGCGATCGTCACCGCGGTCGCGAGCCAGAAAATCATTGCCAGCGCGGCGGGAATCCGGCCGGCGGCAAGGCCGCGCGGGCGCGCCTCGCGCCACCGCCGCAGCAAGTCGGCGGAACCGATGCCGGCAAGGATCGACACCAGCACCAGCGCCGGATAGATGAAGCGATATTCCTTATGCGCGAAGGCCGAATAGGTCGCGACGATGGCGATGGCGACCACGCCCAGCAGCGGCAACCGGATCGCGCCCAGGATCGCGGCGAACAGCACCGCGACGAAACCGGCGCCCCACAGATAAAGCGGCAGGACAATGAAGGTCGCGGCCGGCGCGCGCCCCGCATAATCGGCGCCCTCCGCCAGATTGAACCAGAGATTAACGGCGATCGAATGAAACGGCGCACCCCAGCTCGCCCAATCGAGAAGGCCGAGCGCAAGGACCGGCACGCTGGCGCCCGCGAGCAGCGCGCGACCGCCCGGCCATCCGCCGCGCCAGCACAGGCCGAGCGCCGCGAGCGCGAGTGCCGGTCCGAGATGAAAGCGAAGGGCGAACGTCAACCCGAGCAGCGCGCCCGCCCCGTTCAGGCGCCATCGCGCCGCCGGCATGCCGGCGCGCGGTAGGCCGAGATACAGCGCGACGGGCAGGCAATCCGCCGCCGCCACTTCGGCGAGGCTATGGCACGACAGATAGACCAGATCGACCCACACCGCCGGCACACTGGCCGCGAGCAGCCCGCCGATCCGGCCATCGATCCGCCGACCCCAGCCATAGGCGCAGGCCACCGGCGCGCAGCCCGCGGCGGCCAGGACGATCGCGACGGGCAGATTGATCGCTTGCGGCGCGTCGCCGAACAGCCGCCCCACCCCCATCGGCACCGCGATCAGGCCGGGCAGCAGCCAGGAGCGCGCGCCGACGATCCATTCCCACGCCACCGCGCCAGTGCCGAACACCAGTCGATGCGCCGGCTCCATCGCCTGAAAAATCTCGTCCGGCCAATGCACGTTCGGCAGCAGACAGAACGAACCCAGCCGCAGCGCGAAGGCGATCCCGAGCAACACGGCCAATTCGGGGGCGACCGTGATACGCCGCGCCGTCATCGCGCCACCCGGCGCGGCGCGGTCGACCGCCCGAACAGCGCCGCGCCCATTTCCGATGTCGCGATGAAGCAGAGGATCCGCGCGAACAAGGCGGCGATGACGCGCCACCAGATCAATTCCAGCGCCAGCCAAAGGGAAACCTGCGCCGTCGCCTCGATGGCCGGCGCCGCCGCGAGCCGCGCCAGCACCCCGACCCAATGGACCAGGAAATCGCCCCACATCAACAGCAGAATCGCGATTGCGATGCCGCTCCATCGCGACGCCCGCTCGGTTCCCGCGGGCGCGCAGAGGCCGGGCAGCAGGAAGATGAAGAAGATCCCGCGATAGCCGATGTTCTGCCCGGCGAAGAAACAGCCGACGATCAGGCTCGCGCCGATAACCAGGAACAAGGCGCGCCGCAACGGCAGCGCCGCAAAGCGGGCGCGGCTCTCGGCGCGGCGCACCACCAGGATCGCGCGCCACAGGCTGTTCAGTGTCAGCAGCACCAGCAGCAGATCGGGCAGGAAGCGCACGATGCCTGCCGTCGCCGGATTGGAAGACAGCAGCGGCGTCAGCAATTGTGTCATGCCGCGCGGCAGATTCACCGCGCCGAAGCCGAGCAGCTCGGTCCCGGAGGAGGATCGCGTCGGCAACACCTTCCAGGTCTCGGCGAGCGCGCCGTAATAATGCGCCGCGAACAAGGCGACGACGGCCAGCGCCACCGCGTTGATCGCGATGAAGCGGCGCGGCCGCTCCCGCATTGTCAGCACCAGCAGGATCAGCGGATAGAATTTCAGGCAAGCCGCCAGCACAATCGCGAGATAGGCGATAAGGCGCGGCCCGATGCGGCGCAGCGCCAGATGGCCGGCGATGGTGACGAGAATGAAGATTAGGATGTCGTTGTTGCCACGCTCCACCGCATAGAGCGTCATGGTCGAGAGCATCGCCAGCACCATGATCGCCGCTTCGCGCCAGCCGCGCGGCGCCGGCAGGCTGGCGAGCGCGGCGATGAAGCCGAGAACGAGTCCGATTCCGACGGTCATGGTCCAGCCTGTCGTCACCGGCAAAATCGCCGCTTCGAGGAATAGCGGCGAATAGACATGCGGGCGGTTCAAGACATCGCAGGGATTCGCGACATAGACATCGAATCCCATGCGCGCGCATTGCAGCGCGGCCAGGACGGCGTGGGTATCGAGAAACGGGAACCAGAATTCCTGCTCGCCCCACCCGGTCAGCACCGCGAAATAGAGGCTCGGGAAGTCACGAAAGAGCAGCGCGAACAGCGCCAGCGCCGCCAGCCCGCCGCCGATCACCGCGAGGCGCCAGCGCGTCATCATGCCAGCACGATCATCGCGCCACCCGGCGCCGCGCGGCGCGGCGCGGCCACGGAAATTGCGCGAGCGGCGTCTCGACAACGAAGCACAGCAGCAATCCCGCCAGCGTCCCGATCACCCGCCACCACACCAACTCGCGCAGCAGCCAGAACGTGAGGCCGGCAAACTTTGCCGCCGGCGCCAGCGATGAATCGGCAAGTTGGAGATGCAGGAACATCTCGTCGAACAGCTCGCCCCACATCAGAAAGATGATCAGCGCGACGGTGACGAAAAACCGCCGTCCGTCCTTCGGCAATCGCGCCAATGCCATGAGCCCCGGCAGCAACAGCAGAAAATCAATCCCGCGATAGCCGATATTCTGGCCAGCGAGGAAACAGCCGACGATCAGCGCGGCGCCCATGAGCAGGAACAGTCGCTCCGGCTCGGGCAGCTTCGCCACTACGGCGCGGCTGCCGAGCCCGGTTATGGCGATGACCCCGACCCCCCACAGCAGCGCCGCTAAAACCAGCCAGGGCAGGATCGTGAGGACGAGCCTTCCGCCCGGCCAGGCGGCGATCGGCAGCAGCAGGCCGGCCAGGCCGAACGGCAGGTTCTTGGCGCCAAAGAAATCGGTGTAATAGGAGCCGACCGGCACCAGCGCCAGCGCCTCGGTCAGGCGCTCGCGATAATGGATCACGAACAGCACCAGGATCGCGCCGGTCCAGAACGCGATACTCAGCATCCGGCGCGGGCGCTCGCGCAGCGCCACGATCAGCGCCACGATCGGGTAATATTTCAACAGCGCCGCGACCACGATCACGGCATAGCCGAGGCCGCGCACAATGGCGCCGCGCCGCGCCAGATGGCCGGCCAGCACCACCAGCGCGAACATCAAGAGATCGACGTTGCCGCGCTCCAGCGCGAACACGCTCATGGTCGAGAACAGGGCGAGCGCCATCACCGCCCAGCCCCCCGCCCCGCGCGGCGGCGGCAGGCTGGCGACGGCGATAAAATAGAGGAGGGCGAACAGGATTCCGACCGGCGCATTCCATGCCGGCGTCACCGGCAGCACGGACGCCTCGAGCATCGCCGGCGAATAGACGAAGGCACGGCTCAACACGTCGCACGGATTATAGCGATAGGGATCGATGCCCCGGCCGGCGCATTGGAGGGCGGAGAGAATCGCGTGCGTGTCGAGAAAGGGAAAGCGATAGGGCACAATGCCCCAGCCGGTCAGGATCGCCATATAGGTCGCCGGCACCAACACATAGAGCAGCGCGAACAGCGCCAGCACCGCCAGCCCGCCGCCAATCACCGCGAGGCGCCAGCGCGTCATCATGCCGATGCGGTCCAGATCGCGATCACGCTCTTGCCGAAGCGATGGCCCAGCAGCGGATCGACGAGCCGCGATGCCGGCACCATGACCCGGTCCCACAGCGCGATCTCGCGCGGGGTGGGTTGCGCCGATTTCAGCAGCAGGCGGTTCGCCAGCGAAGCGAAAAGGCCGACCGCGTCGAGCATCGCGGCGCGGCGCGGCAGCAATCCGGGCGGGGCGGCGGCGAGCAGGCTGGCGCGGCTATAGCGGCGATGATGGCCGACGGCGGCATCGAACGGGCTGTAGAGGTACCGATGGGCCGGCGCCAGCACGATCAGGGCGCCGCCCGGCGCCAGGAAGCGCGCCGCGCGGGCCAATTCGGCGCGATCGTCGGCGATATGCTCCAGCACATCGAGATAGAGGATGGTATCGAACCTCTCCCCCGGCTCGACCCCGGCGAGGCCGGCGGCGCGCACGCGGCAGTCGCGCGGCAGAGTGCCGGCCGCGATCGCGGCCGCGAGATGCGCCGCCATGCCGGCATCGGGCTCGAGGCATAGCCAGTCGCGGACCCGGCCCTGGTGGAGATAGGGGATATTGCTGCCGAGCCCGGCCCCGACCTCCAGCACGCGGGCACCGATGAACGGCGCCAGCACCGCCGCGACATAGCGCTTCCAATGCGTCGCGGCGGCGAACAGGGTCAGCTCGCCACCGGCATAGGCCGCGCTCATGGCGGCGGCGCGGCGCCGGCGGGCGCGACGATGGTTTCCCGCGCGGCGATGAACTGGGCGCAATCGGTCTTCGGCACGAACGGGCGGCGGTTGCGGGCACCGAGCAGCGCCAGCGATGCCACCACCGTCGCCACCAGCATCTGGGCCAGCAGAATCATGAAGACGCCGGCGACCGTGGTCGCCCAGCCGGGGGTGGCGAGGTTGGTCGCGAGGCGGATGATGGCCGCCGCCACGATGGCGGCAAGCGCCAGACCCGACACCGCGGCCGCCCCGACCAGCAGGCGCACGAAGATGACGTCGGAATAGACCGACATCGCGCTCATGCCGTGGATCACCAGCGCGACGAAACCCATCTTCGACTGACCGGCATAGCGCCGGCCGCGCGGCGTCGCGATCCGGCAATAAGGCAGCCGCGAGCGCATCACCGTCGCCGACAGATTGTTCCACAAATCGGGCATATGAGACAGCCGATGCACCGCGGCGATCGGCAGCAGCGAAAAGTTGCCGAAATCGATGACCTGCCCGGTCAGCAGCCGGAACAGCCGATAATAGGCCCACAAGCCGGCCTTGAACAGCGGCGACTCGGAGCGCCGGGAACGTTGGGCAAAAACCACCATTCCCGGCATTTCGGCGGCGCGGGCCAGGAGTTTCGGCACGTCCTCGGGCCGATCCTCGCCGTCGCTGTCCATCACCACCACCGCGCCCACTTCCCCGCGCGCCGCGATATCGGCGAGGCCCACCGCGATGGCGCGCTGATGCCCCAGATTAAGCGCCAGCCGAACGATGGTACAGGTGCGCAAGGGCCCCTCCGCCGGAAGGGCTAAACTACGGATATCGAATGGTAAATTGGAGCCATCATCGATCGCGATCAGATCGAAGGCGGGACCGAGGCCGGCCAGGCTGATGCCCAGTTCGCCCACCAACCGCCGGAAGGTCTCCCAATCGTCCAATACCGGCGTCACGATCGCCACCCGCTGTTCGATCATCGCGATTTGCCTCGATGCGCCTGTTTTGGGGCTGTGGACAACTCGAATTTCTCTTGAGTCACTGTTGCATGGCCAAAGAATCTATGTTAGCGATCAAACATTGGTTCGTATCTAGTTGTGGTTAGGCTTTCGTTAGCATACCGCAAGATACAGTGTGTGGATAAAAGTTGTTCAAGGACACATGCCCATGCTCGCCAACGGTGCGGGGCGTGGGCGAAACAAAACGGAGATTGTCATGTTCAGCACGCTCAAAGGGGTGATTGGAGACAAGCGGGGGGTGACCGCGCTGGAATATGCCCTCATCGCCGCTCTCGTCGCGGTTGTGATCATCGGCGGCGTCAGCCTGCTTGGCACCAATGTCAGCAAAGTGTTTTCGACCGTCGCCAATACGATCTGAGGCGCGGGTTTTCGTTTGTCGAGGGCCGGCCCGGCGACGGGCCGGTTCGCCGGTGTCGCGCGGCGGCTCCGCTGATCGACGCGACCCCGGAGCGGTCGTGAGCCGCGGGAAGGGGTTTGGCCGTGTTGGTCCTGATAAGCGCGGCGGCGGGGATCGTCCTGATCATCGCCTGTTATTTCGACATCCGCCATCGCAGCATTCCGAATTCGCTGCCGGTCGCGGTGGCGGGCGTGGCGCTGGTGAAATGGCTGGTGGTCGCCCAGCTCGGTACCGCGCTATGGGCGGCGGCGGCGGCGGCGATCGTCTTTATCGTCACCGCGATCCTGTTCGCGCAGGGCTGGATCGGCGGCGGCGACGTCAAGCTGGCGGCGGCGGCGGTGTTTTTCCTGGGGGCCGCCGCGACACCGCAATTCCTGCTGTTGATGGCCTTGATTGGCGGACTGATTGCCATCGCCATGCTGCTGGGCCTGGGGCGCGCCCAGGCAGCGCCGGGCGCGGCGAACGACGGATCGGCCGAACGACCGACCCTTCCCTACGGCGTCGCGATCGCGGCGGCGGCCATTCTGGTGATGGCGCTCGATTGGCGCGGCTTAGCGGTGACGTAAGGGGGACGGGCGAATGATGGGGCGTCAATTATGATCGTCAGGGTAATTCTTCTTTTACTGGGACTGGCAACGGGCGTGATGCTTGCCGCGGCCGCCTTCTATGGCGTGTTCGGCACCGCGACGCCGAAGCCCCAGGCGGTCGCCGCCGCGCCGCCGCCCCCGCCGCCCGCCCGCCCGATGGCGGTGGTCGCGGCCAAGCCGATTCCGACCGGCACGCTGATCGCGTTCGAGGATCTGCGCTTCGCGGCGGTCGAACCCGACCAGCAGACGGGCGGCGACTTCATGCGCCAGCCAGCGCCCGACGCCAAGGACCAGGCGGCGGCCGATCACCGGGTATTCTCCGACATCGCCGGCGGCGTCTCCCGCGTCCGCTTCGACGAAGGCGTGCCGATCACCCGCGGCGCCATGGTAAAGCCGGGCGATTCGGGCTTCCTCGCGGCGGTGCTGCGGCCCGGCATGCGCGCGGTGACGCTGGCGGTCAACGTCATCACCGGCGATGCCGGCCTGTTGTTCCCGGGCGACCATGTCGATGTGCTGCTGACTCAGATCTTCGTCGGGCACGAGACCGACCCCGGCAACCGCTCGGTCGCCGAAACCATCGCCACCAACCTGCGGGTCATCGCGGTCGATCAGCGTCTCCAGGCCGGCGCCGTGCCGCAAAAGGACAGCCATCCGGCGCAGAGCGTGACCCTCGAGGTCACCGCGCTGCAGGCGGAACAGATCGGCGTCGCCGCCAAAATGGGCGAGATGGGGCTGGCGATCCGCGGCATCCAGGCCAAGGCCACCGGCGACGAGGGCCCGAAGCCGCCGGCGATGTGGGCCAAGGATCTGTCGCCCGCCGCCGCCGAGATTCTGTCGGTCAACAACAATCGCCCACCGCCGCCGGGCCAGAAGATCGCCCCCGGCGCCAATAACGGTGACGGCAAACCCCAGCTTCGCGTCATCCGCGGCGACAAAGTGGAAACCGTGGTGCTGCCGTGAGGATGGGGCGGAGGAGGAATAGCGTGCGTATCAATCGACAGGGTGGACACGGCTGCGGCTTTGGCGGGGCGGGGCGCGCGGTTGCGCTGATCGCGCTGCTGGCCGGGCTCGCGGCGGCCCCGGCCTTCGCCGGCAACACATCGCCGAACGGGCTTGCCCCCGGCACCATTCAGCAGGCCGCCGTCGATAACGGCATCGGCCTGCCACCCCCAACCCAGGGGCGCGGCGGCATCGCCCTCGAAGTGTCGCAGGGCAAGCTGATCGTGCTGCCGGCGCCGGCCAGCAACGTTTTCATCGCCGATCCCACCGTCGCCGACATCCAGGTCGCCAACGCCGACCATGTCTTCGTCTTCGGCAAAAAGGCCGGGCGCACCAATCTCTACGCGCTGGGGGTCGACGGCATTCTCCTGCGCTCGGTCACGGTCGAGGTCTCCAACCCCACCGGCCGCGCCCAGACACTGACGCGGCAGACCCCGGGCTCCGGCGACATCCATGTTGGCAACACTGGCAACGGCCTGGTGCTGGAAGGCCGCGCGGCCACCCCCGAGGCGGCCGCCCTGGCGGGACGCAGCGCCACCGAGAACGCGCCGGACAAATCGGTGATCGACGACCGGGTCAAAATCCACAGCTCGGCCCAGGTCACGCTGCGCGTCCGTATGGCGGAGGTGTCGCGCACCGTCACCAAGCAGCTTGGCATCAACTGGAATGCCATCATGCAGGCCGGCAATTTCTCCTACGGTCTCTATACCGGCCGCACCATCTTCAGCGCCGGCCAGACCGGTCTGGCCGGGTTCCTGCCGGGAGCGCCCTTGCAAAGCGCCGCTCAACCCGGCTCCCTCATCGGCGGCTTCAACACCACCCATGGCAGCATCGACGGCGTCATCGACGCCCTCGCCGAGGAAGGGCTGGTCACCGTCTTGGCCGAGCCGACCCTGACCGCCATGTCCGGCGAGACCGCGAGCTTCCTGGCCGGCGGCGAATTTCCAATCCCGGTCAGCCAGGCGCTGGGCGTCACCACCATCGAGTTCAAATCCTTCGGCGTCAGTCTCAGCTTCGTGCCGACGGTGATGTCGCCCAACCATATCAGCCTGCGGGTGCGCCCCGAGGTCAGCCAGATCACCACCCAGGGCGCGATCACGATTGGCGGGCTGCAGATCCCGGCGCTGACGGTGCGGCGCGCCGATACCACGATCGAGCTCGGCAGCGGCCAGAGCCTCGCGATTGGGGGGCTGATGCAAAGCGGCTCGACCAACGACATCCAGCGCTATCCCGGCCTCGGCGACCTGCCGATCCTCGGCGCGCTGTTCCGCTCGACCAGCTTTCAGCACAATGAGTCGGAACTGCTGATTGTCGTGACGCCTTACATCGTCAAGCCGATCGACGATCCGAAATCGATCCGCTATCCGACCGATGCCTGGCGGCCGGCTACCGATATCGAACGGGTCTTCTATGGCCTGATAACGGGACCCAACCCGCACGCGGTCCCCGGCAGCACGCTGCCCCAGAACGCCGCGGCCCCGCATCTTCTCGGCGCCGCCGGTTTCGAGGTCGAATGATGAACACATCGCGCACCATCGCTTGCATCGCCCGGCTGACGCCGCTGGTCATGCTCGCCGCGCTCGCCGCCTGCGAGCCGACCGCCGACCAGATGGGGACCCAGACCGGGCCGCTGACCCAGACGCCGCCGCCGATCGTGGTGCGCGACCAGTCGCGCCACCTCGCCGTCAGCCTCGCCGGCAATGGCGCCATCACCGGCTATGATTGGGGTCGGATCGATCGCTTCCTCGGCGATGCCGCGCCCGGCCGGCCGGAGACGGTGCGCCTGACCATCGCCGGCAATGCCCCGCCGCCGGTCGTCGATCTGGTGATCCGGCACGCCTTCGCCTTCGGCTATGCCGAGAACAAGATCGCGGTGGCGCCGCCACGGCCGGTTCGCGGCATGCGCGGCGCCCATCTCGACCTCACGTCGCGGACCGCGGTGGCGGTGCTGCCGAACTGCCCCCAGACCAGCCACCTCACCATCATCGACGGCGACAATCGGGTCGGCAGCGATCTCGGCTGCGCCTACATCTCCAATCTCGAGCTGCAGGTCGCCGACCCGCACGATCTGGTGCGCGGCCAGGGCGGCGGCGAAGCCGACAGCGTGCTGACCACCGCCGCGATCCATCGGCTGCAGACCGACAAGGTGAAAAAGCTCGACACCACGTCCTCGACGGCGGGGACGACGGGCGGAGGAGCCTCCCAATGAGCATGCCGACCTTGCCGATCGCCAAGCGCGCCGCCGCCACCGCCGACCAGGCCCGCGGCGGCACCGCGGCGCGCGAGCGCTTCACCGCCTTCCTCGCCGACGAGGCCAGCGAGCAGGTGGTCCGCCAATGCGTCCTCGAAATGGCGCTGCCGAACAGCTCGGTTCATCGCGGCAATATCGGCAAGGTGATCGCGCACCTGCAATCGGTGCGCTCGCCCACGGCGCTGATGGTCGATGTCTCCGGCAGCGAGCTGCCGGTCACCGAAATCCACAAGCTGGCCGAAGTATGCGAGCCGGGCGTCTCCGTGGTGGTGGTCGGCGACCGCAACGATGTCGGCCTTTATCGCAATCTCATCCGGGCCGGCGTCAACGACTATATCGTCAAGCCGCTGACCCGCTCGCTGGTTCAGAACGTACTGTCGGCACAGCTCGAGGCGGCGGGCGGTGCCACCCCCCAGACCGCCTCCTTCTCGCATCAGAAGCTGGGCAGCGTCGTCGCGGTCATGGGCACGCGGGGCGGCGTCGGCACCACCACCGTTGCGACCAACCTCGCCTGGTATCTCGCCAACAACGAGACGCGCCGGGTGGCGCTGGTCGATCTCGACATTTTCTTCGGCGACGCGGCCTTGGCGCTCAACGTCAAGATCGCCGGCGGCCTGCGCGAGGTGCTGGAGAATCCGACCCGCATCGACGAGCTCTATCTCGAGCGCGCGATGGTGCTGAGCGGCAAGCGCCTCTATGTGCTGGCCGCCGAGGAGCGGCTGGACATTCCAGTCAAGATCGATCCCGAGGCGCTGCCCGCGCTGTTCGATCCCCTGCGCAAGCAATATCATTACGTCATCGTCGATGTGCCGCGGCAATCCGGCAGTTTTTTGCAACAGATGATGGATGCCGCCAGCATCCGCGTCATCGTCACGGATCAGACGGCACATTCGATCCGCGATACTGTACGCTTGCGCCGTTTTTTCGACGCGCCGCAAGCCAACCAGCGCAACATCGTGGTGCTGAACCGCGCCGGCGAATTGGGCAAGGCCGATATTTCACCCAAGATGATGACCGATACGATCGGCATGCCGATCGACGTAACGATTCCTTATCATCCTAAGAGCATCATCGCCGCTGCGAACGCCGGTACCGCCGTGACGGAAGCCAAGGGCCCCGTCACGTCGGCCATCCAGGATCTTGCCAGTGAGCTGATCGGCCGGCGCGAAACCAAGCGTCGGAGATTGTTCGGATGAGCGGTAGTGGTTTTGGCCGGCGGATCGTGGAAAGCGCGAGCCGCGATATAGTTCCCACCCCGACCGCGGACGCGGCCCCCGCCTCGTTGGAGCCGGCGGCTCCGGTCGCGAAGCCGGAATCGCTGGACCAGGCGCGCACCAGCATGCGCGAGCTGATCATGCAGCGCATCAATCCCGCCGCCGCGATGAAGCTGGCGCGCGAGGATTTTCGCGCGGAAATCCTGCGCCTCGTCGGCGAGATCGGCGCCGAACAGCGGCTGCAGCTCAATATCCGCGAGCAGGACAATCTGGTCCAGGAACTGATCGACGACATGATCGGCCTCGGCCCGCTCGAGCCGCTGCTGCAAGACGATGCCATCACCGACATCATGATCAACGGCCCGCACGCCATCTTCGTCGAGAAGCACGGCAAGCTGGTGCCGATGCCGCAGATCCGCTTCCGCGACAATCAGCATGTCAACAACGTCGCCCAGCGCATCGCCGCCGGCGTCGGCCGGCGCGTCGATGAGGCCAGTCCGATGGCCGATGCGCGCCTCCATGACGGCAGCCGCGTCAATATCCTGCTGCCGCCGCTGGCGCTCAACGGGCCGACCATCTCGATCCGCAAATTTT
>Ga0208357_1001284_pt1 | contig 18510 bp, 15 predicted proteins | sample NGESurdeep092012_6_FD_184487 | JGI IMG/M metagenome (GOLD analysis project Ga0208357, IMG submission 184487) | Arctic peat soil microbial communities from Barrow, Alaska - NGEE Surface sample F52-2 deep-092012 (SPAdes) | ecosystem: Environmental > Terrestrial > Soil > Wetlands > Peat ... | reverse complement strand
CGTTCGCAACTTCGCTGTGCGGCCAGGTGTGGTTAGTACACCTTTCGTCGAAGGGTTGGAGCTCGTGAAGTTCTGCCATGGCGCAGCCGATTTCGCCCAGCCCGGGGCTTCCGAGTCGAGTTGCGGCATCGACGGCGGAGAGCTGTGAAGGTGTGTTCAAGTTCATCGAGATTCTTTGCCTATGGTTGAGGTTGCTGACACTGGGGGCGCGGACAGAGTTGCGCGCAGATTGCCCGTAGAACTCCTTGCGAGGCATCTTGCTAGAGATCATCGACGTAACCTGCAACCCCGCCTCTGGCCGGATTTCGCGGAAGCCAGGGGCCTCTAGTGACTAGCGAACTCAGGTGAGTATCCGCATTACCGTTAACGACCGAAGGCGGCGATAGTTGAGCTCGAGGAGCTGGGGTCCAGATCATCGGTCTGATTGATGAGGTCACGTGTACGACTCAGCCGATCTCGTTCAGCTCGAGAATCCCGAGGCGCATAGCGATAGCGACTGCTGAGAGCTTTGAGTGTGCATTCAGCTTCGTCAAAATGTTTTGCACATGGTTGCGAACTGTGTGGATCGAAACGTAGAGCCCCGTTGCGATGTCCTCGTTCGACTGTCCTTGTGCGAGGTGTCGAAGGACCTCTCGCTCACGAGCAGTAAGGCGTTCGCCGACAGCGCCGCTTCGGAAGCGTTCGAGCACGCCCGCAAGCTCGTTGGCGCTAACCACGAGCTCCCCCCGTGCCACCGCGCGAATCGAGGTGATGATGTCACTCGCTGGCCGCGTCTTCTTGAGGAATCCGGAGCACCCGGCCTCGATGGCTCGAGCGACGAGGTCGTCACCGTGAGCTCCAGAGAGCATCATGACCTTGGTGGACGGGCGACGTGCGAGAACATCTCGGGTCCCTTGGCTGCCATCGCCGTCAGGCAGGTGGAAGTCCATGAGCACAACATCGGGAGAAGTGTGCTCGACAAGAGGAATTGCCTCAGCAAGCGTTGAGGCGATGCCGACGCACTCGAGGTCGGGCTCAGCTGCGATGAGTCGAGCGAATCCCTCGGCGACCATCGAGTGATCCTCGACGATCGCGACTCGGGTCTTCGATAACTTCGGTCCGCCGTCCGATGGTACGTCGACGTCGCCTTTGAGAGCGAGGATGCCTCCGTTGGTCATGGTCTGGCGCATCGCGAAGCGATCTGGGGTTTTACACCTAGGTGCGACTTGCGTCGCGGCGGGACCAGAGAGGGTGTGACGTCCATCAGGGGTAGCGAGAACCGATCATTGGCGGCACTCTCAGTCCGGTCGACACCCACACTGCCCCTAACGACCAGCATCACGCGCTAGTTGAGCATTCTCACCGTGTTTGCTGAAGTCGAGATTGCTCGAAACTGCCGCTGGACCAATGCATGACGCACAATCAGCGTCAATCGCGTTTCGTCCTCGAGTGGTTCTCCCCTCGGGATCCTCTCGGCGGCCTAGCCACACGCTCTTTAACGACGAGGCGCTCGGGGGACTAGTGCATTAGCGCTAGGGGAAAATAGTGCTTCCGACAAGGGAAAATAGGTGGAGGCGCCTCATGTCGTTTTGACCGCGGGCTCGCACACTGAGAGTCATGGAAACGACATCACAGATCACAGTCACCGAGAGCGCCAAGAGCGTGCGAGCGCCACGAAAGATTTCGCTCTCTAAAATTGCACTTGGATTCGCGATCGGGGGCATGGTGCTGGTCGGCAGTGCGCTTTCGAGCGGCGCCGCTGGTGCTGCAGTGGTGCACCCGAAGGCCCTCCGACATGCACAGGTCGTCGCCCTCGATCGCGTCGTCGCCAACCGGCTAAAGGCGATCCGCACCTCGTTCGGGCTCTCGACCGGTGTCGTGACGAGCGAGTACAGCTCAGAGGTCGACCAGGCAGTGGCGCTGAACGAGGACCCGCCCTTTGCACCGACGAACGGTGGCGTGGTCGGGGAAGAGGGTCTCTGGGGGGTCGTTCCTGGCGTCTCCGGTGCAAGTGCCTCTGCGGCACTCGAGATCGTGAACGGCTGGGTATATCACGACGGATGGGAAGGCTCAGTTGCAGCGACATGGAACGCGGACTGCATCTCCGCACACGCTCCTGGCTGCGACGGCCACCGTCGTAATGTGCTCAGCACCCCACCAGTCGCCGGTGCGACGCTCTCTATCGACGTCACGACCCAACGCGTGACTGTCGATGGCGCACCAGCGCTTGCAGTAGCAGCACTTTTTGTGTGGAAGACCGGCGTCGCCACAGCATGAGCCGTATTCGCTGAAGACCTGAAAGACGGTGGTACCGAGATCGGTGCAACTCCTGCGATAGGACTGAAGCAAGCAAGAAGACTCTTCGCTCGGATTTCCTCCGCCAAGCGTTTCGCGTGAGGGCTGTGACGTCGGACCAGCTACTAGTGGAGCGCGTGAATCGTTTCATCGCCAACGGGGTCCCGTTGTCCGAGGATGAAACGTTGCAACGGACGCTCGCACGGGTCTGGTCGTCCGCGGACTAGGTGCTGCGTCGATTCGGCTTCACACAGCGGCATGGCCTCGCCTTCTACACCTCGATCCGCGCTCCTCGGTGAGCGCGCAGCGCTCAAAGCGATGATTGCTAGCAGCAAAGTCCGTCTCTTCATGCTGCGCCAGTCGATGTAGAGACCGCCCGCCGCTTGGGCGAGGATGTTCTGACCCATCACCGTGTTCTAAACCTGGACGGTGAAGGGTTTCATCCAGGACATTGGCGACGCCCAGCTTGGAATCCAGCGACGATACTCCGTCGCGGATGAAGCACAGGGGTGCCGAGCGTAAGAAGCTTGGCGAGAGCATCGATCGTGACCGTGGCTACTGCTCGCTCCGAAGCTGTTTGGTAAGTCCGTACCGTGGAATCCCGATCTCACCAGGCGCTTGGGGCCAAGGAGTATCGAAGACGCCGATGCTGCTTCCCGAGCCGGCGAACCGGGATTCGGCTGCTCAGCCATCGAGCATCGAAGACGTCGCAACGGATTTTTGAAAAGTGTCTGGATTTACTGCACAGAGCCGCCGTAATTCTTAGTACGGCGAGGAAACTTCGGCCGAAACGCGTCTTTGTGCAGCAAAGTTCGCGAGCAAGGGGAAACTATGGTCGCCGAAATTTCTCCGGACGCTGCTTCGCTCGGATTGTCGAGGCAACATCGCTCGCGGCTAGGCCTTCTCCGTCTCGGCCGACTCGCGTTGGCGATACTGCTCGTCATGACCGCGGGTTCGGTCGCCTTCTTCTTTTTGATCCGAAGCATTGTCGCGGATCAAGAAGGCCGAATTTTGCACGAACACGCGGGCGAGCTTGCGCTGCTCCTCGATGAATCGGTGCAGAACGATTCGACGCTGTTGCCTCTGGTCGCAACGACCTCTAGTGCCAAGCTGCCTAAGGCTTTTGCCCAAGTCACAGCCTTGCTTGATCAAAACGGCAAAGCCTCCGTCGACGTGTTCACCGTGAAGAGTGGTCAGCTCAAGACGATTAACCATGCAGGAAAGAGCACGCTAGGACTTGAGACCGCGTCGAAGGGCGTGGCGCTGCTCGAACGCGCTGCTGTCACGAAGGGCCTCGTCGGGGACATCATCGGAAGTGGGCCTGGCCGCGCCCTCGTACTCGCGGATGGCAGTACCGACGGCCTCGTTATCGCCGAGACGTCGGCGCTCGGCGCAACGACGGCCGCGCCAACGTCCGCCGGATCGCCTTTTAGCGACGTCAATCTCGCGCTCTACGCCGGTGCCAGCGCGACCTCAAATGACCTACTGGTTATCTCCGGCGCGGTGCCCGCCGGAGACGTGGACAGCCAGTTCCTCACAGTCGGTTCTGACCGTTGGTTACTGCTGACCAGTGCCAAGCAACCGTTGGTCGGCACTATCGCGGCGAACGCTCCGTGGGTCTCGCTGCTAGCCGGGCTGATTGCGACGCTGCTCGTCGCGACGCTCATAGAGGGTCTTGCTCGTCGGCGGACCTATGCTCTAGCGCTCGTTGAGGAGAGGACCGCGACGCTCGAGGCGGCGTTAGAAGAGCGCGGACGACTTCAAGTCGCCGAACGGCTCGCAAGAGAGGAGGCCGAGTCGGCGAATCGATTCAAGAACACGTTCATCTCTCGCATGAGCCACGAGTTGCGCACTCCGCTCAATGCCGTCATTGGCTTTGGGCAGTTGTTGGAGCGACAGCAGCTGAGCGATGACCAACGAGACTCAGTCGATCACATCTTGAAGGGTGGTCACCACCTTCTCAGTCTCATTAACGAGGTCCTCGACATCGCCCGCATCGAATCGGGTGACCTCGGCCTCTCTACCGAAGCAGTGCTGGTCAGCGATCTTGTCGGCGACGCACTCAGCCTCGTTCGCCCACTCGCCGCGCAGTACTCGATCAATCTCACAGGCGGTCGGGATTCGACGTGCGCCGAGTACGTCTTCGCCGACCGTCAGCGGCTGCAGCAGATCCTGTTGAACTTGTTGTCCAACGGCGTCAAGTACAACCGGGTCGGCGGCACGGTCGCGGTTTCGTGCGAGTTGCGGGGAGCGACCCAGCTCCGGATCAAGGTGGCGGACACCGGCTATGGCATTTCCGAGGAGCAACTGAGCCACCTGTTCACGCCATTCGAGCGACTGGGAGCGGAGCGAAGCGAGATCGAGGGCACCGGTATTGGGCTCGCCTTGTCCCGTCAACTCGCCGAAGCGATGGGCGGCACCCTTGACGTCGAGTCCACGGTGGGACAGGGCAGCACCTTCTGGGTGGAGTTGCCGCTCGTCGAGGCGCCGATCGAGCGCTACGAGCGCCTGAACATCCTTGGGGCCCCCAAGGCGCACGATTCCTCGAGGGCGGATCGACGCACTGTGCTCTATATCGAGGACAACCTCGCGAACCTCACCCTGGTACAGCGCATCGTCGCTGAACGAGACGGGATCGACATCATTCCGGCGATGCAAGGACGTCTCGGGCTCGAACTTGCTCGGGAGCACAAGCCCGCTGTTGTTCTCCTGGACCTGCATCTTCCGGACATCAGCGGTGATGAGGTTCTCCAACGCCTTCGAGATGACCCCGCAACCTCGGGAATCCCGGTCGTGATGGTCAGCGCGGACGCGACGCCTGGACAGATCCAGCGCTTGCTAAATGCCGGCGCGTTGGCGTACCTCACGAAGCCGATCGACGTCGGCGAATTGCTGCAGATAATCGATGATCACGTGCTACCGAAGACGCCCGTCGTCCTGACCGACGGACCTGGCGCTGGTTTTGAGTCGTGACTTCCGGACAAGTGTTCAGCTCACGTCAATTATTGAGTCAGTGCTAGCCCCCTCGGTGCAAGGAGTTCCGTGTGTACACAGATAGACCAGGTAGGGAGTGCGGTGACGATCAGGCACGAGACCTGCTGCACGAGCTCTCGAACGATCTCGCCGCGATCCAGATGCGGGCGGACATTCTCATCGGCACGGACAGCACGAGCGGTGTGTCGACGTCTGTACTGGTGCGATCCGACCTCGTCACCATTCGCTCCACCGCTGAACACGCGATGACCATGATCGAGCAATTTGCTGCGATCATCACCCGAGCCGCAAGTCCTGCAATCAATGGCCCGGGCGCTTGATCTAATGGAAAGCGATCTGGCGCCATCCGTTCAAGTGCTTTATGTAGAGGACAACGTCGCCAACGTTCAGCTCATGCAACGGATTTTCATGGAGCGCCCCCAGCTGGAGCTCCTCATCGCAACTGACGGCACCAGTGCACGAGAACTAGCGAAAACAGCAGACCCGCAACTGGTCTTCGTTGATGTCAACCTTCCGGATATGTCCGGCGAGGAACTCATCATCTGCCTGCAGAATGACCTAGGGGAGATGACTCCGCCACTTGTCGTGCTTAGCGCTGACGCCATGTCGAGCACGATCGAGCGGTTGAGATCGCTCGGGATAGCGGAGTACATCACCAAGCCCTATGACGTACAGCATCTATTCGATGTCATTGACGCGTTCTGCAAGTAGGGATGGAAGGATCTCAGCAACGAAGAAGCGTCTGTGGACTCAGAAGAGAAGGATGAAATCCAATCGGAAAGGATGAAGCGCCCGGGGAATCTTGAAGGCGCTGGAGTGCCCTGGTTTTAGCGGAGGCCGACATCTGCCACTGTCGTGCCAGATGTCGGGTCTGAAGCCGAACGGTGTAAGCATGCCAAGCGACGAGTGGTGGCGGTGGCCGTCGTGGAAAGTCTCGACGGACCCGAAGATCGCGTTCGCAAGCTCGAGGCGTGGCCGCCAGCGTTTGAGATCGAGGAAGACGCTATTACCGTGCTCACGGCGAGGCCATGAGCCGCCGGGGCAGGATGTCCCGGCGGAGCTATTGAATCCGCAACGCTTACTTGCCAGGGATGACCAAAATTCGCCGTTACGGCCCTCGAGTGACCGCCATACTCGCGTTCTACCGCGTCACAACCGCGTCGCCGGGTATCCTGTGAACAACATAATAGCTGGTAAATAGCACTTTTCCTTTATGTGGAGGTGGCGGGAATCGAATAGTCGTCCGAATGCAGCATTGAGCAGGAGGGGGGCACAGCGGCTTACCCAAAGCGGTTCGGCACGGCGCTTAGGCCGTGCCATTTCGCGCAACGGCAGGGCGACGCTTCTCGCACCTCTGATTGGTTTCGCACGTGTACACTCTGTACGTGATGTACATGACTTCAACCTTTAGCACCATGGCCGTGCGCCCGCCCTGATTGGACCTGCCGCGAGAGGACCGCCCCACAATCGGTCTTTCGTGATCGTCCCTACCGCAAACAAAGGAGCCCACACATGAACGTTCTAAGCGCGACTGACGCGCGCAATCACTTTAAGGAGGTACTGGATGCTGCAACCGATGGGCGCAGCACCATCGTCAGACGAGACGGCCGCGACGACGCGGCAATCGTCGATCTGGCCCGACTTCGATACGCACTTGAGCAGCTTTTGCCGCGTGCCGACGCCGTTAGCGAGGCCGGAGGATGGTCGCTGTTCATTCCCGGCCTGCCGATCGCCGCGGACGCCGAAGCGTTCGACGACGCCGTCGAAGAGATGGTCGAGGCGCTCCGTGAGTACGCCGAGGACTGGACGACGCGCTTGCGGCACGCTCCGAATCACGCGAACAACTGGGGAGTTGTCCAGTTCGTCTATCTCAGCGACGACGCCGAGCTCCGCACCTGGATCGCCGGAGCGCCAACCGAGCGCTAACCGCACCTGCGGAGCCCGACGTGGCTAGGCATCCTGCTGCAACGCGCGCCGATCACCTCCGCTTTTGCGAACTGGAGGGCTGGAGCGAGGTCCGGTCTGGGAGCGGCTCTCGATCGCATCATCAGACCTTCGAGCTCCCCCTCTCCGACGGACGGATCCTCCGAACGCGGATTTCGCACCCGCCGGGCCGCCAGACTTACGGCGCGAGCATCTGGTCCCATATCCTCCGCGACCAGCTTGGCGTGACGCCTGACGAGTTTTGGGCCTGCGTGGCTCAAGGAATCCTTCCGCTCCGGTCCGCCTCGGAGCCCGAGGCGGTTTCCATTCCGGCCGACCTCGTACACCTACTCATCCACTCCGTCGGACTTTCCGAGGATGAGGTCCGGGCGATGTCAAAGGACGAAGCCGTGAAGCGGGCGACGGAGTTTTGGAGTACCTCCTAGATTCCTGGTTAGGCGAGCGGTAACGAATCGGGCTACTCGAAGTACGCCTCGCCACGTCCTGGAGTCGGTAGCTAAACCGTCATGTGGGGGAGCTGGAGTTAGTACCGCGAGCAGCCTCTCGTCCACGACGAGGATCGGAGGCAGCGGGTGTTCCAGCAAGGCCTGTCCGCTGTCAATGCGACCCGCGAGATCTGACGCGAAACTGACGCGGCAGGGTCGCGAACAGTGGTTGACCGCGGTCAACAGGGGTCAATAAAAGTACAAGCTCAACGGCTAATTTTCGGCGGTCGAGCTGGTACGTGTGGCGAGTCGGCCTATAGGCGGGGTTCAAAACTAGCCGATTCGCGCGTGCGAGATCGTCAAATATGGCGTCTGAGCTCGTCTTTGGTCTCTCGATAATTTCTCGTTGTCTCAGGGTGGTTTTACGTTCTCTCGCGGACAAGGCGCGGACAAGTGAGATGACTCAGGAGATCGAGTCGCCGGTAGCCCAGACCGTTAGGTAGGAGGAAAGCAGCCCAAGGAATTCTTCGATCTCGGGAGGACCAGCAGAAATAAGTTGCCCTACTGGCGCCCAGTGAAGGACTCAGCAGCGCTCGGTATTGCGAGCAGTGGCGATGCCGCGGTGATGCGCTATGTCGTTGCGCATGTGTCGAAGGTCGCCCAGGAGATCGCACTGCAGATCATCGGTCAAGAGACCCAGACCCCCGGCGATGAGCGCTCGGAACTCTTCCTCCCAGGAAGAGAAGACGGTGATAATCCAACCATGTCCGATGAGGTCGATGTAGCTGCCGCCTTTGGACGACTTCGCAATTAGCTCCCGTAGCGGCCGCTGCACGAAGGGCGCGAACGCCTCATTCGGATCGCCTGAGCCAAAGAACATCGTGGGGTCCGTGTTGCCGAGGGCAATCGACTGCTGTAGCTGCTCGGTCAGTCGATCGGACTGCATGAGCATTGCCGTCTGCGCGTAAACCGCGGCGGCCGATACCTCTTGTAAACGCTCACGAAACTCTGTGACTGCCGCTTCTGCGCTCATGATCCCGATCATCGCGCAGGCCCGCGGATGAGGCTCCGTGCCACAGGCGTGCCACACCGTGTGGCACGCAGGGTGTTTTTGAGGGACTCTGACGGGTAATTCCGGTTAATCCCTAAACCGCCATAAATCAGCCTCTACCTGCTGTTTAACATTGTTTTCCTGGTGGGCGCTAGAGGACTCGAACCTCCGACCTCAGCCGTGTGAAGGCTGCGCTCTAACCAACTGAGCTAAGCGCCCGATGAGCCCTCGGATGCGTCCGAGGGAGACACGAACCCGACGTATCGCTTGGAGCCGTCGCCGTTGCTTGCAACCATACGACATGGGAGTCTGAGCTGGGTACTGGACCCAACTCCTGCCTGGACAGCAGGGTCCTCCCAGGTCCGGCTCTATCGCGCTCGTGTGGGTTAAAATCAATACCACTCGACGTGCTGGGTCGCCTCGAAATGGGGCACAGGCTGCGATAACGATCGTGTTGCGCCCCCGAGCGCACGGAAGTGGAAGGGGCACGCAACGTCAGGCTCGCCCCGGCTCGCGATGGTGACCGCTCGCACCGTCCCGTTCATGGGCGGGATCGAAACCCACGTAGACCAGGTTGCTGGACGCCTCGCCAAGCGTGGCCTAGATCTCACCGTTCTCACGACCGACATCACCGGCAAGCTGCCACCGACGGAGGAACGAGATGGTTTCGTAATTCGCCGCTTTCCGGCGTGGCCAAAGTCCAAGGACTACTACGTGAGCCCAGCGCTCATGCGTGCGCTCGCCAATGGCGGCTTCGACGTCGTACACGTTCAGGGCGTGCACAACGCGGTGCCGCCGCTCGCCCTTGCGACGGCAGAACATCGTCGAATTCCTTCGCTCATAACGTTTCACACCGGCGGCAGCTCAAGTTCGTTCCGGAATGCGATCCGCGGTGTCCAATGGCGAGTCGAGGGTCCGGTTCTTCGAAGGGCGACTCGGCTCATCGCCGTCTGTGAATTCGAGGCCGATCTGTTCTCGCGCGCGCTCGGGGTGGATCGGAGCAAGATTTCCGTCGTTCGAAACGGCTCAGAGCGGCTACCCGTTAGCGATCGCGGGCCTCAAGAGAGCGGCACACCGCTGATTCTCTCGATCGGCCGCCTTGAGCGTTACAAGGGGCATCACCGTGCTATCGACGCGATGCCGTACGTGCTCAACAGCGCCCCTTCAGCTCGTCTCGTGATCGTCGGGAGTGGGCCCTACGAGCCGGAGCTCCGAAAGCAGGTGGCCGACCTCGGCCTTGGGGACTCGGTGAGCCTCGTCAGCTACGGACCGTCCGAGCGTGATCTCATGGGTGCGCTGGTGCGTTCAGCGGACGTTGTGGTGCTGCTAAGCGAGTACGAAGCACACCCGGTGGCCGTGATGGAAGCGGTCGCGGAGGGGATCGACGTGGTCGTTTCGGCGACTTCGGGTCTGACCGAACTCGGCCGAGACGGGATCGTTACGACCGTCGATCTGGACGCGCCCCCCGGCAAGGTCGCAGACGCGCTCCTCGAAGCGGCTCAGGCACGCCGATGGGCTGCCGGGCCGCCCGCGCTGCACACCTGGGATGACTGTGCCGATGAACTTGCAGCGCTTTATCGAGAGGTGGCTGCATGAGGATCTTGATGCTCGCTCAGTTTTACCCGCCCGACATCGGTGGCGAGGAGCGACATGTTCGCAACCTTGCAATCGCGCTGTCGGCGAGGGGCCACTACGTCGAGGTGCTGACTACGGCCCTGCCAGTGACCGGCGCGGGGTCATTCGTCGAAGATGGAATCTTGATCCGAAGGGTTCGGACGAGCGCGCAGCGTCTGCCGGTGTATGGCGACGCTGCCCGACCGCACGCGATGCCGTTCCCCGATCCAGAGATGCAACACGCCATCAACGTCCAGCTAGAGCGGGGACACTACGACGTGGTCCACGCACACAACTGGATCGTGAACTCAGCGATCACGCCCATTACGCGCCAGGCGGTGCCGCTCGTCCTTACGCTTCACGATTACGCACATATCTGTGCCGTGAAGCGCTACGTGTACCACGGGAGCGTCTGCTCTGGTCCTGGCCCTTGGAAGTGCATCGAATGCGCGGCCGGTCACTACGGAGCGCTCGAGGGTCCAGCTACGGCCGCGGCGAACTTCATCGCGGCTCGGCGCCGGAACTCGGGCGTGACGATCTACGTCACGGTGAGCTCTGCGGTCGCTAACTTCAATCGTCTCAGCCGTGGCAGCACGCCATTTGAGGTGGTCCCCAACTTCGTGCCCGACGAGCTCGTCGAGGAGTGCCCGCCACAACCAGACGGCCCGATGCTCTTCGTCGGCGACCTGACCCAGCAAAAGGGCGTACTTGTACTCGCCGAGGCGTATCGACGCTTGAAGTCGCCCCCTGAACTGATCCTGGCAGGTCGACCGGCTCCAGGTGTGGAGCTGCCGTCGATTCCTGGGATGCGGCTGATCGGTTCTCTGGCCCACGACGACGTGATGCCGCTCATCGCCTCTTCACGCCTGATGGTGGTGCCCTCGATCATGCCGGATCCCTGCCCGACGGTCGTCCTCGAAGCGATGGCGAAGGGTAGGCCAGTCGTCGCATCGGCGAACGGCGGTATCACCGACATGGTCAAAGACGGCGTGACGGGTCGACTGGTAACTCCCGAAGACCCAGCCGCTCTCGCTGAGGGGATCACGAGCGTGCTCGAAGGCGACGCCGCGGCGATGGGGTTCGAAGCACATCGGCACCTTCGTGGCTTTCTCGCATCGACGGTGGTCGAACGAATCGAGGGCATCTACGAACGCGCCCGACGTCTCGCCGCCGCACCTGCTGCCTAGAGCAGCGACCCTGACAGCGGTCGTGCACCGCGACGCCGCTTCGCGTTCCGCACTAGGCGCGTTGTAGCAGCACCAGCGAGCGGTCCTCGACGAAGACCTCGCCGCGTGAGTCGACGATCGCCCCCACTTCGCTTGGGGCGAACGTTGAGAGCGCAATCGACCACCGCGCACCGAAACGACGCGTCGGCAACATGAAGGTCGTCGACTCGTGGTTGGCATTGAAGAGCATCAAGAACGAGTCGTCGTGGATCATCTCGCCGTGCCGACCCGGCGTGCGGAGTGCCTCGCCGTTCAAGAAGACCCCGAGTTGGCCTCGATCCGAGTCCCAGTCACGCCTCGCCATCCTGCGACCGTCTGGGCGGCACCACCACACATCGGGGAGCTCGCCTGGTCGAGTGCCGATGAAAAACGCGCTGCGTCGAAAGACCGGGTGCTCGGTTCGAATTGCGATCAGGCGTCGCACGAACTCGAACATCTCTTCTGCGTGCGCCGCCGGACGCCAGTCGAACCATGAGAGCTCGTTGTCCTGGCAATACCCGTTGTTGTTGCCGCGCTGGGTGCGACCAAGTTCGTCACCGCCGAGCAGCATCGGGACGCCTTGGGACAACAAGAGGGTCGCCAGAAAATTTCGTTGCTGGCGAGCGCGAAGGGCGTTCACCGCGGGATCCTCAGACGGCCCTTCGAAGCCACAGTTCCAGCTGCGGTTGTCGTCGGTGCCGTCGCGATTGTCCTCGAGGTTCGCCTCATTGTGCTTCTCGTTGTAGGACACCAGGTCGCGGAGAGTGAAGCCGTCGTGCGCTGCTACGAAGTTGATGGAGGCCGACGGCCGACGGCCATCTTCTTCGTAGAGGTCAGCTGAGCCGGCGAAGCGCTCCGCGAAGTCACCAAGGCGAGCCCTGCCCCGCCAGAAGTCGCGCATTGTGTCTCGGTAGATCCCGTTCCACTCGGTCCAAAGCACCGGGAAGTTGCCCACCTGGTAGCCCCCCTCGCCGACGTCCCAGGGCTCAGCGATGAGCTTTAGCTGTGACAAGACCGGGTCCTGGTGGATGATGTCGAAGAACGCTGACAACCGGTTGACCTCGTGAAACTCCCGCGCCAATGCTGCAGCGAGATCGAACCGGAACCCGTCGACGTGGCACTCGATGGCGAAGTAGCGAAGCGAGTCCATAATGAGGCGCAACACACTCGGGTGCGTCGGGTTCAAGCTGTTGCCGGTTCCGGTGTAGTCGACGTAGTAGCGCGGCTCCTCAGCTGAGAGCCGGTAGTACGAAGGGTTGTCGATGCCACGAAATGACAGCATCGGACCGAGGTGGTTCCCTTCGGCGGTGTGGTTGTAGACGACGTCCATGATCACTTCGATATTGGCTCGGTGGAGTGCCTTCACCATGCCCTTGAACTCGCGTAAGTGGTCGCCGACGGCCTCGGCCGCGGCGTAGGTGGAGTCCGGTGCGAGGTAGCCGATCGTGCTGTATCCCCAGTAGTTGGAGAGTCCGCGCTCTTGTAGGTAGTGCTCATCGGCGATGTGGTGTACCGGCAGCAGCTCGACGGCGGTGATGCCGAGTGCGTTGAAGTGTTCGATCGCGGCGTCTGAAGCAAGTCCTGCATAGGTCCCACGGAGGTCCTCGCGAACATCTGGATGGCACTTCGTGAAGCCTTTGACGTGTGTTTCGTAGATCACCGTGTCTGGCCAGGGATGATTCGGCCTGCGGTCATCTTCCCAATCGAAGCTCTCGTTGACGACCACGCACTTTGGGATCGCGAGGGCGTCATCGCTGTTGTCGATCTCGAGATCCGCAGCCGTTCCATCCGGGTCGTAGGGGAGCACCGTCGCCGCGTCGTAGCGAATACGACCGTCGATTGCTTTCGCGTAGGGGTCGATGAGGAGCTTCGCGGGATTGAATCGGTACCCGGTCTCGGGCTCGTAGGGCCCATAGACCCGGTAGGCGTAGCGCTGCCCTGGTCCGGTACCGGGAAGGTAGCAGTGCCAGTTGAGCGCGGTGCGTTGTTCGAGCTCTACGCGGGTCTCGTGATCCTCGCTGTCGAAAAGACAGAGCTCGACACGTTCGGCGTGTTCGGAAAAGAGTGAGAAGTTGATGCCGCCACCGTCCCAGACGGCTCCGAGGGGAAACGGATCACCAGGCCAGATCTCCATCGCGTGACTACTTCCGTCCGTATCCGCGCGGCAAAGCCGCCGCGCATCGAGGGTCGCGGCGCACCCCGTTTAGGCCCGCGATACGCGCGAAGTGCGGCGCGGCGGCCGCGTCGCGACGCGAACTCACGGGGTCCAGATCGAGGTAGGTCAAGTTCGCGATCTTCGCGGGACTCGCTGGCGCAAGCAAACCGGGATCTAGATGATCTCTGATGACCAGGCTTTGGCTTCGCGTTGAACCGACCGAACAGGCGCACGACCAGCCGGAGCGTTCGGGCAGCTCTAAGCGCTGGGTGACACCCGTGGAGGATGGCGTAACCCGAAGGCAGCCTTGAGTACCCTCGACGTTGTTGACTCTCCGAGTCACTCCTTCGAGGAGGCGCACAGCATCGACCAGCCGGCGTTCGCATTTGATCGGGCAAGTGGCGTGTTGTGCCATCTGACGTCGCTTCCAGGTGGTCGGCTCGGATCAGAGGCGTTGCGGTACATCGACTGGCTGAACAAGGCAGGACAACGGTGGTGGCAGATTCTCCCGCTCGGGCCACCTGATCGATCGGGCTCCCCGTACCTCGCGCGATCCGCATTCGCCTGCTCGCCGGCACTGCTCGCCCGGCCCGAGGCACGCGTCACGACGAGCGAGCTCGACCGCTTCGTCGGCGAACACTCGTACTGGGCAGAGGGCTGGGCGCGCTACGGCGGGAGGGGCGCGCTCGAGAACCAGGTGCGATTTCAACGCGAGTGGTCACGGCTTCGTCTCCACGCGGTCGAACGCGGCGTGCAGATTCTCGGCGACATGCCCTTCTACGTGGCCCGGCGCTCCGCCGATCATCTCGTGCATCCGAACCTGTTCCGCAGTGATCGTGCAGCCGGAGTCCCGCCCGATGACTGGAGCGCGACGGGGCAACTCTGGGGAAATCCGACGTACAACTGGCAAGCGATGCGGAAAGAGGGGTTCCGCTGGTGGATCGAGCGGTTTCGACGAACCTTCGAGCTGGTGGACGCCGCGAGGGTGGATCACTTCCGCGGCTTTATCGCCTCCTGGTCCGTGCCGTACGGCATTTCGACCGCGATGGATGGCGGCTGGCGTAGAAGCCCTGGGCGCGAGCTCTTCGCGGCAGTGCAAGCCGAGCTTGGGCGGTCGCACCTGGTTGCTGAGAACCTTGGCGTCATCACGCCGCCCGTCGAGCGGCTGCGCCTTGCGTTACGACTTCCTGGGACGATCGTTTTGCAGTTCGTATTCGGCGACGAGATGTTGAACCGCCATCGAGACGAGCCAGGTGTCGAGAACGTCGTCTACACCGGGACCCACGACAACGACACCACGCTCAGCTGGTGGGGGAGTGCTGGCCCGGGCACGCGCGCCAACGTCGAACGTGCGCTCGATCGGGCCGGGATCCATGAGATATCGCCGAATTGGAAGCTCATCCGACTTGCGCTCGCGCATCCTGCGGCCGTGGCGATCCTTCCGGTGCAGGATCTACTCGGACTCGACGGCACGGCTCGGTTCAACTTTCCAGGCCGTTCGCGCGGCAACTGGCGCTGGCAGATGCAACCAGGGATGCTTACCTCAGGACTGGCGCGCCGACTCCGAGATCTGACCGTCGCGAGCTCTCGCGCGTAATCGGTGCCGCGAAGCCTCGCGCGAACTACCTGCGACGGCAGCTCGATCATCTTTAGAGCGAGGCGGTGCTACTTCGCTGCATCACGGCGCGCGGCGCCGTCGCGTACGAGCGGCAGCAAGCGCTTGCCGAAGTCGATCGCGTCTTCGAGCGGGTCGAACCCCTTTAGGAGCAGGGTGGTGATGCCGAGGTCGTAGTAGCGAAGCATCGCCTCAGCTACCTGTTCAGGTGTCCCGACCAACGCCGTCGAGTTGCCCGCCGCCCCGGTCAGGTTGGCGACCTTCATCCACAGCCGCTCGTCGTAGACGTCCTGGCCAGAGGACATCTCGATGAGCCGTTTGCGCCCTACCGAGGTGGTACCGCCGGTGTCGCGATCTACTGAGAACGTGGCGTTTTGACCTCCGCCCAAGCCGGTGTAGGAGTCCTTGATTCCTGCCATGCGTGCTTTGGCCAGTTCGATCCGTTCTGCAGTCTTTTCGGCGATCCACTCGGCCTTGGCCCAAGCCTCTTCCTCGGTGTCGGCAATGATCGGGCGTAGCGAAAGGCTGTATCGCAGTTTGCGGCCGAACTTTGCCGCCGCCTGGTCGATGCTCTCGATCCGCGCCGCAACCGCGGCGCGGGGCTCTCCCCAGAAGGCATAGACGTCGGCTTGGGACGCACCGATCTCGATCGCGGGGCCTGAGGCGCCGCCGAAGTACATCGGAATGCTCCCCGGCGAGACGGGCTTTACCGAGCTGAAGGCCGCGTCGTAGTGGAAGAACTCGCCGTCAAAGTCGAACGGGCTGTCCTCGGTCCAAAGCCGCCGAGCGATGGTCATTACTTCCTTCGTGCGCCGGTAACGCACGTCGTGCGCCAAGAAGTCACCCTCTCGGTGCTGATCTGCCTCGTCTCCGCCGGTGATGAAGTGGATCGCGATCCTGCCACCGCCAGTCAGATGGTCGAGCGTCGCCGCCATTCGGGCAAGAATCGCCGGCTGGACGACGCCAGGACGGTGAGCGACGAGGACCTTGAGGTGCTTAGTCTGGTGCAACACGGTCGCGGCAATAGCCCACCCCTCGGGTGAGACCGCCCCATAGCCGATGAGCACGCGATCGAATCCGCCGTCGTCGTGGGCTTTTGCGATATTGAGTAGGTAGTCGGAGTCGACCACCGGACCATCCATCCAGTCGACAACAGGTCCGTCGACAAGGGGGCCTTTGATCTCCGAAGCGTCTCGGGTTCCCACCATCCCGATGATCTCGACTGGCATCTAGCGGGAGTCCTCCATGTATAACTTCCACGACGAATCCAGGGCCATCTTGAACAACTTTGCGGCAGATCCGGCGAACAACTGGTTGAACGCTAACATCAGCCTGGTGGTTCGGCGCACGATGGATTCCTCCGCGGACGAGAAAAGGCCCCTAGTCGCGGTCGGTTATGGCCCCCGATGCGTGCCGGTGATGCAGCTGACCGAGGCCGCTGCCAACATCTGTGACTTGCTCTGGATGATCGATGGCTCGCTTGCAGAGATGCGCGAGATGAGCGAACTGCTGAACCGCTTCGGCCCAGTAGTCGATATCAACGGTCTCGGTGCAGATGGGATCCTCGCTGAACTCTCTGGCCCCTACCGACCAGACGGTATCGCTACGTACCTCGACGCGGACATGGCCACCTACGCCAGAGTTGCTGGAGCGCTCGATCTCCCGTTCCACTCCGTCGCGACGGCGGTCGCCTTGACCGACAAGTTCCAGCAGCGCCAAGTCCTAGCTGGCGCAGGGCTGGCGATGCCGAAGTGTTTCGTCATCGGCCTCGACACCACCGAGAGCGAGCTTTCGGCGATTGTGGCTGAAGTTGGCTGGCCAGCAGTCTTAAAGCCCCGCTCCGCGCAAGGAAGCCGTTACACCTTCTTCGTTAGTGATCGGGCGCGACTCGAGGAGCTGTTGTCGGCACTTGGACCAACTCGGCCCGAGATGGTCCTTGAGGAGTACCTCGCCGATGACGTCGATCGACCCGAGAAACCGTACGCGGCCTACGTCTCGGTCGAGAGCCTGGCCTCTGCGGGCGTCATCAGCCATCTCGCCTTGACCGGTCGGTTCCCGCTGGCGGAGAACTTTCGTGAAACCGGGTTCTTCATCCCGGCGGCACTGAGCGTCGACGACCGGGAGGCCGCACTACTCCTCGCCACGGCCGCGATAGAGGCGCTCGACGTGCACACCGGCTGCCTCCACACCGAGATCAAGTTCACTCCCGCGGGCCCGCGCGTCATCGAAGTCAACGGACGCGTCGGCGGCGGTGTGCCCGAGATGCTCGCCCGCGCCACGAACATAAAGATCGTGGAACTGACCCTCAAGCTCTCCCTGGGTGAAGCGGTGCAGATCGATGGCCCGGTCGCAACCGATCAGATCGGCTACCGATTCTTCCTCCAGCCACCACCGGTCTCGGCCACGGTTGCGGCCATCAAAGGGATCGACGCCGTGAGCGACCATCCAGGCGTGGACTCGATCACGGTGCATCAAGGCCCGGGCGCAGTCTTGGACTGGAAGGACGGCACCCGGAATCACATCGTCGCGGTGGTTGGATCCGCAGCGGACTATGACGGGCTTCTCGAGGTGGACCGACTGCTACGCGAAGCGGTCACGGTCACGTACGCGGATGTGAGCCACTCCTAGTGCCGGTCCTGCTGCGTGAGACCGCGGCGCCAAGTTTGACTACATCAACCCAGCTCGACGCCGATACCAACGTAATGAACTGCGCATTCGTCAACAACATGCCAGACGGCGCCTTCGATGCGACCGAACGCCAGTTCCTCGACCTGGTCGATCGCGGGTCAGGATCGACGACGATCGAGGTTCAGCGCTACGCGATGTCAGGCGTACCGCGCGGCGAACGGGTGGCGGCACGAATCGCCAAGGAGTATTCGCCCCTCGAAGAGCTCCGCGGCAAGCGCCCCGATCTGCTCCTCGTAACCGGTGCGAACCCAGCAGAGCCACAGATCGAGAACGAGCTCTTCTTTGACGACCTCGCCGAGCTGCTCATCTGGGGTGCCGAGAACGTGCACTCGATGTTGCTCTCTTGCTTGACGGCACACGCGGCGCTGACGATCTTTGACGGCGCGAAACGCGAAAACCTCGCACAAAAGTGCACCGGGGTGTTCTGCCAAACAGTCGACCTCTCGCATCCACTAGCTGCGGGCCTCGAAACCGAGGTGTCCCTGCCACACTCGCGTTGGAACACCGTTGCACGAGATGCGGTGCTCGACGCCGGCTATCGGATC
>Ga0208357_1001283_pt1 | contig 18516 bp, 15 predicted proteins | sample NGESurdeep092012_6_FD_184487 | JGI IMG/M metagenome (GOLD analysis project Ga0208357, IMG submission 184487) | Arctic peat soil microbial communities from Barrow, Alaska - NGEE Surface sample F52-2 deep-092012 (SPAdes) | ecosystem: Environmental > Terrestrial > Soil > Wetlands > Peat ... | reverse complement strand
CTACAAGAAGGACGGCAAGTACATCGAGCACACCGAATGGCACCGTTGCGTCGTCTTCGGCAAGCTCGGAGAGTTCGCCGGCACGCTCAAGAAGGGCGCTCACGTCCAGATCGAGGGCGAGCTGCGCAGCCGCAAGTACCAGCCCGCCAAGGTCGGCAAGAAGCAGCCCGAGGAGAAGACCCTCTGGGAGATTCGGGTGAACTCGATTCTCAAACTGGATCGTGCCGCCAAGGCCAGCAGGGAAGAGCAGGAGCAGGACGATCTTCCTCTGGAGCAAGCGGCCGCATAGGCCTCTTCCTTATCCCCTTCACCGGAAGCTCGGCTGACGCCGGGCTTCCAACCCGTTGAGGTTTCGCAATGAACACCCAAGTTGCCCATGAGTTCCTGACCCGCTGCTTCGCATCGGGAGACACCATCGCCCTGCTGTTGCGGTCGGACTCTCCCGCCAAGGTGACCCAGAGAATCGTGACCCTGGAAGCTGCGGTTACGCCTCGCTACCTCGCCTGGCTCTCCCACGAGAATGCGAACGGCATGAATATCTATGTCGCTGCGAATCCGCTTCTCCCCGGCAGCCGCAAGCGCACCAAAGAGAGCATCGCTTCGGTGCGGCATCTCTATCTCGATATCGACACGGATGGGGACGCTCGACTCGCTGCACTTCGCGCTTCGATTGCTGTCCCTGCACCCAGCGTGATCCTCTCAACATCGCCCGGGAAGTACCAGGTGCTCTGGCAGGTTGAAGGCTTCGACTTCAGCCTGCAGGAGACGACGCTGAAGCGGCTCGCCATGGCCTTTGGCGGCGATCCTGCCTGTACCGACTGCAACCGTGTCCTCCGTGTCCCGGGCTTCGCCAACTGCAAGTATGTCCCTGCACACCGCGTCACGGCGGAGTATCCCAGCGCGTCCCGCTCCACTCCGCTGGACTTTCAGCTTGAGATGGTTCCATCGAACGTCACGCTCTTCGACGCAGAGATGCCTTCGCGTCGCAGGGCGGGGAACCACAGCAACTCGGAGAGTGATTGGGCGTGGATTTCTATGGAGCTTACCCACGGCCACGACGCCGTGAAGCTGACTCGCGAACTGGCTTCGCGGCGCTCCGATAAGCCCAACCCCCTCTACTACGCCCAACGCACTGTGGATGTCGCCTCCGCGCACCTCTGGCTCATCGATGGCGTCCCTACGGACGACATCATCACCATGCTGCAGTTCCGGCGGCGCTTCGAGCTTCCTGTCGCACTTTGTTCCGCTCGTGCGCGGGAGATCGCCGAGACTGCGCAGCGCATGATTACCCGCAGAAATATCGCCTAACTCATCCCCAAGGAGAACCATAATGCCCCTGCTTGAAGTCACCCAAACCCGACAGATCAGCGCTTCCATTCGGCTCACGGATACGACCGCTATACAGGTCGATCAATATGCCGCCTTCATCCACGCTTCTGCAGACGATGTCGTCGAGCAGGCACTCGCCTATGTCTTCAGCAAAGACCGTGAGTTCCAAGACTTCCTGAAGTCGCCGGATACTCGCCAGGCAGCATCGAGGCTTCGTATCCGCAGGCCATCGGCTTCAGAGGCGTCGGAAGCGCATGCGAAGAGGCCCGCAAGCGTCGCACAACCCGTGGCTTCTGCGGCAGGTTTGAAGGCGTGATCCGCCCTCAATCTCTGTGGCTCAGCCACAACGGTGCTTCGCACCGGAAGAATGTTGACACTCCATCCCTTCGAGGGTCGTGCAAAGTGACGAAATGGTTCCATTGGGAAACGTACTGATAGACAACAACTTACCGATTGGTTAGGTTCCAGATGCAACCAGCATGGTTGCATTGGGAACCGGCCAGTCACAAGGTGATTTCGATGACTCAAGCTCATGTTCCCGCGACGACCGTTGACACCCGCCAGGGTCGAGATTCCAGAAGCCAAAGTTTCGCAACGCGGTTCACAAGAACCGAACTGGCCGTCCTTTCGCGAGCTGCTGCAAAGGATGGAATGAAGGTCCGTGAGTGGGCTCGCGAGGCTCTATTGCGCGAGGCCCGACGCTCTGAGGACCCGCTATTCACCGAACTCATCGCCACTCGAATGATCCTGCTGAACCTGTTGAAGCCACTGGCAATGGGCCAGGTAGTGACCACCGAGGACTTTACACGCATCAGCGCGACCGTCCGCTCCGACAAGCGCAAGGTAGCGCAGGAGATTCAGCAGCAGTACATCACCGCTTCACCGAAGGAGTCCTAATTATGCCGACCCAATGGGGACGAAAAGAAACGATCATCTGGCCTCCGCATGTGCCGATCTTGAGCTACACGGCGATCCCGACCGCTCTACTTTGCACCTGTCTATTCATCTGGCAACGGCTCGCCTTTTCGGTGACGCCTCTCCAGAGGAGCTACATCACGGAGTACATCCGCTCCGAAGCTGGGGGCACATTCAACGCCCACGAGTCCTACCGGCTTCTCTATTTGGGAGGCGGGAAAGGAAAGCCGCGCCTGGCATTCCCGGTTGATTTCGTCGCAGGTAAAACCGAACTTCCCAATGGCAAGGTCGTCCCCGTTGCCCTCTCGGAATTGGCAACCACCCAGGGATACCGTTGGTTCTACCGTGGGCCGGAACAGAAGTTGGCCGACCGGTCTCTGCACCGTTGGCTCCGCCTCACGGTGTACGAAGACAAGGGGATGCTGGGTCTCTTTGCCGTCAGCCTCATTGAGGGCGGAACCTGCCTTGCAGCGATGCTTTGGTTCGCCGTTCCGTATGACATCAGGCGCTTCAAGCAGATGAAGTATGGCCGGATTCTTCGCGGACCGCAGTTGCTCACTCCGCAAGAATTCAACCGGCAGCAGAAGGGCGACGGTATTGGATTCAAGACAACCGAACTCGGCAAGATGATGCGGATTCCGGCTCGGAAGGAAGCACAACACTTTCAGATCATGGGGGACACCGGAGTCGGCAAGACACAGCTCATCATGCAAATCCTGCGTCAGATTCGCGAGCGCGGCGACTCCGCCATCATTTACGATCCGGCCTCCGAATACCTCCAGCGCTTCTATGACAAGGAGCGTGGCGACATCATTTTGAATCCGTTGGACGAGCGTTGCCCGTACTGGGGTCCTGCTCAGGAGATGGCCTCAAATGCGGAGGCCGATGCCATCGCCGCCTCCCTTTATCAGCCGACCACCGACGTCAAGGACGAGTTCTTTCACCAGACCCCGGCACAGATATTCGCCCACCTCTTGAGGAAAGGCCCGACTCCGCACCAGCTCGCCGAGTGGATGGCGAACAGCGAGACATTGGAGACCTTGGTTGCCGGAACGGAGATGTCCTTCTACATCGACCGGAAGGCCGGTCCCCAGCGTGCCGGTGTGCTGGCATCGCTCGGATTGGTGGCAAAATGCTTCCGTCTCTTGCCGGAAAAGGATCAGACCAACCGGACATGGAATGCCCGATCGTGGGCCAAGGAACGCAAGGGTTGGATCTTCATTACGTCGCGTCCACCGGAGCGAGAAACACTCCGTCCGCTGCATTCACTATGGATTGACTTGCTTGTCATGCGCCTGCTCACCGCGCCGCAGCCAGGACAAAAGCCGGTATGGTTTGTGATCGACGAGTTGGCGAGCTTGCAGAAGCTCCCCCAGCTCCATACGGCTATCACCGAGAACCGAAAGAGCAAGAACCCGCTGGTACTCGGCTTCCAGGGCAAGGCGCAGCTTGAGGTGATCTATGGACATCTGGCCGAGGTCATGCTGTCGCAGCCAGCAACCAAAATTTTCATGAAGACGGCTGAACCGAAGGCCGCCGAATGGATCTCTGAGGCCATCGGAAAGGTCGAGATTGAACGTCTTAAGGAGACAAAATTCGACGGCTCTCGCTCGGGAAAGAACTTCACCGTTGATCGTCAGATTGAACCGTTGGTCATGGGTTCGGAGATCAGCGGACTGGACGACCGCCACGCTTATCTCAAATTGGGGAACACCGTCGCGAGGTTCGACTTCGATTATCTCGACTTGCCCACGCCGACCGTCGGCTTCCTACCCCGTGACTCTGCGGACGGGGCGATGAGCTTCGACCCGGACACCTTGAAACCGCGTTGTGTCCCGACCGCGGCACTGTCTTCCAGCGAGTCCGAGGTAGAGGCAGGTAATGGCGCCCCTCTCGCCCACAAGAAGGAGAGGCAGGCCGCCGCTGCGCTGCAGTTGGACGAGCAGGGCAAGACTGAGCCCGAAGTGGGTCCACAGCCAGAAGATCAGGAAAATGTCAGGCTGCCTCGCGGTTCGCATCATCTCGACTTGCAAGCAGTGGACGAGTTGGAGCACGCCGTTCATCCGGGGATCTTCTAGGCTATGCTGACCATCTCCAAGCCGCTCAGTTCCGGCCAGGCACAGAGTTACCACAAGCTGGAGTTCACGTCGGAGACGCAGAACTATTACAAGCAGGGCGACGCCGTGAGAGGCGAGTGGCAAGGCTCGCTTGCTGCTCGACTCGGCTTGGCAGGGGAGGTTTCGCCGCTCGAATTCTCTCGCCTAGCCGAAGGCAAGAATCCCACGACGGAAGAGCAGATGGTCAAACACAGAACTGCGATGGAGTACAAGAACGCGGACGGGACGACGACCAAGGCCGTCGAACACCGGGCCGGTTGGGACGCGACATTCTCGGCTCCGAAGTCTGTCTCTCTGACCGCCTTGGTAGGAGGCGATGATCGTGTGCGGGAGGCCCATCGCGCCGCAGTCACGACCGCTTTGGACGAGTTGGAGCGGTACACCCAAGCGCGGATCGGCGGCAACAACCCCGCAGAGACCACCGGCAAGTTCATCGCCGCCAAGTTCGAGCACGACACGGCGCGCCCGGTGGATGGCTACGCCGCCCCGCAGCTCCACACCCATGCCGTAATCTTCAACGTCACGGAGCGGGCGAACGGTTCAACCCGCGCCTTACAGGAGCGCGGTCTTTTCGAGAGCCAGCAGTATGCGACCGCCGTGTATCAGTCGGCACTTACCTACCAGCTCCGCAGCTTGGGGTACGAGATTGAATCCGGCAGGAGCGGCGCTCCGGAGATCAAAGGATACTCGCAGGAGCATCTCGACGCCTCAAGCCCGCGCTCCAGGCAGATCAAGGAGCAACTGGAAAAGACTGGATACAGCGGCCCAGAGGCCGCACAAATTGCGGCTCATTCCACCAGAGAACGTAAACAGTCGCTCACTCCGGAAGGGGTTCTTGCCGCACACAAAGAGATGGCCGCCAGTTTCGGAAATCAGCCGCAACAGGTCATTACCGCCGCCCGTGCACGGGCTGAGCAACGCGAGCGCCAGCCGGAACAGAGACCTCATGCGAAGGAGGCAGTCACTTTCGCCCGTGACAGCATCTTCGAGCGGGAGGCGGTGGCCGACGAACGTGCGATCCTCCGCGACGCGCTTCGTCGCGGCATGGGAGAGGCGACGTACCGGAACATCCGGGCCGAGTTCGATAGGCGGCAGGAAGTGGGGGAATTCCGCTTCGTTCGGGGCACCAAGCACAGTTCAGGTCGTAGTTTCACCACATCTGAAACGATCTCCGCCGAACGTGCCAATATCCGATATGTTCTGGAAGGCCGCAATTCTGTCGAGCCGATTATGATTGCAGAGCAAGCGAGAGAACAGGCCAACAGCCGGTCCTTTCTCAACGACTCCCAGCGTCGGGTGATCGAGCAAGTCCTCAACTCATCCGACCGTATCCACGGCCTTCAAGGACTCGCCGGGACTGGCAAGACGACGACCCTGCAGACCATCCGGGAGGGAGCCGAAGCGAACGGATACATCGTTGAAGGGTTCGCCCCAACTTCCAAGGCAGCAGGGCAACTCCGCGAGGCTGGAATCGACGCTACGACTCTCCAGAGCTTCCTCGCCCGTGGTCAGAATCACCCGAGCGCCGATTCCGCCACCCGGCACCTCTACATGCTGGACGAATCGAGTCTCGCCAGTTCCAAGCAGATGCGCTCGTTCCTCGGCAAACTCAACCCAGAAGACCGCGTCCTAGCAATTGGAGACACTCGGCAGCATCAAGGCGTGGAGGCCGGGAGGCCATTCCAGCAGATGCAGGAAGCGGGAATGCAGACTTCGCAGCTCGACAAAATCGTACGGCAGAAAGACCCGGAACTGCTCAGAGCGGTCCAGCATCTTGCGAATAACGAGACCGCGAAGGGAATCTCGATGCTCGCGGAGCAGGGCCGCGTCACCGAGATCCCAAACGGACACGACCGTATCGCCGCCATTGCTAGGGATTATGCCGCACAACCCGAGAACACGATCATCGTCTCCCCGGACAATCGGAGTCGCCAACAGATCAATGAAGCCGTGAGGGTCGATTTGCGGAGGAGCGGCGCACTTGCCGAAGACGGCCAGATGCTTCGCACCTTAACGCACCGATCCGACATGACCGGCCCCGACCGCACCTGGGCAGCGCGTTACAACGTCGGCGACGTTCTACAGTACAGCACGGGCAGCAAGGCCGAGGGGATCGAGCGCGGCAGCTTCGCTACAGTCCAATCCGTCGATGCCCGCGCAAACACCATCGCCGTTTCATTGGAAGGCGATTCAACCGTTACCTACGACCCGCGCCGACTAAGAGGCGTGAATGTCTTCCGGGAGGTCGAGCGGGACTTCGCCAATGGAGACCGAGTCCAGTTCACAGCACCCAACAAGGAGCTCGGCGTCGCCAATCGTGATCTCGGCACCGTGGTCAGCCTTCAAGACGGCCGAATGACCCTGCGAATGGACGGCAAAGCGGGGCGTACGGTCACGTTCAACACGGCGGAGTTCAGGCAATTCGACCATGGCTACGCCGTCACCTCACACAGCGCACAGGGCCTCACTTCCAAGCGTGTCCTTGCAAACTTTGACACCGACTTGCACCCCGGCCTGATCAACACCCGGCTCGCCTACGTTGCAATTTCTCGCGCTTCGGAGGAAGTGCACATCTACACCAACCGGGCAGATACGCTAGCCCAGCATTTGTCCACCGACGTGCAAAAGACCTCCGCACTGGTTACAGCGGCTCGAAGTGCAGTGATAGAGATACCCGCAAACCAACCACCTAAGCTGCAAAGGATATTGAACGAGATTGAATCCTTCGGGCTCGAGCTTGGAAGATAGCAACTATTGGCCACAATGATGCGCGTGGACGGCGTTTCCCAGCAGGAATGGACGCGTACCGCTACCATCATAATCAATGCTTACTGAACGTCATAAAGAGCTCGCCGGGAAGATCTGGGAGATCGCCAATCGCTTGCGTGGGCCCTACCGTCCGCCGCAATACCGTCTTGTGATGCTGCCCCTTGTGGTGTTGCGTCGCCTCGATTGTGTTTTGGAACCAACCAAAGACGCGGTACTGAAAGAACATAAACGGCTGAAAGCCGCTCGTACTCCGGAGAAGGCCTGGCCGCGCCTTCTCACAAAAATCGTCGACAAGAAGCGCAAACAACCGCTGTACAACACCAGCTCCTACACCTTCCAGAAGCTCCTGGCCGACAGCGAAAATATCGCGCCTAATCTTGGTGCTTACATTAGGGGATTCTCCGATACGGCACTCCGTATCTTCGAAAAGTTCAAATTCAGCGATCAGATCGAAAAGCTCGAATCGAGCAATCGGCTTTATGCCATCGTTCAGGCCATGGCGACCATCGACCTGCACCCCGACCGCGTCAGCAACATCGAGATGGGTTATCTCTTTGAGCACCTGGTGATGCGTTTCAACGAGCAGGCAAACGAAGAAGCCGGAGACCACTTCACACCGCGAGAGGTCATCCGCCTCATGACGCAACTCGTGTACACCGGCGAGGAAGATGTCTATAAACCAGGGGTCTACCGCGAAATCTACGATCCAGCTTGCGGGACCGGCGGCATGCTGTCCGTGTCGGAAGAGACGATCCGCGCCGGCAACGGTTCCGCAAATTTAGGGCTTTATGGCCAGGAGTACAACGACGAAAGCTGGGCCATCTGCTGCTCTGACATGCTGATCAAAGACGAGGAAACAGATCAGATCGTTCTGGGCGACACGCTCGGTGATGGCAAGACGCGCGATGGGTTTCCCGGCAAACAATTCCACTACATGCTTGCCAATCCGCCCTTCGGCGTCGAGTGGAAGGACCAGCAGAAAGCAGTTGAGAAAGAAGCCAAGGAGCTGGGCTTCTCAGGCCGCTTTGGGGCCGGATTGCCGGCCATCAACGATGGGTCACTGCTGTTTCTGCAGCACATGCTCTCCAAAGTGAAGAACACGACCGAGCAAGGCGGCGAAGGCTCAAAGATCGCCATCATCTTCAACGGCTCCCCCCTCTTCAGTGGCGACGCGGGTTCTGGACCGTCGAACATCCGCCGCTGGATCATTGAGAACGACTGGCTAGATGCGATCGTTGCGCTTCCTGACCAGCTTTTCTATAACACCGGGATCTTCACCTATATCTGGCTTGTCACCAACCGCAAGCCGCAGGAGCGTTGTGGCAAGGTGCAGTTGATCGATGGAACGCGCTTCTTCCAGAAGATGAAGAAAAGTCTCAACAACAAGCGTAACGAGCTATCCGAGGTACAAATCGCACGGCTGACGGAAATTTATGGACATTACGAGAATGGTGAACGGGAAACCGTGCAGATAGACGGCGCACCCGAGAGTCGTGTTGTCAGCCGCATCTTCGAGAATCGCGAATTCGGGTTCCTGAAGGTAACGGTAGAACGACCGTTGCGGCTCAACTTCGAGTTCACCGCGGAGCGCATCGCCCGGCTAGACGCTCAAACCGCCTTCACGAACCTGGCAGTCTCCAAGAAGCGCAAGAACACCAAAGTCGCAGCGGCGGAAGAAGAAGTCGGACGCGCACATCAACAGTCCATCCGTGAGCTTCTTGACTCACTCGGAGGGTTGGGTCGCGTTATGGATCGCGCCGTCTTCGCAGCCGAACTGACTGCGGCTGCAAGGGATGCCGAAGTGAAGCTGCCCGCGCCCATTCGCAAAGCAATCTTCGCAGCCTTGGGTGAGCGTGACCCGCAAGCCGAAATCTGCCGCGACGCGAACGGCGAGCCCGAGCCGGACAGCGAGCTGCGCGACACCGAAAACATTCCACTTCCCGCAGGGACCACGCATCCGTTGCCGATGGGCTTCGGTCCGGACCAACCGAACGAAAAGCTCGTTGCGGCGATGATTCCGACCATCGACGCCTACATCGCAGCGGAGGTGCTGCCGCACGTTTCCGATGCCTGGGTGGACTACACAAAGACCAAGGTTGGGTATGAGATTCCCATCACCCGACACTTTTACGTGTACAAGCCGCCACGTCCCCTGGGACTGATTGAGAAAGACATAGCGGAGCTGGAGGCGGAGATCGCCGGGTTACTGAAGGGACTGGTCGGATGAGCTACTTCGACGAGATTTTGGCGCAACACTATACATCTCTGCCCGGCGGATGGACGACGATGCGGGCGAAGTTCGTCATAGACTTGCAAACCAGTAACGTCGATAAGGTGCCAGTCGAAGGAGAAGAATGGGTGCGACTTTGTAATTACACCGATGTTTATTACAACGATCGGATCACTGCTGACCTTCCCTTCATGGAAGCGACTGCTACAGCCAAGGAGGTAGAGCGGTTTACTTTGAAAGCCGGCCAAGTACTGATCACGAAAGACAGCGAGAGCTGGGACGATATTGGCATCCCGGCCTTGGTTGTAGAGGATATTCCCGGAACGCTCTGTGGTTACCATCTGGCAATCTACACCCCAGACGCGGAATTCATCGACGGCACATTTCTGTCATGGCTATGCCGCGCCAACGCATTAAACGATCAATTCAAGTTGTCGGCGAATGGGGTGACGCGGTTCGGTCTAGGACAATACGCGCTTAAGAATGCAGTACTGGGGTTTCCATCGCTGCTTAAGCAAAAGCGCATTGCACATTTCTTGAACAACAAGACAACGCAGATCGACGCGTTGATTGACAAGAAGAAACAGTTGCTTCAGCGGCTGGCCGAAAAGCGGCAAGCGATCATCACTCAGGTCGTCACGAAGGGCCTTGACCCGTCCACCCCCATGAAAGACAGCGGCATCGACTGGCTTGGCCAGACTCCCGCGCATTGGAAGATCAAACCACTCAGAAGGTTGAAGACCTATCTCACGAGCGGATCTAGGGACTGGGCAGAATTCTACAGTGAGGAGGGTGACACATTCTTGCGTATGACGAACGTGACCAACGCTGGCATTGAGATTGACCCCTCTAGCCTTCGGCGAGTGAATCTCGATGGAGTCTCCGAAGGCACCCGAACTTCAACGAAAAGGGGGGACATCCTGATTACAATCACTGCTGAACTTGGCTCGGTTGCAATCGTCAGAAATGAGTACGAGGGCTCTTATATCAATCAGCACCTTGCTCTTTTTAGGTGTGACACAAGTCAAGCTGATCCAGAGTTCCTCGTTAACTTCTTGTGGTCCGATGTGACGAAAACTCAGTTTGTTTTGAGCGGCCAAGGGGGAACGAAACAGGGACTCGGCTTCGATCAAGTGAATGATGTGATTGTTGCACTACCGCCCATGGAGGAACAGCAAGAAATTGCGCGGGTAATAAAGTACCATCGTACCGACCTGGATGGAGCGGAAAGCAAGATAACCAAGTCTTTGGAAGGGCTGAAAGAATACCGTTCGGCTCTCATTACCGCTGCCGTCACCGGCCAGATCAAGGAGCTCTGCTAATGGCCGGCCACACCGAACGGGATTTCGAGCAAGCCATCGAGTACGGCCTGATTGCGCGCGACCGTTATAAAAGGCGTGCGCCGGAGGCGTTCGACCCGGCGACCGCCCTCTTTCCCGACGATGTTATCGGTTTCCTGCGCGACAGCCAGCCTGTGCGTTGGGCACAACTGGAGGCGATGCTGAAGGATCGCACCGCCGAAACCGTGCTCGACAGCCTGACCAAGGAACTCGCCAGCAAAGGTGCGCTAGGCGTCATGCGCCATGGCTTCAAGTGCTACGGCAAGGAGTTGCGGCTCGCGTACTTTAAGCCAAACTCCGCGATGAACCCAGAGAGCGCCGCGCTATATGGCGCAAACCGGCTGACGATCACCCGCCAGGTCGCTTTCGTTTCCGCAGTCTTGAAGCGGCCCGATGGCTCGCCGCGCCGCTGCGTGCTTGACGTAGTGTTGAGCGTGAACGGCCTGCCCGTAGTGACGGCGGAGCTGAAGAACCCGCTCACCGGTCAGCGCGCCGAGGATGCCCGCAAACAGTACATGACCGACCGCGACGGGCGCGACGCGATCTTCCGCTTCAAGGATCGTGCACTTGTGCATTTTGCCGTCGACCCGGACGAGGCGTGGATGACGACCGAGTTGAAGGGCTCTGAAACCTTGTTCCTGCCCTTCAACCGTGGACACGACTTCGGCGCTGGCAACCCGCACGTCGATGGGAATTGGAAGACGCATTACCTTTGGGACGAAGTTCTATGCGCCGACAGCCTTCTCGACATCCTGCAACGCTTTATGCACCTGGATGTGACCGAGCGCACGGTTGACACGGAGAAGGGTAAGCGCACGGTGCGGCGCGAGTCCATGATCTTCCCGCGCTACCACCAGTTGGACTCGGTTCGGAAGCTGGTGAGCCATGCAAAGAACCACGGTGCTGGCCGCAATTATCTGATACAGCACTCGGCTGGCTCGGGGAAATCAAACAGCATCGCGTGGCTCGCACATCGGCTGTCCACCTTGCACGACGCCTTAGACGCGAAGGTATTCGATTCTGTGATCGTCATTACGGATCGCCGGGTGCTCGACCAGCAGTTGCAGAATACGGTTTACCAGTTTGAACACAAGACGGGTGTTGTCGAAAAGATAGACGAGAACACGCAGCAACTGGCAAAGGCGCTCGCGGGCGGGACGCCTATCATCATCTCGACCATCCAGAAATTTCCGTTTATCAGCCAGGCTATCCGCACCCTGGAGGGCAAAGGGGAGAGCCTTGCGTTGAATACGGCCGGCAAACGCTTCGCCGTCATCGTAGACGAAGCGCACAGCTCGCAATCCGGTGAGACCGTCGCAGCGTTGAAAGGCATTCTAAACAAGGATGGCATTGCGGATGCTATCGCCGGCCAGCTGAGCGAGGAAGAAGATGGCTCGCTCTCTGAGGATGCTAAGGCAACCATCCTAAGAGAAATGATGAGCCGCGCCCGACAACCGAACTTGAGCTTCTTCGCATTTACGGCGACTCCTAAATTCAAGACGAAGGCGGTGTTCGATGAACCGGGCCCGTCAGGGACCTCACCGTTCCACGAATACTCGATGCGGCAGGCAATCGAGGAAGGTTTCATCCTTAACGTCCTGCAGAACTACACGACCTACAAGAGATTTTTCGGGCTGATTAAGAAAGCAGAAGGTGACCCCGAAGTCCCGAAGAAGGCTGCCGCAAAGGCTCTGGGCAGATTTCTTGAACTGCATCCGGTAAACATTGCGCAAGTGGTGCAGATCATCATTGAACATTTTCGGTTGAAGGTGATGCACGAGCTTGGGGGACGAGCAAAGGCAATGGTCGTCACTGCTTCGCGTCTCTCCGCTGTGCAATACAAACGTGCGTTTGACCGCTACATTCAGTCAAAGGGCTATACCGGGATTCGGGCCTTGGTGGCCTTTTCAGGAACAGTCGAAGACCCGGACCTGCCAGGGGCAAGCTTCACGGAAGTTGCTATGAACGATGGCCTGTCCGAACGAGAATTGCCTGAACGCTTTAGCGGAGACGAGTATCGCGTCCTGATCGTCGCCGAAAAATATCAAACAGGTTTCGACCAGCCCTTGCTGCAAACGATGTACGTCGTTAAGCGGCTTGCGGGCGTCCAGGCAGTGCAGACGCTTTCACGACTCAACCGCATTGCACCAGGTAAGACGCAGACTTTCGTTCTCGACTTCCGCAACGAAGAAGACGACATCTTTCAAGCGTTCAAACCGTACTTCGAGGCGACACCCGTCGGCGAGAGTGTTGATCCGCAAAAGCTGAACGAGCTCCAACACAAGCTACTTCAATTTGCGGTCTTTACCCCTGGAGATGTTTTGGAGTTTGCCGGCATCTGGTTCAAGTCGCGTCGCGACCCGAGCGGCCAAGACCACAAGTTGATGAATGCGGTGCTGGACCGTTCGGTGAGCCGGTTCACCGTATTAGGCGAGAAAGAACAAGAGGAGTTCCGCGGATTACTGACCGCGTTCCGAAATCTTTATGGGTTCCTCTCACAAATCCTCCCGTACTTCGACGAAGAGTTGGAGCGCGTGTACGCATTCGTGAGGAACCTTGGACCGAAGCTACCAGAACCCGGTGACGGAAGTCGCTTCACGCTGGACGATGATGTAGCTCTGAAGTTCTTCCGCCTACAACAGGTAAGCGATGGCACCATCGATCTAAGCTCGGGCGAGGCGGAACCGCTCAAAGGACCGACCGACGTTGGGTCCGCGCGCGAGAAGGACGTAGACGTTGCACTGTCCACGCTAGTTGATCAGTTGAACGAGCGTTTCGGAACAGACTTTACACAAGCTGACCAACTCTTTTTTGACCAAGTGAGTGCAACAGCCGAGCGAGACGAAAAGATTGTAGAGGCGGCCAAGGCAAACAGTCTCCCCAATTTCGCTGCCTACTTCGGCCGCATCTTGGACGATCTGTTCATACAGCGGATGGAAGGCAACGATGAAATCTTCAAGAGAGTAATGACGGATAAGCAGTTTCGATCTCTCGCGCAAGAACATTTGGCTGGAGAAGTGTTTCGCAAAGCCAACATGAGTGCAGCGCCGACAGAGGATACCTCCACTTAGGTGAGTGTGAGTACCGTCTCAAGCGACCAAAAGCGACGCTATCACCATCGGCCATAAACACGGATGCACGTGCAGGTAGACCTCGATGCGCAGACGGAGCCGCATTCAAATTAGGCCAACCACTTAGCGTAGGCCATCACGTCGATCATTGGGACTGTACCGCTGAACTGCAATTCGGAAATGAGCTTGAAAAGGAATGAAGTAGCTGGTTTCCCATCCGCACAGAACTGGTAAGCACCTTGCTCCCTGTCGCGATAAAAATGCCCGTGCGCCGCCACGCAACCCATATCTAATCTGCCCAAGTATTGATCCTTACTCAAGGCCGTTTGGATCGGATCTCCGAAGCAGGGAGTCCATTCACTTTCAAACGTCAGTAAGCCTCCAAGGATAGTGATGGGATTCTTGGCCGGATAGATGCCGCCTGCGTGGGGGATTGGGAGGCTCGTGCGATGCAGCTTTCGAACGCTCGAAATCTTCTCCTGAGCGTACTTTACCTGTTCCGCCGATATCGATTGTTTCGCTTCAAAGACGGCGTAAACGCTCTCAGCGGGAACGACCTTCTGCTCCTCGTAGTGCAAGATGAATGGTGAATACTGACGGTCGAACACAACAACGTCAATCTGATCGCTCACCACCCCTTCACTGTCAATCACATGTGCCGTCTGCGCCTCGTACCGCTGAGGAAGATAGTTCTGCATCAACTCCAGCCAGACTTTTTCAGAAGCATTGCCTTTGGTCGTCGAATGAGAGAACGTCTTGCGCGACAATTCCAAACGCTGATGGATGTCGTCGTGGAGTGTAGCCAATAGTTGCTTGAGGGACCAGTCGCTCATCTATTCGTCCTTGAACGGCGGAGTCGGTTCGATATGTTTCGCGATCTCAAGCGCGCGTTTCGAACTAAGAGCTTTTGAAGGGTATGCATCGAGCACTATCGTGGGCAGCAGACGTTGCGTGAGATCGGAAAACGTGAATCCGTAGGGGCGTTCCTTCGTCGGTCCTGTGGCATGGACTAATTCTTGAACATCGTGAGTTGTGAAGCCGGCGGCGGTCAATAAGTTTTTAAGCACCGTAGCGCGTTGCAAGTCGGTAGGCCGCCCAAACCTCAGCACTTCAGCTGCACGCCGTCGGATCGCAGGATCTACGGCATTTAGCCGATTCGTACACATAATCACCGCTGCCGGAAGAGCTCCATTGCCAAGGCGGTCGATGCCGCGAATGAAGGCGTTCACTCCAGCGCGATCTTCGTGGTGCATCTGAGCTGCCTCTCGCGACTGTGCCAATGCGTCGGCCTCATCAACGAGCAACAACACTCCCCCGCGGGCTTTGCCTGTCGAACTCTTAAGTTTTGTGGCGGCTTCAATGGTGTAATCGAAAGCCGCCGAGATGAGTTGTGTCATCTCGCCAACTCGCCCTTGACCTCTCGACGAGAGGCTAAGGGGGAATAGCGTGATTTCGATATCTTCCTGGCGAGCTACGGCGTCGCCTATCGTTTCGGCTAGTTCCGTCTTGCCAGATCCAACATCTCCAGCGAGCACTACGAGTGGGGGTCGCGAACGTACCAAATTGCCCAGCGCACCCGCGTCCGGGTGGTATTTAGCGAGCCACTGTGTAAAGCCCTTTTGATGAATCAGCAAACCTAGAATCTTCGAAAGGCGCTCCCTATGATCGTCCAATCCGACAAGCCGGGCCAAGCGCTCACGGGGTTCGAAGTCCGGGTAGGTCAAACGTCGTTCAAACAAGTCTTCCAGCGTTGGCCTGCTCACGAATAACTCCGAACGCTCGCGCGGTTCAACGATCTACCGCCAGACGAGTAGGTGCGGTCAGATTCCAGATACCCAGAAACAGTCGGCTCAGGGGCTCCGCCACGATAGAAAGGGAGCGCCTTTTTGAACGCATCCTGCTCAGCACTCGACAAGCTGTTCCAACGCGAGGAGTAGGTCATATAGTTGTAGAAAGTCGCGTTCGCAATATTCGCTCCCGGTCGAACCCGACCTGGATCATCGTCAGCGCTATCAGCACCGGCCAAATCCCGCGCGGTATAGCGTAGAGTCGGTTCGATCCAAGCTCCATCGCGCTTGTACCCCAGTGTCAGCGTGCCCAAGTAGCCAGCCTTAAGCATCTCGATCACTTCCGCTTCATACTGCGCGATGTTGGCATCAGAAGGCTCGCCATAAAAGCGCTGCATCCGTTTGAGGTCCGCCGATACCTTTGAAGCAAGGTGCCGAGCGTGGGTCACGGTGAACGTTGTTGTCTCAGTAACAGTGAAGCTACTCATCTGCCCTCACAGTTGAAACTCGATCCAAAAACTTTTTGCCAATATCGCACAGTCTCACCCTTGGTTGGAGCTGCGCCGGCAGCATCGATCGCGTCCCCCGCGTCCAGCGCCACTTCAACAATGAGTGAGGCTTGTTCCTTCGTATACAGCCGACTCACATTGTTCTGAGCGTTTACAGGATCGATGATCTGAACACGTTCCGTAAACGAACCGACCGTAGCGGGCTTGTAGCAATCGCCAAAAATGATTTTTTCTCGCAAGTCCGACTTCGCGAGGTAGGTAAAAAACGTCTGCATCGCTTCGGGATAGTTATCGAACTTGTGTCCCTGGTCGCTCAAGTGCGCGAGGATCAGCTCGATCATGAAGGACTTGAGCCGAAAACCCTCGTGCTCCGTCTTCATATATTTGGACCACGCCTTTACCAAGCGCACTACTTGCGCAAAATCCGTTTCGTGCTGACGCTTACGTTTGCGACAGAATTCAAGATGAAGGGGAATGCTCGTCTTCAGGAAGTGCCCGTCTTCTTGGCTGACAAGATTGCCGTACCACTGAGCGTCACCGTCATACAAAATTGGTACGACATCGACATCGAGGCCCGAGCCACGAAACGAGACAGTGACGCAATAGGTCTGCGCCGTCACCTGATCCGGGCTGAAGTTCGGGAAGGCCTTACGCAACTTTTCAGCCAGATAGTTCAAAAGCTGCTTCACCTGATGCGGTGCGTCTGCTCCGCTGATGTAACAAGCTACGTCAATATCGTTGAGCGTCCGAAGCGCAGTTCCTTTTGCCAGACTCCCCGAGAGCAGCATCTTTTTCAGGGTGAAATCCGGATGGTCGCCGAGATAGCTCTCCAGTTTGTCGCGCAGCCTTCCGACTTGCGCCCGATATTCATTCGCTTTGTCGCGCGGCAAATTGACCCTGCTCTCGGCAAAGGCGCAGATCTCGGCGTGGCCTACATGCTGCAGACTCATTTCAAAACCCTTTCAGCGAACAAATAACGAAAGTGACTCTAAACATACTACATCTGGGGAGAAGTGACAATTGGAGCCCTACATGTGGATATCTCGTGCAGCTAGGGAGGAGTGCCTCCTCGCCTGCCTTCAGCCGCTTCGCGTCTTCCGTCACCCTCCTCAGCGGGCCGTTCCCGCCCGCAACGCCCACCCTGTAACCATCCGCTTCGCGATCAAGAACGTTCGGAAGACCGTGCGCTAAGGGGCTCTGCCCCGATCGCGCGGCGCAAGGGTATCCCCAATCTTCCGCGCTTCGCTTGTGCAGACCGGCCTTCGGCCGCCTCCGCTCCGCTCCGGTGGGGAGACCCCTCCCTTGCGCCTTGCTACCCCCGCCTTCGCCAGGTGGCGTTCGGCATGTACATGCCGCGTTTCAACGCGGACGTGCAAACGCAAAAGCGGGAGGCCAGATGCGAACCACACCACCAGCCACACCAAACCCCTTCACATGGCGGCGTTTCGCCAACGTGCGGATGGGCGACTACCTCCTCGGCGAGGACACCGTAGACCTCGCGGAATTGGGCTTTTGCGGCGAAACGGTCACCGTCTCTTGCCCCACCTGCGGAGAGGTTCTAGGGAATGTCCCCGTGGAACTTCTCAGCGATGGGCTGGAAGACATCACCACAACCCACATCACTCCCGCACTCGATTGGCACGGAGCAAAACACCATCCGCGCCTCGCATAAGCCACCGCTCCACAACCCCAAGGAGGAAACACCATGAGCACCGCACTCGCCACCACCGGCACCGTAACCCCCATCAGCGAAACCCCTAAACAGCCGCAGCAACGGCAGACCGCCAAAGACATCATTGCCGCCAACGTCAAGAGCCTTATCGAACAGCTTGAGGCAGGACATAGCGACGCGCTCACCGCATACCTCGACGCTATGAGCCGATTCCACAATTACAGCTTCGGGAACATTCTGGAGATCGCACGACAGAGGCCGGACGCAACCCGCGTTGCAGGTCTGTATGCGTGGAACCAGCTTGGACGCAAAGTGATGAAAGGGCAGAAAGGGATTCGCATTCTGGCCCCGATCATCGGCATCAAGCGCAAGAAGGACGAAGAGGCCGAAAAGGACATCACGAAGCAGAATACCCGCGTATTGGTGGGCTTCCGCAATGCTTACGTCTTTGACGTGGAGCAGACCGAAGGCGCAGAGCTTCCAACGCTACGGGAGATGACCGGCACGGTAGGAGAGAACCGCGACCGTCTCGTTTCGTTCATCAAAGGCCAGGGGATCGAGCTTGTCTTTACCGAGAAGATCGCCCCCGCTTTGGGCATGAGCTATGGAGGCAGGATTGCCATTCTCCCCGGCCAGTCCGAGGCCGAAGAGTTTTCAACGCTTGTGCATGAACTGGCGCACTTATGTTGTGTTGGTAGTTATGTTGCGTAGCGCCCGCGAGGGTGCGTATTCATTGGGCCTGATGATTGTGGACACAACATAACTAGATGAAGGTGG
>Ga0208357_1001282_pt1 | contig 18520 bp, 12 predicted proteins | sample NGESurdeep092012_6_FD_184487 | JGI IMG/M metagenome (GOLD analysis project Ga0208357, IMG submission 184487) | Arctic peat soil microbial communities from Barrow, Alaska - NGEE Surface sample F52-2 deep-092012 (SPAdes) | ecosystem: Environmental > Terrestrial > Soil > Wetlands > Peat ... | reverse complement strand
CCCCACCAGCCGCAGATTGGATTGAAACGCTTCATTCCAACAAAATGTGTTCGCCCGCGACCGGCAAAAGTTTCGACCCGCCGACGCCGAAACATTTTTCCTTCAACGCCCCGGCCGGCGCGTGCCCGGTCTGCCATGGCCTCGGCCAAAAAATGGTTTTCGACGAGCATCTGGTTGTCCCTAATTTTGATGAGCCGCTTGAAAGCGCCATCCAGCCGTGGCGCCGAGCGGGCAAGCGGATGAATATTTATTACAAGGCCATGCTGCGTTCCGTCGCCGGCCATTTCAACGTGGAGCTGCAGACGCCGTGGAAAGATTTGCCGGACGATTTCAAAAATGTCCTGCTGCACGGTTCCGGCGAAAATGAAATTGACTTCAACTTCTGGCGCGCGGGCAAAATCGGCAAAATTTCACGTCCGTTTGAAGGCGTATTGCCAAACCTGGAACGGCACGCGACGGAGAGCGAAAGCGAATTCATCCGCAACCGGCTCAAGCAATACATGAGCCCGCAATTTTGCGACGCCTGCAAGGGCCGGCGGCTGAAGCCGGAAATCCTGGCGGTGACTTTGGGCGTAGGACCGGCGTCGCGCCTGTCTCCGTCTAAAAAAATCAGAGACAGGCGCGACGCCTGTCCTACGATTCCGGGGCTTTCAATCATGGACGTTTGCAGTTTGTCCGTCGAAAAAGCCGATGAATTTTTTGCCGCGCTCAAGCTGTCCGAGTTTCAGTTGAAAATCGCCGCCGAAGTCATCAAGGAAATCCGCGCCCGGCTCGGCTTCCTGAAAAATGTCGGCCTCGGCTATCTCACGCTGGACCGCGAAAGCGGCACGTTGAGCGGCGGCGAGGCGCAGCGCATCCGTCTTGCCACGCAGATCGGTGCGGCGCTCGTCGGCGTGCTTTACGTTTTGGACGAGCCGAGCATTGGCCTGCATCAGCGAGACAACGACCGCCTGCTGCACACGCTGAAAGGCCTGCGCGATCTGGGCAACACGGTTTTGGTTGTTGAGCACGACGCCGACACGATTCGCAGCGCGGATTACATTTTGGATTTGGGTCCGGGCGCGGGCGTTCACGGCGGCGAATTGATTGCCGCCGGGCCGCTGCCGGAAATTTTGAAGAGCAAACATTCGCTCACGGCAAAATATCTGACGGGCGAATTGCAAATTCCCATTCCCAAAAAGAGAATTTCACCGTCGGAAAAAGGCTGGCTGGAAATCCTCGGCGCGCGGGAAAACAATCTGCAAAACATTGATGCGCGGATACCGCTCGGCACGTTCACCTGCGTCACCGGCGTGAGCGGCTCCGGCAAAAGCACGCTGGTCAGCGACATTTTGCAGCGCGCGCTGTTCCGCAAATTTTATGGTTCCAAGGAAATTCCCGGCGCGCATCGCGCGCTCAAGGGCTTTGAAAATCTGGACAAGGTCATCGTGATTGACCAGTCGCCGATTGGCCGGACGCCGCGCAGCAATCCCGCCACTTACACCGGGATGTTCAATCATATCCGCGATTTGTTTGCGCGGCTGCCGGCGGCGAAGGTGCGCGGCTACGAGCCGGGCCGCTTCAGCTTCAACGTCAAGGGCGGCCGCTGCGAAAAATGCGAGGGCGACGGCGTGCTGAAGATTGAAATGAATTTTCTGCCGGCGGTGTATGTGACGTGCGAGGCGTGCGGCAGCAAGCGTTACAACCGCGAGACGCTGGAAATTTCCTACAAGGGCAAGAACATCGCCGACGTGCTGGACATGACGGTGGAGGAGGCGGTGAATTTTTTTCGCGCAGTTCCGAAAATTTTCGATCCGCTGTTGACGCTGGCCGAAGTCGGCCTCGGCTACATCCATCTCGGCCAGCAGGCGACGACCTTGAGCGGCGGCGAGGCTCAGCGCGTGAAGCTGGCGACGGAACTCTGCCGCAAGGCGACGGGCCGGACGCTTTATATTCTGGACGAGCCGACAACCGGCCTGCATTTTCACGACGTGGCGAAATTGCTGGAAGTGCTTTTCAAATTGCGCGCGACGGGCAACACGCTGCTCATCATCGAGCACAACCTGGACGTGATCAAAACCGCCGACTGGATCATTGACCTCGGCCCGGAAGGCGGCGCAGGCGGTGGAAAAATCATTGCGGAAGGTCCGCCGGAGAAAATTGCCGGATGTGCGGAGAGTTTTACGGGGCAGTATTTGAAATCGGTTTTGAATTGAAGCGCGTCAGCCCGGAGATTTACGGCTTTTTTCATCTCATAATGTCGTTTAGATTCAAGGCAATGGCTTTCTTGCGGCAATTGTTTTTGGTTTTGTTTGCGCTCGCTTTGGGCGGCGAAATCGCTTTGGCCGCCGGTTCCGCAAAGGAGCGACGCGATTTTGACGCCGCAAAGGGCGCGTTCAACGACAGGATGTATCCGCGCGCGGAAGCAGAGTTCGATCAATTCCAAAAAAACTATCCCGATTCCACCAACGCGTCGATGGCGGTGTTGCTGGAGGCGCAGGCGGAATTCAAGCAACGGGAATTTTCAAACGCCATCGCGCTGCTCAAAGACACCGACAATCTGGCCAAGGCCGGGACGCTGGCGGACCAATACGCCAACTGGACCGGCGAATTGCAGTTTACCAACGGGGATTTTGCGGCGGCGGCGGAAACGTGGGTTGCGCTCGCGCAAAAATTCTCCGAATCGCCGTTGCGATTGCGCGCCGTCGTCGAGGCGGCGTCGGCATTCGGACAAATCACCAACTGGACGCGCGTGGACGATTTGCTGGAAAAAACAAACGGCGTCTTCCAGCACGCCGCGCAATTGGATCCGGAAAACGAACTGGTTTCGCGCGGGCAATTGCTGCTGGCGCAGGCGAAGTTCGCACAAAAGGATTTCGACGGTGCGGCGGCGGTTTTGGAACCGCTCAATTCACAGACCCTCAAGCCGGAACTGGCCTGGCAGCGGAGTTATTTGCTTTACCAGGTCAAATTTGCGGCGGGCGACATGGAGGCGGCGCTCGCCGTCACGACGAACATGCTCCAGACCAAGGACGGCACCTTGCACGCCGAGAGCGTGGCGATGCACGCGGATGCGCTGGAAAAAGCGGGTTTCACAAACGAGGCGATTGCCGCGTATCAGGAAAACCTCACCAACAGCGCGCCAGTCGCGCAGCAGCGGCAGGCGGCTTTGAAAATTTCCGAACTGGCTGTCGCGCAAAATCAAATTCCGGTCGCGACGAACGCTATGGAAACATTTCTCGCGCAGTTTCCCGATTCACCGGCGGCGGACGTCGTGGCGCTGACGCTGGGCGAACTGGATTTGAAAAATTACGCAGCGCATCCGGCGGGCGCGACAAATGACCTGCCAGAGACGCGGGCGCGGTTCGACCAGTTCATCGGCGCGTTCACGAACAGTCCGCTCGTCGGCAAGGCGTATCTGGATCGCGGCTGGTGCGGCTGGCTCGCATGGAAAGCTTCCGGCAATGTCTTGGATATTTCCAACAGCCTTTCAGATTTCGAGGCGGCGACGGAAAAACTGCCCGTATCGGAAGACTTGGCGGTGGCGAGATTCAAGCTGGGAGACGCGCTGTTTGCTGAAAATAACTTCGCGGGCGCGCGGACGAATTACGAGTCGGTGGTGGATGATTTCAAAAGTTTTCCAGCCGTCGGCGAATCGCTCGACGCGCAGGCACTGTATCAACTGTTACGCGTGTGTTTGCAATTGAATGACGTGAACGGCGCTCACAATTCCCTGGCGCGGATTTTGCAGATTTATCCGGCGAACGGCTTCGCCACCAACATCCTTCTGATCAACAGCATCCTGATCGCCGGCGAAGGGTTGACGGATTTGGGCCAGCCGACGAACGCGCTGGCGTTGTTCCAGAAATTCGAGGAACTGGCCCCTGATTCAGATTTGCTGCCTGAAGTGGATCTGGCCATGGCTCAATCCTACGAGCAGGAGGGCGACTGGCCATCGGTCATACGCACTTACGACGGCTGGATAGGGCGTTACTCCACAAACATTCTGGAATCCACAAACCTGCCGCCGGCTGAATACGCGCGGGCATGGGCCAATTTTCAGGCGGGCGACGAGACAAAGGCGTTTCAGTTGTTCACGAATTTCATCGCGCAGTTTCCCGCGAGCGCGCTGGCGCCCGTGGCGCAATGGTGGGTGGGCGACCACTTTTTCCGCGCGGGCGATTTTGTGGAGGCGGAAAGAAATTACAAATACGTCTTCCAAAACTGGCCGACGAACGGGCTCGCCCCCTATGCAAAAATGATGGCCGGACGCGCGGCGATGGGCTGGGGCGGTTATCAGGACGCCACCAATGATTTCACGAGCCTGACGCTCGACACCAATTGTCCGCCGGGACTGGACGCGCAGGCGTTGTTCGCCTACGGCAGCGCGCTGATGCAAATGCCATCGTCGGATTCCAACAGGCCGCTGGCAAATTTCGACCAGGCCATTCCTGTTTTCAAAGCCATCTGCCAGAAATATCCCGCGAACCAACAGGCGACGCTCGCTCAAGGCGCAATCGGCGAGTGCTATTTTCAATTGACCAATTACGTCGCCGCGACGAATGCCTACGCACAGGTCATCGTCTCGCCGCTGGCGGACATTTCCGCGCGCAGCCAGGCGCAGATTGGCATCGGCCTCACGTTGGAAAAAATGGCGGCGCTGGCGACCGGCACAAATCAAGTCGCGTTGTTCGGACAGGCACTGGATAATTATCTCGACGTGTTTGACACGAACACCGGAAAAAATCTGCGCGATGGCGAACTGGCGGATCGATTTTGGGTGGAAAATGCCGGATTACAGGCGGTGACCTTGTTTGGAACGCTGAATGACCGGTCGCTGTCGCTGTCTGACCTGAACATTTCAACGGTTACAAATTTGTGCCAACGGTTGGAATTTTTGCTACCGTCGGCAAAAAATTTAATTGAAAAGAACCAGGCTGCGGTGCTGGCGCACCTGCCGCCGCCAAAAAATTGAAGCGACATTTGACACTCGCCCTCCGCAAGTCTAGCTTCAATTGAAATAACAATGACTGAAACCATCGCAACTGAAACCGTCGTCGGCTTGGCTGCACGCGCCGCGGAGGAATGTAAATTTCTGCTCGCGCTGCCTGAAAATGCGGGCAAAAATTTCCGCGTTTATGTGGAGCAGGGCGGCTGTTCGGGAATGCAATATGGCATGGTGTTCGACGAAAAGCGCGACGGCGATTTGGTTGCGGAAGAAAACGGCGTGACGGTCCTGGTTGACCCGATCAGCGCGAATTATCTTCGCGGCACGGTGGTGGATTTCAGCGACGCGCTGGTCGGCGGCGGGTTCAAGATTTCAAACCCGAATGCGAAGCAAAGCTGCGGTTGCGGAAAATCTTTTGAGGCTTGAGCGGATTTGATCAATCCCGCGCAAGCTTAACCGCACCGTTCCGTGTGATGCGGAACGGCTTTTGTTTTCAAATTCAAATCCAGTTTTTTCGGATGAGCCACATTTTGATCAGCTGTGTCAGGCCGACATAGCACAGCAAAGTTGCCACCAAAATCGGCCAGAATTGCCATGACAACGGCACGAAGCCAAGTGCTTTGGCCAGCGGCGAAAACGGCAGATACGCGCCGATGCCCATGATCAAAACGGTCGTCATGGTCAGTTGCCAGCTCGCGCGCGACTGGATGAACGGAATCTGATTTGTGCGGATGACGTGGATGATGAGTGTCTGCGTCATGATGGATTCGACGAACCAGCCGGTGTTGAACAACGCGGCGGCGTAGGTGTGATTCGCGGCATCGCCGCCAAAACGCGCGGTCAATTCCGGCGTCACGCCGACGTGATTGCACTTTAAGAAAAACCACATGACGCAAAACGTGGTGTAATCAAAAATGGAACTGATCGGCCCGATGAAAATAATGAACTTGGTGATTTCGCCGATGTTCCACGGCTGCGGTTTGGTGATATATTGCGCTGTGACGTTGTCCGTCGGAATCGGCACCTGGGAAAAATCGTAGAGCAGATTGTTCGTCAGGATTTGCAGCGGCTGCATCGGCAAAAACGGAAACAGCGCGCTGGCGCCGATCACGCTGAACATGTTTCCGAAATTGGAACTCGCGCCCATGCGGATGTATTTCATGATGTTCGCGAAAACTTTGCGGCCTTCGAGCACGCCTTCTTCAAGCACCATCAGGTTTTTTTCCAGCAAAATCATGTCGGCGGATTCCTTGGCGATGTCCACCGCAGTGTCCACGGAAATGCCCACGTCAGCCGCGCGCAACGCGGGCGCGTCGTTGATGCCGTCGCCCATGAAACCGACGACGTGGCCTTTTTTCTGGAGCGCCTGAACGACGCGTTTTTTGTGCGCGGGCGAAAGACGCGCATAAACGTCCATGGAATCAATCACGCCAGCCAGTTGGTCATCCGACATTTTTTCCACGTCGTTGCCGAGCAGGATTTTTTCGGCGTCAATGCCGACTTCCGTGCAGACTTTGCGCGTGACCAGATCGTTGTCGCCGGTCAAAACCTTCACCGTCACGCCGTGCTGGCGGAGCGCGGCGATGGCGGCCTTGGCCGAGTCCTTCGGCGGATCGAGAAATGCCAGATAGCCCGTCAATACAAGGTTTTCCTCGTCGGCCTTGGAACACGCGCCGAGATTCTCCATTTTTTTGCTGGCGATGGCCAGGACGCGAAAACCGTCCTCGCTCAATGAATTGACCTGCTCGATCAGATTGCCGACAAGAATCGGCTCCATTTCAAAAATTTCGCCGTCGCTCAAAAAGTGCGTGCATTTTTTGAACACGGATTCCGGCGCGCCTTTGGTGAGCAATTGCCGCCCGCCGTCGGGAGTTTCCACGACGACGGACATCATGCGGCGCGAAAAATCGAACGGGATTTCGTCCACCTTGGAAATTTTTTCGACGCCCAGTTCGCGATTCAGTTCCGTGTATTTCAAAACCGCGCGGTCCAGGACATTTTTCAGTCCGGTTTGAAAATGGCTGATCAAATATGCGTCGCGCAAAACTTCTTCGCTCTCGTTTTTGAAAACATCGCAGTGGATTTCCAAAATGACGTGGTCCATCGTGAGCGTGCCGGTCTTGTCGGTGCAGAGCACGTCCATCGCGCCGAAGTTCTGGATGGAATTCAGCTTCTTGACGATGACTTTTTTCTTGGACATCGCCAGCGCGCCTTTCGACAAACAGACGGAAACAATCATGGGCAGCATTTCCGGCGTGAGGCCGACGGCGATGGCGAGCGCGAATAGAAAGGTTTCCTTGCCCCAACCATGTTTGGTGAAACCGTTGATGAAAAACACCATCGGCGACATTACCGCCATGAAAGCGATCATCAGCCAGACGAATCTTTTGACGCCCTTGTCAAATGCCGTGTCCGGCTGCCGGGCGGCAAGGCTGCTGGCCATCTTGCCGAAATACGTCTGCGCTCCCGTGGCGACGATGACCGCCGTGGCCGCTCCACTTTCGACGCTCGTGCCTAGAAAACAAAGATTGGCATGTTCGATGATTGAAATGTTTTGGCGCGAATCGCGCGCATCCATTTTTTCAACCGGCAGCGATTCGCCTGTAAGCGTGCCCTGGATGACGAACAAATCCTTCGCGGAAATCAAACGCACGTCGCCTGGAATCATGTCGCCGGCGGACAGTTTCACCACGTCGCCTGGCACGAGTTCCTTGAGCGGAATTTCCTTCGGCTGTCCGTCGCGCAAAACTGTCGCGGTGACTTTGATCATCGCCTTGAGTTTGGCCGCCGCATTGTCCGCTTTCGTTTCCTGGATCAGGCGCAGCATCACCGCCAGCAAAATCATCCCCACCATCACCGAGCCGCCAATGTAGTCGCTCGTCTCGCTGGCCGTCGCGAATGTGATGGTGGCGATGACGGCGAGCAAAATCACCAGTGGATTGCGGACTGCGACCCAGAGCCGTTGCAGCCAGCCGTGCTGTTTTTCCTGCGCGACCTCGTTCGGGCCGTATTGCTCCAGCCGCGCGGCGGCTTCCGTCTCGCTCAAACCCGACGGCGAAGTGTTCAACTGCTGGAGCACGGCGGAAATTTCCTGGATCGCCGCGTCGTGAACGGCGTCGGATTTTTTTTGACCCGCGAAATTTTTTGGATTGAGCATAAATTGATTATCGCGACGATTTCAGCGCAAAATACTACGGACAAATTTCATTTGCCAGCTTTGGGTGGTTACTTTTTTGAAAATGAATTTCGCGGGTTGACGCCTTGGTCAAATCGCTCTAGTTTGGCATCGTTCGGGGAGCCAAATCGCCTTCGGGGCGACGCTGAGAGTTTGACGCGCGAGCGCCGATGACCCGTGAACTTGAACCGGATAATGCCGGCGCATGAATTGCAACCACTCTCCGGCTTTCCTTCCAAAAACTATGATTGCCACCAAAGATTCATTCGAGCCGCACAGCAGCGAGCAGTTGCCCGCCAGCAAAAAAATTTACATCGAAGGCGTGTTGCATCCCGAAATCCGCGTGCCGATGCGCGAGATCGAAGTGCGCGACACGAAATCTTACACCGGCGCGGTCGAGAAAAATGCGCCCGTGCGCGTCTATGATTGCAGCGGTCCGTGGAGCGACCCGGATTTCACCGGCAACTCGAATAAAGGTTTGCCCGCGCTGCGCCGCGACTGGATTCTCAAACGCGGCGACGTCGAGGAATACGGCGGTCGCGAAGTGAAGCCGATGGACAACGGCTATCTTTCCGGCAAGCACGCGGAGTTCGCGAGCGTTGCGGAGAAAAACCGCCTCGTGGAATTTCCCGGCTTGCTCGGCCAGCGCCGCAAGCCGCTCCGCGCAAAGGCCGGCAAAGTCGTTACGCAGTTGCAATATGCCCGCGCCGGCATCATCACGCCGGAAATGGAATTCATCGCCATCCGCGAAAACATGGACCGCGCCCGCATTTCGGACATGGCGGATGACATCGTCCGTAACCAGCTTGACAAACAGCACGCCGGTTCGCAGCAACTCGCCAGTAGCGAATTCACTCCGTCCGTTTTCAAACGCTTTCCGCAAAGAATTCCAAACGAAATCACGCCGGAATTTGTTCGCGCCGAAATTGCCGCCGGACGCGCGATCATTCCGTCGAACATCAATCATCCCGAACTTGAACCGATGATTATTGGCCGGAATTTTTTGGTGAAAATAAATGCCAACATCGGCAACAGCGCCGTCGCTTCAAGCATCGAAGAAGAAGTTGAAAAAATGCGTTGGGCAACAAAATGGGGCGCGGACACCGTGATGGATTTGTCCACCGGCAAAAACATTCACGCCACGCGCGAATGGATTTTACGCAATTCGCCCGTGCCGATTGGAACCGTGCCGATTTATCAAGCGCTCGAAAAAGTCGGCGGCAAAGCCGAGGAACTCACGTGGGAAATTTACCGCGACACACTCATCGAACAAGCCGAGCAGGGCGTGGATTATTTCACCGTCCACGCCGGAGTTTTGCTGCGGTTCATTCCGCTGACGGCGCGACGCATGACGGGAATTGTTTCGCGCGGCGGTTCGATTCTGGCGAAGTGGTGTCTCGCGCATCATCAGGAAAATTTCACCTACACGCATTGGGACGAGATTTGCGAAATCATGGCCGCGTATGACGTTTCATTTTCCATCGGCGACGGTTTGCGTCCGGGTTCAATTGCCGATGCAAATGACGAAGCGCAATTCGGCGAATTGAAAACGCAAGGCGAACTCACCGAACGCGCGTGGGCGCACGGCGTTCAAGTAATGAACGAAGGTCCCGGCCACGTGCCGATGCACATGATCGAGGAAAATATGGCGAAGCAATTGGAGTGGTGTCATGAAGCGCCGTTTTACACCCTCGGCCCGCTGACGACGGACATCGCGCCCGGCTATGACCACATCACCAGCGGCATCGGCGCGGCGATGATCGGCTGGTATGGCTGCGCGATGCTCTGCTACGTCACGCCGAAAGAGCATTTGGGTTTGCCAAATAAAAAAGACGTAAAGGATGGCGTCATTGCTTACAAAATTGCGGCGCACGCCGCCGACCTCGCCAAAGGCCATCCTGGCGCGCAATACCGCGACAACGCCATCTCCAAGGCGCGCTTCGAATTCCGCTGGGAAGATCAATTCAACCTCGCGCTCGACCCCGTGACCGCGCGCGAGTTCCACGACGAAACCCTGCCGCAGGATGGCGCCAAGACCGCGCACTTCTGCTCCATGTGCGGCCCGCACTTCTGCTCGATGAAGATCACCGAAGACGTCCGCAAATACGCCGCCGAACAAGGCATCGCCGAGGAAGAGGCGCTGAAAAAGGGGATGGAAGAAAAGTCGAAGGAGTTCGTGGAAAAGGGCGCGGAGGTTTACGCGAAGGTATGAATTAATTGTCGGCTGACAAATTTACAAATTAAGTTAAGCTCGCAATCAAAGAATCAAAATGGAATTCTGATTACGATATGAAATCCCAAACGCGTCGCCGGTTGAATGATTTGGTTGAAACATATACCCGCACAACCAGCGTTATGGAACACGGCGCGGCAAAGGCGATAAAAGAAGAAGGCCGCGCATACGGCGGAGTTATCAGAGCGGCAAAAGGGCAGCTACAGGAATTCATCACGGACGAGCTGGTTCAAATTGCATGGAACATTGAGCTCAATAAAGATCCCAAGAGACTCACCATCAATTCCGAAAAGATTCCCATTCCAATAAAGCTGGAATACGTTGAGAAAATCCGCGATGCCTCGATAAGAGATTATATTTTATCAAACATGAAGCGGTATTATTACGGCCTTTCTGTGGATAAACATATTTTCATTGATAAGAATTTTGTAATTGGCATCGAATGCAAGGCTTATGCGGAGCTGGCAATGTTCAAACGTATTCTTGTGGATTTCCGTCTCCTCAAAACTGTCCATCCAAATCTATTTTGTTATTTATTCCGATTGGAAAACATGCTGGGAGGCGATTATTCCAAGGAAATTCAACTGCCTAAAGGCAGTTGTTCAGCTCACACGGTCATGTCGTATTTTTCAGATGTGGATTTGAAAATAATCACACTCTTGTCAGGCGAAAGAAAAGTAAAACAGCCCATACACAAGCCGGAATTTTTCAAGGCCTTGACCGTTGATCGGCTGGAAGTCGCCATTGAGGCGATCTTGGATGGGTTCAGAAAATGCAAGGTCGCATGAAAATCATAGACCTTTTTTCTGGCTGCGGCGGAATGAGTTTGGGTTTTGAAATGGCAGGCTTGCCAACAGCAGTCGCCAGTGAAATTGATGAGTGGGCTGGTGACACTTTTGAAAGAAACCATCCGAACACAAAACTTCTTCGAGGTGACATCCGCGATATAAAAGATTGGGATGCGCTTGTCCCGTCAGCCATTCAAGAGGGTGTGGATGGTGTCATTGGCGGTCCTCCTTGCCAAGGATTTTCATTGAGCGGAAATCGAGATCGGCATGATCCTCGCAATAGTTTGTTCATGGATTTCCTGCGTTGTGTAAAACATTTTCGCCCTAAATTTTTCGTCATGGAAAACGTCAAAGGGTTGCTTTCTATGAAAACGGCTGACGGCAGCGCGGTAATAGAAATCATTTTGAATGAATTTTCCAAAGCGGGATACAAAACCTCCTATTCAGTTTTGAATTCCGCATGGTTTGGCGCGCCGCAATTAAGAGAACGAGTTTTTATTATTGGCGTGGCAGAAGAATATCCGTTCAACGAATCGCTCATTTTTCCGCAGCCGAAAATTCAGTTTGATGATTACATCACGGTTGATATGGCCACTTCAGATTTGCCGCCGATTGAATCAGGCGAAGGTTCGGAGCTTCAGGGGTATCGCACGCTGCCACAAAATGATTATCAAATCTGGGCGCGGCAAAAATCGGTGGGCGTATTCAACCATGTCGCCATGCGCCACACTGACCGCCTGATTGAACGGTTCAAAGTCATCAATGCGGGACAAAGTGTGGCGGACGTTTCGGAAGAACATTCAGCTTTGAAACGAGGCAATCCAAAAATTAAATCCGGGAAAGTTTTTGGGCAAAACAACATGAGAGTTTTCTCAAATTTGCCATCGCCAACTGTTGCCGCTTCTTTCCAGAGCAATTTTATCCATCCGCATTTGAACCGGAACTTCACAGCAAGAGAGGGCGCGCGTTTGCAGTCGTTTCCTGACAATTATATTTTCATGGGCAGGCGGACGACGATGTCGTGGGAAAAATCTTTGTCGCAATACCAGCAGATTGGCAACGCCGTTCCGCCGCTTCTCGCCAAAGCCATCGCCGCAAACATCAGCAGGTATTTTGAGATGATTGATTCTATTTCTGAAGACAACGGACATCGCCGGTCGCTGCAAATGGCTTTGCTAGATTCTCCGCGTTGAGCTTCTCAAAGTGATAAAACCGATTCAAGATTATGAATAATATCGCTAGTAATAAAAAGCCGTTGTCATCAAAACAACGCGAAGAACTTCTCGCGGCATTGAAAGACCGGTTTGAGAAAAACCTGAACCGCCATAAAGGTCTGGATTGGGCCAAAGTGCAGTCCCGGTTGGAAGCCAACGTGGAAAAATTGTGGTCGCTCTCGGAAATGGAACGCACCGGCGGCGAACCGGATGTGGCGGGTCAGGATAAAAAATCGGGCGAATACATTTTCTTCGATTGCTCCGGGCAAACTCCTGAAGGCCGCGTCAGTCTTTGCTACGACCGTGAAGCGTTGGATGGGCGAAAGGAACACAAACCAAAAAACAGCGTCATGGACATGGCTGCGGCCATGGGCATCGAGGTTTTGACCGAAGAGCAGTATTTCGAGCTGCAGAAATTGGGCGAGTTCGACACGAAGTCATCAAGCTGGATCAAGACACCTGCTGATATCCGTAAACTCGGTGGCGCGCTGTATTGCGATCGCCGCTACGGTCGCGTCTTCGTGGGTCACAACGGTGCGGAGTCTTACTATGGCGGCAGAGGCTTCCGTGGCGCGTTCACGATCTAATCGCCGGTTATTTTTTGAGGCGTCGGACGTTCAAGCAACGCCCAAGGCTTCAAGAGGCAGCGATTTTCGGTGACTTCAAATTGAAAAACAACCAACTTTAAGAATTCTTCGCGTAAAAACAGATGGCAGCGTTTGAGTCAGAAATATTTCTCCAAATGAAATGCAGATTCATTTGGGTTTTGACAATCGAGGCGAATCGAAGGATTATACTCTCGCCGGATTGGATGGGGGCGCACTGGTTTCGACCATGTGAACACGCCAGAGGCGGCATGCCGAGGACGATGCGTTGGCCTCGTTAATCATTCGCATCAAAACAAAACAGCTAATCAAGAACTAGCTCTCGCGGCCTAAGTGCCACGACGTTCACCGGTGGACACCTGCTACGCCGGAGGAACGCAACAGCAGGCATGGTTGATGGCGGAGACCGCGCGCTGTCGGCCGAGATCTTACCATGCGGACTAGGCAGTGCGACTTGAGTTCGGACAGTATCGCACAGCAGAAAACTTTATCCGAAATAAGCATGTAGTCGCGGCTGGTAGGTTGACTTGGGACGCGGGTTCAATTCCCGCCGCCTCCACCATATAAACATTGGTTGTTTTGAAAATAGTTGACTTTTGGAGACAGTTTGGAGACAACTTCAAAAATGAAATCGAACTCTGTCTCTAAAAGGCCGCTCGAAATCAAAAACGGCAATGTCACCGTAAAAATTTATACGGTCAAAAACCGTGTCAACGGTGCTTCGTATCCCCAATTCACGCTCGTCCACTATCTCGGCAGCCAGCGCATCAAGCGAAAGTTTGCCGATTTGAAGGAAGCCCGGCGCGAGGCCGAGCTTGTGGCGGCAAAGCTGGCCAGCGGAGAAAATGAAGTGCTTCGGCTGACCTCCACTGACCGCGTGGTTTATCTTCAGGCGCGCGCCGAATTGCACCCGCTTAACCTGCCTCTCAACGTCGCGGTTAGCGAATACGTCAATGCTGTGAAGCGGTTGCCACACGGTGGGAAATTGAGCGAAACGGTGAACTTTTTTCTGCGTCGCAATCCGACTGCATTGCCACAAAAAGCCGTCCGCGAAGTGGTGGACGAATTGATTGCGTCCAAGACCAAGCAAGACCGGGGTGACAAACATCTGGCTGACCTCAAATCTCGGCTTGGCCGGTTTGCCGACGCCATGCAAATGAACATCGGCCAAGTGACCGGCGTGATGATTCAAAAACATCTGGATGAATTGAACGTCGCCGGACGAACACAACAGAATCATCTGCGGCACATCACCAGCTTGTTCAGGTTTGCCGTCCGCAAAAAGTATCTGCCCAAAGACGCGCTGGATGAAATCGAAGCCGTTGAAAAACCGGAAGCGGAGTTGACTGACATTGAAATTTTTTCGTCGGTCGAACTCCGAGAACTCTTGACGGCGGCACGTCCTGAAATCATTCCCTGGCTGGCCGTCGCCGCGTTCGCCGGACTGCGCACTGCCGAATTGCAACGGTTGGATTGGCATGAAGTGAACCTGACCGAGCGATATATTGAAGTGACCGCCGCGAAATCCAAAACCGCCAGCCGTCGCCTCGTGCCGATCACAGACAATTTGTTGGCATGGCTCACACCGCGCGCACAAACAAGCGGGCGTGTGACTGGATTCGAGAACATGGCCAAACAAATTGGCTGGCTGGTTCAAGACGTAACGAGGCACGCGAAAAGCACGCAAACGAAAATGGTGATGACATCAAGAACGTCCAAAAATTCAAGTGGAAGCGAAACGGATTGCGTCATAGTTTCATTTCGTATCGGCTGGCGGCGATCAAGAATACGGCCGAGGTTGCGCTGGAGGCGGGTATCTCGCCGTTGCACATGAAAATGCTAACCATATTGAAAACTATCTTTCGCGCGAAGATGTTCGGGCATTGGAAAAAGTGGCCGCGATTGTTGAACAGGTGCGTGAAAGAAATGATTTGTTCGAGATAGGCAATACTCATTGGCAGACGTTTTGGGAATGACAATCGTTTCTTCGCTGAAAGTTGCAGACCTTGAAGCATCAAGCGCACAGAGCCGGGGATTCAATTGCCTAAAAGATTTTCTCGCCGAGTTGGAAAACACAGAACAAGCCCGCACGTTCGGAATCGGCAGCAAACGATTTGAGCGGAAAAATGATGGTGTTTCAAACATCGTCTATTGCGAATCGCCATTTGAGGAGCAAGTCGTCGAATTTTTAGAGAACGAAGGCTACGACATCGAATGTCAATATGGTGCTGGCAAATTCCGGCTCGACATCATCGTCAAAGAACGCGGCAAAAATCTTCTCGCCATCGAATGTGACGGCGCGGCCTACCACAGTTCGCTCGTGGCAAGAACGCGCGACAGGGCAACGCAGCGAGTTCTGGAAAAACTCGGTTGGAAAACCCACCGTGTCTGGAGCACAAACTGGTGGCATTTCGAGCAGCAAGAAAAAGAAGGCATCGTTGCTGCAATTAACTCTGCACGCGGAAAGTAAAAAGCACTGCGCCTGCTATTCGTCGCGTATGGCTTATGAATTAACTTCATGCGGAAGAACGCAAATTTTAGCAGCAAGAAGCGGGTGGTTGTGATTATTCGCTCATATTCCATTCCCGAAGCCGCCGAGATGCTGGGCTTGGATTATTTCAGCGTCTATCGGCTCGTCCAGCGGGGAAAATTGAAAGCGTGCCGGGCGCTGCGCGGGAAGTTTCTCATTTCGCGCACGGAACTCTTTCGATTATTGAACACGGAGTGAAGAAACGGTCACGTGCTCCGGGAATTATTTGCCCGCACTAGACTGATATTCGGATTCGGCCAGACGGTAACTCGTATTCCGGCCTCCACCAGTGTCTTGAATGAGAACGCCGCGTTTGACCAAAATGCCAATGTCCCGCAATGCCGTATCGGTGGAACATTTGGCGAGCTTGGCATATTTTGACGTGGAGAGCTTGCCTTCAAAGCCATCCAGCAGTCGGTTGATGACCTTGCGCTGCCGTTCATTTACCGGCGACTGGCTGTTGATTCGTTCCAAAGTTTTTGCTTTTCGCAGAACGCTCGCCAGACCGTCTTCCGCACCGGCAACAGCACGTCCGAGGCAACCGAGAAACCATTCCAACCACGAGGTAATGTCCACTCCCCCTTTCTGATTTTGTTCCAAGTTCAGGTAATACTGTTTTTTTTCAGCTTCAATCTGCGTGGACATGCTGTAAAACCGTTCAATCGTGCCTTCCGCCCGCGCCAATGCCATATCCGCTATTGCCCGGCTGATGCGTCCATTGCCATCTTCAAACGGATGGATGGTCACAAACCAGAAATGAGCGATGCCCGCCTTCAATACCAGATCAATTCCATTCGCCGCTTCAAACCATTCAAGAAAAGCCGACACTTCACGCTCAAGCCGGTCTGAAGCCGGTGCTTCAAAATGAATCTTCTCGCGTCCCATTGGGCCGGACACAACCTGCATCGGGCCGATGTCAGCCGGACGCCACGCGCCGACCGTGATTCGCCGCATACCGCTGCGTCCCGTCGGAAATAACGAGGCGTGCCAGCCAAACAATCGTTCAGCGGTCAACGGCTCGGCGTATTTTTGAGTGGCGTCCAGCATCATCTCAACCACACCTTCAACGTCACGGCTGGATTTTATATTGCCTCCGAAATCGAGACCCAATCGCCGCGCAATCGAAGAACGCACTTGCTCGGCATCCAATAATTCACCTTCAATCGCACTCGACTTGATTACATCGGCAGTCAGCGTCGTCAGACTGGCTTCTGCACGCAGGCGAAACCCAAGACCCTCCATCCGGCCAAGCAAACGCCCTTGCCGATGCCGGACATCTGCCAGCAATGGCAATAACTTCACGCCATTCCATTTTAGATTCGGCCAGTCTGCCTTTTCGTGAATGTAGCTCACGGTTTTATTCTCCGCTTAACCTGCGGTGATTGCAATAATTATTCGCCGCATGATGTGCGGCGAATAATCGGTTTATTCACCGCAGAATCACCCGTCAGTAGTTTTGCCCGCCAAATACGTCTTTCATTGGACGAAAGAAACCGGCTTAATGGCACCCCAAGTAAAATGAGTTGTCCGTGCGTTGCCCAAGACGCGGTTGCACTTCGCGGCCAATGACAATTCCGCGTTGACCCAAATCATCGCGCAGCCAGCGCGCAATATAATTCGACAAAAATGCTTCGTCGCGGTGGCGAAAGTTTTGCCGCCGTGTATCAGCCCCATCCCAATTCCATAAATCTTCGCTTCGAGGCAGGGTGTTTTGAGTAAGTTGGATTTGAAGTCGGTTCAGTGATTCCAGCACGACTTCCATGAGATCATCTGCATCAATAACAAGCCGCGCCTCTACCCGAGCAACGAGATTGAGGACAATTTTGGGCGAAGGTGGAATCCACGATTTGCACCGCTTGCTCGTCCGGGCGGTGTAATAGCGCCAGCGCAGCCACAGGTTTTCTCGTGGTAAAGCATTCGCCAGCCGCAAAAGCTCATTGCACGCCTCTTTTGTTCCACGCGCTTCCAGCGCGTCGATGATGTCTCCGCGAAAATGCACGACGCTTTGGCGGGGACTTACAAACCCACCGCGAGAAAAGTCAGGATCGGTTTCAGGCGGGAAAAAGCTGTGAACTTTCAGATAAAGATCGGCCAGTTGTTTTTCCGTGAGCAGTGGCAGATATTTATTACGGTCGTAATCCATTCGGTCGGCAACCCGTATCAAAACTTTTTCTGCCAAAGTCGGACTGGCCTCGATTATTGGCCACGCAAAATTCCATGTTACTGTCGGCATTCCTCCGATGCACGCTGCCAAGACAACAACGGTTCGTTCTTCGTTTGCCGCGTTGGCGAGTGACGTGGAATCAAGAAGCGATTTGGCACAGACAGCAGCTTCCGTCGAAGCGATTGGCGCAACGAATTGAAAAATGGACTCGATGCCGCCAGTTTTCAGTTCGCCATTGCGAATCAAGTCCAACGCCGCCGCAGTGAAGCGCGCGTCCCAACATTTGCGAAAACCGTATAGCGAGAGAATTTGTCCGTGTTGCTTATCATCGGCTTTCGCCTCCCGGATGAATCCGCGCAAGGTTGCGTCGGGATTCAATTCATATGCCAGCGCGGCTGTTTCTTGATAATAATCGCTCCCGCCGTTGAAATGCCCAATCAAGGCATCAATCCACTTCGTGCCAACTGCCGTTCTTAATTCCGCGTCACCACGAATTTCATCACGAAGCAGCCATATTGCGATATAACCAGGCTCAAAATAATTTGTTGGAGCGCCAATTTCCGCATAACCGTCACTGTGTTTTAAGAGGAAATTTCTGGCGGCATCGCGAATGGTTTTTCGTCGAGCTTCGTCGGCACATTTCCAACCCGGATATTCGGTGAGATCGTGAGTTAACGGATGAAAAATATGAGTCTGGTCTTCCTCCACCGTGAGTTGACCGCAAAGCTCAATCCACCGGAAAGTTTTTCCAGCCGCAATGTCTGCAAAATCTTGTTCGAGTAATTTTTTAGGGTCTTTCCTAGATGACGCATCGGATGTGTTATTTAAGAGGGCATGAGAAAGAGTCGAATCAGTAAAGCGAAGCAGATGAAATTGAGAGAGCA
>Ga0208357_1001281_pt1 | contig 18526 bp, 17 predicted proteins | sample NGESurdeep092012_6_FD_184487 | JGI IMG/M metagenome (GOLD analysis project Ga0208357, IMG submission 184487) | Arctic peat soil microbial communities from Barrow, Alaska - NGEE Surface sample F52-2 deep-092012 (SPAdes) | ecosystem: Environmental > Terrestrial > Soil > Wetlands > Peat ... | reverse complement strand
GATCGGACTGAAGTAGACAGAACCATCACCCGAAACACCCGGCAGATCCCCGCAAACACGGGGATTTTTCACGTCAACACGAACGTAACTTCGGCATAGGTCGTCAATGGTGCAGCCGCGCGCGGTGGCCAGCCAGTGAGCGGTGTCGCGGGCCCGACCTGGTGGCAACCCGGGCACCCACGCGAATCGGGGGCCAATCGCCGCTGGTGCGCCCGGGCCGGCGATCGACCTCACGAGCGTATCGCCGTCGAGCCCGGCATCGGCCAGCGCGATCAGCTCACGCTCGTTCACCCCGACCGGGAGAGGCCCGTTGCCGAGGTCGGTGCCATACAGCACCGGCCCGCCCGCGGCTGCGAAGCGGCGCAGGTTGTGGCTCGCCGTCTCGAACTCGCCCGTGCTCGTGCCCCAGCCATGGATGTCGAGGGTTGAGATCCACTGCATTTGCTGCGCCATCCGCTCGATCAGCAGGTCATCGAGCCCCTCGCTGAACGGAGTGTGCGCAAAGACGTCGACGCCCGCCGCAAACGCGCGAGCGGCCTCGCCGCGGCCCTCAACGTGAGCAGTCACCGGCACACCGCTGTCATGTGCCGCGCCGACGATCGCGCCGAGCAGGTCATCGCTCAAAGTCGGGCCGGAAGCCGAATTGAGCGTCACCTTGATGAACGCGGCATCATGTCGTAGCTGCGCAGCGACAGCCCCGATGGCGTCGTCAACGCTGGCAATCTCGACAATGGATGCGCGCGGCGCCCAGTCGGTCGCAACCGGATAGCCATCGTTGCAGGTCAGGAAGGCGCCCGCGACCAGCACGACAGGGAGCCCGCTCGAGCGATTGCCGGATTGTTCGCTCCACAACTCGGCGACCTCGGGGATCCAGCCCAGGTCATGGGCCTCGGTGATTCCACCGGGCATGAGGGCTGTCGGGTCGATCAGACCGAGGTGCACATGATGGTCGATCAGCTGTGCGAAGAGAGTGCCGGGGATGTGGATGTCTGCTTCGCCGGTCGAGTGGCGGCGGGTGCCAGCACGCCGCATTGGGGGGATCTCGATACGCTCGCTGGCGCTCGCTACTCGATCAACGAGGGGAGCAGATGACGCAATGGGTGTGAGGAGTCCGCCTGAGGCGCGAAAGAGCGTGGGGCCGCGCCATCCGTTCGAGAAGAATTCGTCGGCTGCGATGAGCAGCCCATCGGTCACGACGGCGCGCCGATCTCGGTACGCACGGCGAACAACTCGGGAAAGAAGGTGAGCTCGAGGGCCTTTTGCAGGAAGGTGACGCCGCTCGATCCGCCTGTACCGGTCTTCATGCCGATGATGCGCTGCACGGTCTTCAGATGCCGGAAGCGCCAGAGCTGGAAGTTGTCCTCCAGGTCGACGAACTCCTCGCACGCCTCATAGGCGGCCCAGTTGGCGTGCGAATTCTCGTAGATGACCCGGAACGTGTCGACGAGTTCGGCGTTGCTCCGGTACGCCTGCGTCACGTCGCGCTCGAGAACCTCGGCTGGGATTGCGTAGCCGGCGCGGTGCAGGTAGCGCAGGAACTCGTCGTAGATGCTGGGCTGCTCGAGCAGCTCGGAGAGTAGTACGTACGCTGGCGGGTTGCTCTCGAACACGCGCAGCATGCGCGCGTCTTTGTTGCCAAGAACGAATTCGACGGCACGGTACTGCCACGACTGAAACCCGGAAGCGTTGCCGAGGACGCCGCGGAACTCGGTATATTCGGCCGGCGTGAGCGTCGCCAGCACTGACCACTGGTCGGTCAGGGTCTTCTGGATGTGTTTGACGCGGGCCACCCGTTTGAGCGCGACTTTGAGGTCGTCTGCTCGGAACAGATCGCGGGCGGACGCCAGCTCGTGCAGCACGAGTTTGAGCCACAGTTCAGTGGTCTGATGCTGCACGATGAACAGCAGTTCATCGTGGTGCTCCGGCACGCTCACCGGCTTCTGTGCGCTCAGCAGCGTCGTCAAATCCAGGTAGGACCCGTAGCTCATTCGCTCGCGAAAATCGGTGACCAGGGTGTCGTCGAAATCGCGGATGTTGTCGCCTGCAGCCACGAAATGCCTCCTTGCGCTCGTGTCGTCTTTCTACCGTAGTTGACCGCCGTCAGACCAAGAGGTATATTCCATGTGGAATAACCCGTACCGAATAGATCGAGGGGAGGTACGCGTGGCCACCGCAATCACGCCGCTGGGCATCGCGTCGCTCGCCCTTCTCGTTGAGCGGCCGATGCATCCGTATGAGATGTATCAGTTGCTGATCCAGCGTGCGGAGGACCGCGTCGTCAAAGTGCGGCCGGGTTCGCTTTATCACACGGTGAATCGGCTCGCAGAACAAGGCCTGGTGCGGGCGATCGGCACCGAACGTGAAGGTAATCGGCCCGAACGCACCAGCTACGAGATTACGGAGGCCGGCCAACTCAGTCTCACCGAGCGGGTCTCCGAAATGCTTGCTTCCCCGGTGAACGAATATCCTGCGTTTCCGCTCGCAATCGGGGAGGCACACAATCTGCCGAAGATGACTGTGCTCGAGTTGCTCGGCCGTCGGCTGCTCGGGCTTCGGTCGCAAGTCGAATCTCTGACCGGCGGCGTCATCAATGTCAAGCAGAAGAAGGTCGCACGTCGGTTCTGGATCGACGTCACTTATCAAAGAGCGATCCTCGAAGCGGAAATCGCTTGGATCGAGAGCTTCGTCGCCGAGCTCGAATCAGGCGACATCGACTGGTAGCCGCGCCGCGCGGCATCCGTCGTCCACAATTCATCGCACGTACCAATCAAGACCAATTACAAGGATTTTCACTATGGATAGAGTCACTCGGCCGTGGCCGGCGCTCTGGGCGCTGTGTCTCGGATTCTTCATGATCTTGATCGATACGACGATCGTTTCCGTGGCGAACCCGAAGATCATGGAGGGGCTGAACACCGATATCAACTCGGTGATCTGGGTTACCAGCGCGTACCTGCTCGCCTACGCAGTGCCGCTGTTGGTCACCGGTCGCCTCGGTGACCGGTTCGGCCCGAAGAACCTGTATCTGATCGGGCTGGTCATTTTCACGCTCGCCTCCGCATGGTGCGGGTTCTCAGGAACGATCGAGGCTCTGATCATCGCGCGAGTGTTCCAAGGCCTCGGCGCCGCACTCATGACCCCTCAGACGATGGCGGTGATCACCCGCATTTTCCCACCCGAACACCGCGGGCAGGCCATGGGCCTGTGGGGTGCAGTGGCCGGTGTTGCCACCCTGGTCGGCCCGATCCTCGGTGGTGTGCTCGTCGACGGTTTCGGCTGGGAGTGGATCTTTTTCATCAATGTTCCGGTCGGTGTCGTCGCGTTCGTGATGGCCTGGCGTCTCGTTCCGACCCTGCAGACGCATCCGCACAAGTTCGACATTCTCGGCGTGTTCTTGAGTGCCGCCGGCATGTTCATGCTGGTCTTCGGCCTTCAAGAGGGAGAGACCTACAACTGGGGCACGATCGTCGGGCCGATCTCGGTCTGGTCGCTCATCATCGGCGGCACCGTGTTCATGATCGCGTTCGTGGTCTGGCAGCACTTCAACAAGGGTGAACCGCTTTTGCCGCTCGCCTTGTTCCGCGATCGGAACTTCTCGCTCGCGAACGGCGCTATCACGGTGGTCGGTTTCACGATCACCAGCATGTCGCTGCCGCTGGTGTTCTTCTTCCAGCTCGTCCTGGGCTTTTCGCCGACGCAATCGGCTCTGATGCTGGTGCCGATGGCGCTGCTCTCGGGCGGGCTCGCCCCGGCAGTCGGCAAGCTGGTCGATCGGATCAATCCCCGCTACATCGCCCTGACCGGGATGCTGTTGCTCGCCATCTCACTGTTCTGGTACTCGGCGTGGCTTGACCCGAACGTGAACCTCTGGTGGCGACTGCTGCTGCCGAGCGCGGTGATGGGGCTGGCGAACGCGTGCGTCTGGTCGCCGATCTCGACGACGGCGACCTACAATCTGCCGCAGGCACAGGCGGGAGCCGGGAGCGGCGTCTACAACGCCACTCGTCAGGTGGGCGCCGTGCTCGGAAGTGCATCGATTGCAACACTCATCGTCGCCCGACTCGGGGCTAACGGGCTGCACGCGTCTGCGACTGGTGCGGAATTCGGTGGCGGGCTGCCGGCGCAGCTCCAAGCTGGATTCACGGATGCGATGGCCCAGTCCATCTTGCTCCCCGCCGCGGTGGCGGTCCTGGGTGCTGCGATTGTGGTCTTCTTCGCGAAGCCGACGAAGAACAAGGCGTGGGGCCAGGCGCTGACCGCGCAGGGAGCCCGGAACGCGGCCGCCGCCGCGGCTTCGTCGGATGCTGCGAGAACAGGCCCGACCGGCGCTGAAGCCACGCGCGGTTCACATGCAGCGGCAGCCGAGGTCGATGCCGTACCCGCGATCGCTGGGGAACATCAAACACACGGGTCGCACGCCGCCGAGGCCGACGCCGAATAGCGCTACCGCTCGGCGACGCGCACCCGGATCACGTTCGCCCACGGGTCATCGAAGGTGAGCGAAGCGCCGTCGTCACGGGTCTGCACGCTGTAGTGGGACATCCGTTCGCCAAGCGCGCCGAGGTCGTCGCTCGACGGCACGACGATGTCGACGCGACCGAGTCCGAGCGCGGGAGCGCGACGGCCGGCGCCGGCGCTGTTCCAGGTGTTCATCGCCATGTGGTGGTGGTAGCCGCCTGCACTGACGAACAGCGCCGAGCCGCCCATCGATGCCGTCGTGTCGAAGCCGAGTTCGTCGACATAGAACGCCTTCGCGGATGCCGTGTCCCCCACCGACAGGTGCACGTGACCGACAACTGCGCCACCGATCACCGGTTCGGCGATGGCCTCCTCGGTGAGATGTTCGTTCAGAAACCCGTTCGGGTCAAGGTAAAGAGTGCTCATTTCGATCTGGCCATGGGTCCAACTCCACTGCGTGCGGGTGCGATCCCAATACAGCTCCACGCCGTTGTTCTCGGGGTCGGTGAAGTAGAACGCTTGGCTGACCAGGTGGTCGGCGCTGCCGGTGAACGTCCCAGGCTCCTTCGTCGCGACCGAATAGACTGCCGCGGCCAGCGCCGTCTGGGTCTCGAACAAGATCGCCGTGTGGAACAATCCAGCGCTCCGGGGCGCCGCCGCGCGCAACTCCGGCGCGTATTGCAGGATGACGACAGGGGTCGTTCCCCGACCGAGAACGGCGGTGTCCGCATCCTGGCTGAGAAGTTGCAGCGTGACCGCGTCGCGATAGTATGCGATCATGCGGTCGAGGTTCCCAACCTTGAGCAGCACCGCGCCCATCGCGGTGTCTGCCGCGAGCCGGTCTGCTGGAAGGATGCTACTGGTCGATGCTTCGCTCATGCCGGGTGCAACGTGCATGCGTGTGTATCTATTTCCGCAGCGGCCAGGCTCAGTCCGAGGTCAGGCGCGCCAGCAACTCGCGATACCGTGCCGCAGTCTGCTCGACGATCGTCGCCGGCAGCACCGGTGGCGTGCCGGACCGGTCCCAGTGCGCCGACAGCCAATCGCGGACGGGCTGCTTGTCGAAGCTGGCCATCCGCTCCTCGGGAGTTGTGCCGGATGCGTAGGCGCGTGCATCCCAGTAGCGGCTCGAGTCGCTCGTGAGCACTTCGTCCGCCAGGGTCAGCTCACCGGTGGTCGGATCGGCGCCGAACTCGAACTTGGTGTCGGCGAGGATGACACCGCGCGCTTCCGCGATCGTCGCTGCCCGCGCGTAAACCTCGAGCGACCGGCCGCGAAGTTGCGCTGCGACATCCGCCCCGACGAGTTCGACTGTGCGCTCGAATGAGATGTTCTCGTCGTGCTGGCCCATTGGCGCCTTCCAGGCGGGAGTGTAGATGGGCGCAGGCAGCTTGTCGCCGTTGCCCAGGCCCGCGGGCAGTGGCACGCCGCAGACGCTCCGTGTCTTCTGGTATTCAGCCCAGCCACTGCCGGCGAGGTAGCCACGCACGACACACTCGATCGGGTACATCTCAAGCGGCTTGACGAGCATTGCTCGGCCGGCGACGGCATCCGGGATCTCTTCGATGACGCGACCATCACGCAACGTGTGGTCGGGGATCAGGTGATTTGGAATGCCGGACAGCTGATCGAACCACCACAGTGACAGCGTGGTGAGCAATTCGCCTTTGCCGGGGATGCCCGGCTCGAGCACGTGATCGTATGCGCTCACCCGGTCACTGGCGACCACGAGCAGTGCCGGTGCGCTCTCCACAGCGGATGACGCCTCGGGGCTGAACTGATCAGGAACGTACAGATCGCGCACCTTGCCGGAGTATGCATGGGTCCAGCCGTCAAGAGTGGGGAAGGTCACAAGGCCATGTTAGGGCGTGGAAATGCGGCCGTATGCTGCACAGTTGTTGCAGCGTCATCATATTGCACAGCCGAGAGCCACCAGCGGTTGTCCGGCAACGGTGTGCGGGAACGCGTGGGCGGTTTGTTGAAATGGTTCGAGTTCCCTTCCCACGAGACAACCCCACATCTACACGACCGTGTAACCGCCGTCAATGACTATGTCCTGGCCGGTGATATAGCTCGACGCGTCGGATGAAAGGAACAGCACTAATCCGCAAAGGTCGTCGGGCGTGCCCATGCGGCCCAACGGGATACGCGCGGTCCATGCTGCGGCGAGTTCGACGTTGTTGTCAGTGAATTGTCGAGTCATGTCAGACAAGATGTAGCCGGGGGATATCGAGTTCACCCGAATTCCATTTGGTGCCCATTCGACGGCCAGCGACTTCCCAAGGTGGCTTACGGCCGCTTTCGAGGCGTTGTATGAAGCTTGGTTCTGCGGGACGTTGACGATACTGCCTGACATCGACGCTACGAAGACAGCCGTGCCGGGCACGCCTGCGCGCTGCAGTAGCCGACAAAAACACTGCGCGGCAAAGAACGTCCCGTTGAGATTAACGTCGAGCACCCGTCGCCACTCCGCGGCGGGAACGTTCACGCTGTCGTTCCAAACCGTGATTCCGGCCGCGGTAATCAAGAGTTGCGGAACACCAATTCGCTCAGAAAGTTCGTCGAACGCGGCCTGCACCGCGACATCGTCCGTAACGTCAACAATGCACCCCGCCGCCTTCACTCCGACCTCGGAGTGAATCAACTCGGCGGCGTCGATAACGGTCGGAAGGAGATCCAGGAGGCCAACGGAACATCCTTGGCGTGCCATCGCCTTCGCGATTGTAAAACCGATGCCACGCGCCCCGCCCGTAACAAAAACAACTTTGCTAGCGAGATCGTCAAACTTCACTTCGTTCCTCCGAACGGTCAAATATTACCGGCGTGATAGAGCGGGATGGCTGCCGCTGCACATGAGACGAGTGCAGCGGCAGCTTGGAATGGCCTTGCATCTGGCGACGCGGATCCTGGGCGCTACCGACTTTGCACGGGCATGCGTTCATGTTCCAAGAACGATTCCATTTCGGACGACCCGTGTCCTGTGCGTTACGCAAGACTGCCGCCCAGATGTAGCAGTTTTGTCGCTAACACGACGTGCTCAGGCTCTCGGGAGTCGCTGCCAATTCGTCGGAACAACAGTTCCGCGGCACGCTGACCCATAAAATTCGCGTCGTAGCTGACGAGGGTCAGAGGGACGGGCATTAGATGTGCAAGCGGAAATGCGTCGAACCCGGCGATCGCTACTGGTGTGGTTTGAGCCCTGATCGCCTCGATAGCGCCGATTGTTGATCTGCTGTTCCCACAGAATATCGCGGTTGGCGGGGCGGTCATGTTGAGCATTCGAGTGACTACACCGGCAGCATCGGTTGGAGCTCGCACGCCAGTGACGATCTGCGATTGTGACACCAGAATGCCCGACTCTCGCAGTGAATCGCGAATGCCGGCCAACCGCTCAGACATGGTGTCGATCGACAGTGAGTCCACCACCACCCCGAAACGGCGGTGCCCTCTCATGATCAAATCGCGCATAGCCTCGCGCGAGCCGCCTCGATTGTCGACCGTGATTGAGTCGGCATTCAATCCGTGCGGCCGGCGGTCCATGAATACCATTGGCGTGCCCAGATCGATTTGACTGCGCAGACCAGACAGATCACCGGAACCTGGCACCACTATGAGGCCGTCAACCCGGCGGCGGCACAAGTCGTAGATGGCGTCGAGTTCTTCGATATCACTCTGCGACTCACCGATAACCGAGGTGATGATCTGTGTGCCGTGATGACGTGCGACATCGATAGCGCCGAGCATCAACGTCGCGTAGATATCGTTTGATACGTCTTTGATAACCAACCCAATAGTTGCTGTCGGGGCGCCGGATTTCAGTGCAGCAGCCAGCTGGTTTGGCTGAAACCCGAGGTGTGCGATGGCTGCTCTCACCCGAGTAGCGATCTCGGCATCCACTGTCGTCACTCCATTGACTACACGCGATACCGTTTTGATGCTGACCCCGGCGAGGCTGGCCACGTCAACCATCGTGGAGCGTCTCCCGGCCACTCTCGGATTGCGCAGGATCATCAGACCACGTTCGGATTTGCCAGACTCAGATTGGCAATCGGATCGCCCTGGATCTTCGCCGCGGCGACCGTGATCGCCAGCCGGGCCGCCTGCGGAGCCGAGCATCCTGCGACAAGCCCATACAGCAGGCCCGCGGACGCAGCGTCGCCCGCACCGTTGGTTGTCTTGATTTGCTCCACCGGTAGTGCCGGCATCCAGAGGTCGACATCACACCATTGAGCCGTCAAGTCGGCCAGCACTCGCCCGCCGTGGGCGAACCTCTCCGCCCCCGCGGTGCACAGGGCGACACCGTCCTCACCGGCGGAAATCATCACGACTGCCGCGCCGTCATCAATGAGCGATCTCGCCAAGCGCTGCAACCCGTCTCGGTCCACGATCGACTGCACGCCCAACGATGACCGCAAGTCCTCGAGGCTCGGAGAAAATACGTCGACGAGGGGCAGTATCCGCTTGAGTAGCCCGTGCCAGTCGGCACGGCCGGCCGGAGAATTAGCGTCGACCACCGCCATGTCCAAGGACGTCGTCATGTCCGCTGTGCGGGCTCGGCGCAACAATGCTGCTAAGGCTGCGCCACTGTCAGGCAGCAGAGCAGGAAGCAGTGGCGGATATCCGATATGGAGCAGATCGGTGTCGTTGACGCTCACGCTTGTCCCGTCAAATAGTGCATTCGCCCCAACATGGTGCCAAAAAGTTCGATTCATCCCTGGCGGCTCAATCACGACCGAATAGGACGTCGCGGCGTTGGTAGATACCTCAATGTTGGCCGTGCCGATCCCGTGGCGGTCGAGGTGATCGAGCACGATCCTGCCGAGCTCATCGGAGCCGAGTACTCCGGAGGTCGTCACGTCGACGCCGAGTGCTGCGAGATCGCCCCCGGTATTGACTACGCAGCCTCCAGGCCGGATGATCAGTGGCCCGACGTTTGTAAGCTGCCCTGGCACGATACCTATGCCAGCCGGCAATTCCGGTGTGAGATCGGCACATATGTGCCCCGCCACGGTCACCTTCAACACGCGAATCCTCCTCGTCAGTCACCGTCCCAGTGTGCTGGACAACGTTGTCTCATATTACTAGCATGACTCGTGATACCCGCGTTTCGCCATCACTGACCAAAGGACAAACGAAATGACGTCTTACCGGATGAACCGACTTTTCAATCCGCGCTCGAATCGCGCGCTCGATGTTGCCGTCGACCACGGCTTCTTCGGCGAACCTTCGTTCCTCAAGGGGATCGAGGACATTGGTGCAGTCGTTACCGGGCTGGTCGACGCCAATCCGGACGCCATTCAACTCACCGTCGGACAGGCACGCGTGCTCCAGTCGATTCCTGGTAAACAGAAACCCGCGCTGGTGCTACGCACGGACATCGCAAACGTCTATGGCGTGCCATTGGACCAGTACCTCTACAGCCACCACTATCCGAACGCTGTCGAAGAAGCTGTACGGTTGGACGCCGTGTGCGTTGTTGCAAATCTCATTCACATCCCCGGTCGGCCAGAGATTCGCGAGGCCAATATCAACAGCATCATGGCTCTTCGTGCTCAATGCACCCGCTATAACATGCCGCTCATGATTGAACCGCTGGTGATGCAGCCCAATAACGCCAATGGCGCGTACATGGTGGATGGTGATACCCGTAAGATCGTCTCGCTGGTGAGGCAGGCTCGTGAACTTGGTGCCGACCTGATCAAGGCCGATCCCACCACAGTTGTCGACGAATACCACCTCGTCATCGAGGCTGCCGGTGATCTGCCGGTGCTCGTTCGCGGTGGCGGAGGGAACGTGCCCGACCGCGAACTGCTTGAACGCACAATCGGTGTGCTAGATCAAGGGGCGCGTGGCCTGGTGTACGGCCGAAACATCATCCAGCATGCCAACCCGGCCGGCCTGACCAGCGCGCTCATGGCGATATTGCACGACGACGCGTCCATCGAAGACGCACTCACCCGGATCGGAGAGTAAGCATGTCGCAACAGATTGTCAATGTCGGCATCGTCGGTGCCGGCCTGATGGGTCGCGAGATGGCCACCGCCATCCAGCGTTGGCCGGCGCTGATCGATCACCCGGTGCGCCCGCAAGTAACAGCCGTCTGCGACATCAACCCCCGAGCGCTGGACTGGTTTGACCAACTCGGCACCGTGACGACCAAGGTCACCGATTACACGGAATTGCTCAACGACGACGGCGTCGATGTTGTGTACATTGCTGTCCGCCATGATCTGCATGAGACCATGTACATCGAAGCCATCAACGCGGGCAAGGATCTATTCGCCGAGAAGCCGTTCGGTATTGACCTTGCAGCCGCCGAGCAGATCGTGGCTGCTATAGACGCCCATCCCGGCGTCTTTGTGCGCTGCTCTTCGGAGATGCCATTCTTTCCCGGCGCACAGCAGGCTCTCGCATTGATCGGATCTGGCGCGCTCGGGCAGGTCATCGAAGTACACAGCTCTTTCTTGCATGCCAGCGATCTCGATCGCAATAAGCCGATCAACTGGAAACGGCAGACAGAGTTCTGTGGCAAAGCCGGGGTCATGAACGATCTGGGCCTGCATGCTTTGCATGTGCCATTACGCCTCGGTTGGGCGCCGTCAACTGTTTTTGCAACACTCCAGGATCTTGTCCAGACCCGCCCCGGAGCCGACGGGGAGCCGGTCATTTGTGACACGTTCGATAACGCCACTCTCACCACTGCCGTCGATACGCTCGGGCCGCGGTTCCCGCTCACCGTAGAGACAAAACGCATCGCTCCTGGCGAGATGAACACCTGGGAACTTGAGGCGATCGGTTTCGACGGGGGCGTCCGCTTCTCCACCAAGTACCCCAATACAGTCGCTGCGTACTCATCCGCTGACGTTCCTGGTCTCGGCACCCGGCAAGTCTGGCAGAATTGGGACGCTGGCAGCGAGTCCATTTGGCCTACTGTGACTGGAGCCATCTTTGAGACCGGCTTCTCGGATGCAATCCTGCAAATGTGGGCGGCGTTCTTTGCGGAACGCGCCGGCGCACTGGGGAATCGATTCGGTTGCGCGACCCCGGCCGAGGCCCTTCACACCCATCGCATCATCCGTGCCGCGCTGGACTCGCACTCCACAGGACGCGCCGAGCCTGTTCGCTGACTCCGACTAACAGACTGACGGTGCGAAGGCGCCGGCTGTCAGATGTTTGAAGCCCGGTAAACGGAGGGACTTACGCCGATTTCTTTGAGGAAGTTGCGGTTGAAGTTCGACAAATTGGAGTATCCAGATTCCTGGGCGATTGACGAGATGAGCTTCGTCGTCAACCTCAGCTGCTTACAGGCGTGCGCAATTCGCAGCCTGCGTACCATGTCGGTGAAGGTCTGGTTACTAGCCCGTCTGAAGTAGCGTGAGAACGCCGATTCGGACATACCGACTATTGACGCTGCGCATGACAACGAAACATCATTGCGTAGATTGCTGAAGATGTAATCGATAGCCCGGTTCATCACGTCGGCGGTGAGCGGGTCGTCCAGCGGCGGTATGCCCTCATCGGACAATGTGCGAGATTCAGCAGCCGGTGCCGAGTTCAGCACATCGAATAGTCCGAAAATATGTGTCAGCCGGTTCGGGCCACTCGTCGTGCCGATCGCTTCGATCTCGCCTGCGGCTCGCGCTGCGGTCGCTCCAGTAAACTCTATGCCGCGCGCTGACCGCGTGAAGAGCGGGTCCAACTCCCCCAACTCCGGCAGTTGTTCACGGCATTGCGTAATCCACGAGTCAAGGAACTGGAACGCAACGTCGCGCCCGACCACAACGTCGTCAGACGGCAAGTTGCTGAGCCAGTTATGTGGAAGGTTCGGCCCCACAAGAACAACTTGCCCTGGGGAGAAATTGCCGATCCCATTGCCTACGATGTACTGCCCGGCTGTCTCCCGAATCAGATGGATCTCGTATTCGGGGTGGTAGTTCCACTTGGCGTAGATTCCTGGATAGTCATGCGAGTGCCATCGCGCGGAAAACCGCGGGTCACGTGGTATTACCTCCCGGATTGCGGGTTGCTCGGCCATCCGAACTGCATCCATTCGGAGGCCCATGGGCTGGGTGCCTCGTGTCATTATTTTGCTCCCTCCCGGGTACGTCCACCGGTCGTCGAGACTGTAGTACCAGCAGCAGCCAACTGCGCAAAATAGTATCAGTAGTCGGCATCTGGAGCACTAGCTTGCCGTCTGCGCCTCTCCATACACTCGCCATAACGCCTCATAGTAAGCGGCGTGGCAACACATGAAATCAACATACAAATCAGCATGGTTTCAAATCAGCGTGGTTTCAGATCAGAGAGGATCGTGCGCAATGAGTGTTCTCGACAAGTTTTCTCTAGACGGGCGGCGCATCCTCGTCACTGGCGGCAACCAGGGTCTGGGCAAAGCTTTCGCGTTCGCACTCGCGGATGCCGGTGCACGCGTTGCAATCGCTGGGCGAAGCCACGACCGAAATGAGGCAGTCGTGCGCGAGGCTTCAAGCCTTGGGCACCGGATTGTTGCTATCGACGCGGACATCACCGATGACGAGTCCGTCGTCGCGATGACAACCGCAGTGGTTGACGCGCTCGGCGGGCTGGACGTACTCGTGAACAACGCCGGGGCGTGTTATCACGCGCCGGCTTTCGAGGTCACCGATGAGCAGTGGGACGGCGTATTTGACCTGAACGTGCGTGCCCTGTGGAAGTGCTGCCTTGCGGCCGGCGGTCACATGAAGGAGAACGGTGGCGGCACGATCATCAATATCGGGTCGATTTCGGCGATGATCGTCAACCGACCTCAGATGCAGCCGGCTTACAACGCTTCGAAAGCTGCTGTGCACCAACTTACGAAGTCGCTGGCCGCGGAATGGGCACCGTTCAATATCCGCGTGAACGCATTCGCGCCCGGCTATGTCAAGACGGACATGGCACCGGTCGACCGCGCAGAATTTCAGCGCTATTGGATCGAGGACACGCCAATGCGCCGATATGCGCTACCCGAGGAGGTAGCGCCGAACGTCGTATACCTTGCCAGCGATGCGTCCTCGTTCATGACGGGCTCGGTCCTCGTTGCGGACGGAGGCTACACCTTGTGGTAGTGAGCAGCAACGTATCGACAACCCCGACCCAAACCACAGATAAGACCAAACCGGCGGACGAAGCAGTCCCCAATTCACATTAGGAGATCAGAATGAATAGCACACAGAATCTACTCTCGCGACGGATGGTCCTTGGAGGAGGGCTCGGGCTGGCCGCGCTGGGTCTCGCCGGCTGCGCGCCGACATCGAAGACGACTGCCGCTGGCTCTGGCTGGAAGCAATTCAGCGGAACGACGATCAACTTCATCTCGGAGAACACAGCACCCTCTGCCGCAATTGCTGCGAACACGAAGCCGTTCGAGGACCTAACCGGCATCAAGGTTAACATCACCCAGATGGCCCTTGAAAATTTGGTTCAGAAAGTCAAGCTGGACATGTCCGGCGGCACTTCTCAGTACCACGTCGTGTATGCCGACCCGTACCAGGTCCTGGCCCCTCTCAGCCAGGGCCTCACAGATCTCAATCAGTTCGTCAACGACAAGAAGTATCCGCCGGTGGAAAAAGGACTCAGCGATTTCATCGCACTTGATGCCGCCGGGCGGTTCGAAGATAAGTCAAAGCTCTACGCCCTCCCTTACGATTGCCCGACGATGATCTGGATGTACCGCAAGGACCTCTTCGACAAGTATCAGTCGAAGATGCAGCAGGACCTCGGATTCGACCCGACACCCTCAGGCAAAATCACGTGGGAGCAGTACTACCAAATCGCTGACTGGTTCAACAAGAACGCAAAATCCGACGTGCCCTATGGCACTGGCCAGCAGGCCAAGCAGCACGACTCGCTCCAGTGCGACTTCTCGAACGTTCTGTGGGCCTACGGAGCTGACTATTTTGATGTGCCCGACATTGGCACGATAGGCACGCAGAAGCCCGGCAAGGCCACGCTCACGACACCGGAGGCTCTGGAGGCGGCCAAGTTCTACGACAAGCTACTCAAGATCGCGCACCCATCCTCGAACACCTGGGACTGGGATGGGCTGGGCAATGCGTTCGCCGCCGGACAAGTAGCGATGTGCCCGAACTGGCATGAGTACGCCGCGAGCAATGAAGCGTCACTGCCCGGAAAAGTCGGCTACTCGATCCTGCCGACCGGCCCAAAGCGCTCTGCGAACAACTGGGGCGGCACAGGTATTGGCATCAACGCAAATGCCAAGGGCAACGAACAGGGTGCAGCCTGGCTATTCGTCAACTGGGCAACCTCGCCGAACACCCAAGTAATGACGCTCAAGTCGGCCAAGGGCGGTGGTACACCCACGCGCACCTCCGTCTATGACATGCCTGAAGTGAAGAAGGCCGAGGTGCGTCCGAGCGACATGCCGAACATGCTTACGGCAGCTGCGGTGCTGGAAGCCTGGAAGCCTGAGAACATCGGCCTGCGCCCCAAAGTTGCCACGTGGAATCAACTCGATACGATTGTGTACACGAATCTTTCAAAAATGATTGCCGGAACACAGGATCCGACCACGACGATGCAGACAATGGCGAGTCAATTCGACAAGGTCAACGGGTAAATGCCTGAGAAGTTAGTTGTTGGGACCCTAGGCTCGCGGGTCCCAACAACGGGTCAAGCCCGGCGAAAACGGCGGGGACCGAGCTTCGAACTCCGGATGATGCTGCCAGCCCTGCTCGTGTTGGCGCTAATCACGGTTGTCCCGTTTCTCATGCTCATCGCAATGAGCTTTGCGAAGGTCAGATTACTCGGCGGCGTCAGCCTGTCGGTGAACGGTCTGGAGAACTGGGCAAACGTGCTCACCGATGCTGCGACATGGCACTCTTGGGGCGTCACGCTAGAGTTCTTTGTTCTCGCCGTCGGCATGGAAATGATCGTCGGTACCGTCCTCGCGCTCATCCTCAACTCACTGCGGCGGGGTCAATCCGTGGCGTTCTCGCTTGTTCTCCTCCCTATGTTCCTCGCACCGATCACCGTTGGGCTCCTCGGCAACTTCCTTCTTGATCCGACCATCGGGCTGTACGCGTGGGTAATGCAGTCGCTGCATCTCGTCGGCCCTGGCCAAAGCGTGCTGGGCTCGCAGAGTACCGCGATGCTGGCGGTGGCCACGCTTGACATGTGGGAGTGGGCGCCGCTGGTCGCCCTTATTGTGCTCGCTGGCCTGACCTCGGTGTCGCCATCGGTACTTGAGGCGGCCAGCGTAGACGGTGCGGGCTACCTGCGAACACTGTTCTCGATCGTGATCCCCACTATCCTTCCAGTGCTACTTGTGGCGTTACTCGTGCGCTCGATGGATGCCGTGCGCTACTACGACATCGTCCATATAACTACTGGCGGTGGTCCCGCGAACTCCACATGGGTCATCTCGCTGCAGCTCAACGAGAAGATTCAAGCGACCTCGATCGATGGTGTCACCACGTTGATCGGGCAGTCCGCCGTCATCGGTATCACCATGCTGGCATTCACCGTGATCATCGCGAATCTGTTTGTGCGCGTACTCGACCGGAGGGGACTCACGCGATGAGTAATAACATCATGACCGCGCCGCGAACCCGACGGGCGGCAAACATCCTGGCCGTCATCGCAATTCTTTGGTCCGTGATTCCTCTTGCGTGGATGCTGCTCACGGCATTCAAACCGCAAAGTGCGATCCGCACATCGACACCCGACCTGTCGTTTGCACCGACCCTTGTCAATTTTCAGAACCTGTTCAGCGGTGGCAATTCGATTGGCCCTTTCATCGTGAACAGCGTGATCGTGTCGATCGTTTCAACGCTCATAGCGGTCGGGCTGGGCGTGGTCGGCGGATATGGGCTGTGCCATTGGAAGAGCCGTGGCAAAAAGGACGTAGCTTTTTGGATCATTTCGACCCGCATGGCTCCGATCGCGGCAGTCATAGTGCCGCTGTTCGTGATGTTCCGGCAGGTTGGACTCATCGACAATTTACTCGGTCTGATCATCGCGTATCTGACGTTCAATCTGCCGTTTGCGATTTGGCTCATGAGCGCCTTCTTTGCTGAAGTGCCGCCGTCGCTTCAGGAAGCGGCACAGATCGATGGCTGTACTAAATGGCAAGCCTTCCGGATGGTTGTAGTGCCGACGACTGTTCCGGGCATCATCGCCACTTCAGTACTTTGCCTGGTGTTCTCATGGAATGACTATGCGTTCGCCTCCAGCTTCGCCGGCCCGTCTTCGCAGACTTTGCCAATGACCGCTGGCTCACTAATTACACAGACCGGCGTGGATTGGGGACAGTTATGCGCAGTCGGGCTGATTACCGTACTTCCGATGATCATCGTGGGCCTGGCGGTGCGGAAGCATCTCGCTACTGGACTGTCGATGGGCGCAGTGACCGGAGAGTAACTGGCGGATAGCGAATTGCAAGGGGCAGTTTGACGCTGTGCCAAGAGAGTGAATATATATCTCCACCGATACGACAATGTGTGAAGGAAACCAAAAGATGAATAACGCCAGCGCCGTACTTTACGGTGAAAGAGACCTGCGCATAGAGGATCGTCCTGTCGTCGATCCGAGTACGGACGAGGTGCTCGTCGAGATCGGTGCAGTTGGAATCTGTGGGTCCGATGTTCATTACTACGAGCACGGGCGCATCGGTGAACACGTCGTTCATGGGCCAATGGTTATCGGTCACGAATCCGCTGGCGTAATTGTGAAGGTCGGTGCAGGCGTGAATCCTGGCAGGGTAGGTGAGTCCGTTGCGCTTGAGCCAGGGGTACCATGCCGGCGTTGCGAGCAGTGCCTTGCAGGGCGCTATAACTTGTGCCCTGACGTGCGGTTCTTCGCGACACCGCCGGTCGATGGTTCGATCGCGCACTATGTGACCATCGACGCAAAATTCGCATTCGTTGCGCCAGCTTCGCTCACGCTGGAACAGGCAGCGATGGCCGAGCCAGTGTCAGTGGGTGTGTGGGCCGCCCGCAAGGCAGATATTGGACCCGGCGACAGGGTGCTGATCACAGGCGCGGGGCCGATCGGGCTGTTTGCTGCCCAAGTTGCTCGTGCGTTCGGCGCGTCCGACGTCACCGTCACCGACATTAATGGCTTCCGGCTGGGAGTTGCTCGAAAGCTCGGATTTGCCACGACCAATGCAGCCAAACCGGTGGTTGGTGAGTTCGACGTGTTACTCGAATGTTCCGGTGCGGCGCAAGCGCTGAAGAGTGGGATACGGGCGTTGGGACCTGCCGGGCGCGCTGTATTGATCGGCATGGGACCGGATGAAGTGCTGATCGAGGTGCCGGTGGTGCAAAACCGCGAACTGCAGGTTTTTGGAGTATTCCGCTACGCGAACACCTATCCGACAGCGCTAGCGATGATTGCGTCAGGCGCAGTCGATGTCAATACCGTGATCACTCATCGATTCACGCTGGAGCAAACCGAAGACGCTATCACCTTGGCTCGGCGGGTACCGGAATCGTTGAAGGCCATCGTCGTTCCTGGACACCACGCTCAATAAGGTGCGGGGAAACCTCCAATCCGCGTGTAACGGCGGCCGTGGCCAAAGAAATCGCACCTCCACCGTCATTCACCAATCCGAAATGTTCGTTGCCTAGCCAGATCTGTAACGACCTGATTCTGACGACCATGCTGTGGTCGCGAGCGTGGCTGCGTCATGTTGGCAACCCTGCATAACGCGTCCCCGCGGATGTATTCAGAGATCGCGCAAGCACAGGTGTGCTGCCGTTGCCGAAGTCCTGTACCGGTCTGCGGTGACATACTGCACGCGTACTGCATCTCGCCGACTCGGTCCGGCTGCTGCTGCTCGGGAGATCGCTCGCCTCGCTGCGCCCGACGGGAATACGCCAGAGTTGCTTGATGACAATGGCCCAGTGCCGGGACGGGAATGAACTCCACTTTGGGGTCGTTGAACAACGGACGATGGTAGAACAACATACTCAGCAGACGCAGCGTTAGTCCGAAGTTACGGCGGCGTTTTGGGGTAGTTCCCTGTCTTTCCGGGCGACACGCCGTGTTTTGAGACTGAAAATGTAGTCAGGAAATATGTGTGTCGTAT
>Ga0208357_1001280_pt1 | contig 18543 bp, 12 predicted proteins | sample NGESurdeep092012_6_FD_184487 | JGI IMG/M metagenome (GOLD analysis project Ga0208357, IMG submission 184487) | Arctic peat soil microbial communities from Barrow, Alaska - NGEE Surface sample F52-2 deep-092012 (SPAdes) | ecosystem: Environmental > Terrestrial > Soil > Wetlands > Peat ... | reverse complement strand
CGTCGAGGCCATCGAGTGCAACCAGGTCGAACGATGTGAGTACACCACGCCTTTGGGGTTCCCGGTCGTCCCGGAGGTGTAACACATGATGGCGGCCGATCGCTCGTCCAACTCCGGCCACTCGAAACCGATCGATTCGTTCGTTAGAAAGGTCTCGTAGTCGATCGTCGCACCGAGCAGACCACTGTCGTCGGGGCCGTTGACGATGATGTGCTTGACCGTGGGAATCTGGTCACGAATCTTCGCGAGCGCGGGAACGAGCGAACTGTCGACAATGATCACCGAGTCCTCGGCGTGGTTGACGATGAAAGCCAACTGTTCGGGGAAGAGCCGGATGTTGAGTGTGTGCAAGACAGCGCCCATGCACGGAACGGCCACGTAGGCCTCCATATGTGCCTGGTTGTTCCACATGAAGGTCGCGACCCGGTCGCCTTGCTGGACACCGAGCTTGGTGAGCGCGGCGGCCAACTGTTCGGCGCGCTTGGCGACTTGGAAGAACGTCGCTTCTTCAACACCTTCGGGCGTGACGGTCAACACTTTCTTCGCGGAGTACACGTACTCACCGTGGCGGATGATGCCGCTGATGAGTAGTGGCGCGTCTTGCATCGTGCTTTGCACTGATCCCCCTCTAGTCCTATTGCGACGATGCTACAAACTCTTTGACGCTCGCCGAGTTCGCTACCAGGAAAGGCTGTAGGGCGTCACGGGCGTCGGCAGGACACTCGTACGCTCCGAGAGATGGGCGTCGACCGCGGCGGCGGCGCTGCGGCCTTCGGCGATCGCCCAGACGATCAGGCTCTGTCCGCGCACCGCGTCGCCGCACGCGAAGACCGGCGACGGGCCCCCAATCGCGTGGACGCGCCACTGGCTGTCAACTGAGAGCGTGGCGCGCGGTGTGACGAATGGTTCACCGGAAAGACCGAGCTGGTCGAGTTCGGGACCGACGAAGCCAGCCGCGATCAAAACCAGATCGGCGGACATGACAATGGTGTCATCGCTCGTATCGTCGCGAACCACGATGCGCTCGATGTGTTCGACCCCGTGGAACTCGAGAGTCTCGGTCGAAAAGCGACGCTCCCCGCCCTCGTCGTGCGCGGGCGACGACTTGAAGATCCTCGCCATAGTGGGCCAGGGCTGATCGTCGGGCCGATCGTCCGGAGGACGCTCAAGTATCTCGATCTGGACGACGGACGAGGCCCCTTGTCGGTGCACGGTGCCCAGACAGTCCGCGCCCGTGTCACCGCCGCCGAGAATGATGACGTGCTGGTCTTTGGCATCGATGACCGATGTTTCATCATCTCGCACCGCGCGATTCGCGGCCTCGAGATAGGTCATCGCGGGATAGACACCGCGTAAGTGCGCGCCCGGCACCGGGATCAGACGGGGCCGCGTCGAGCCGAGCGCGAGCACCACGGCGTCGAAGGAGCGCTGCAGGTCCGCGAGCGGCGTCGCGGCGTCGCCGACGCACACACTGGTGTGAAAGGTGATTCCGGACGCCTCCATCACGGCGAGGCGTCGATCGAGGACCGCCTTTTCCAATTTGAACTCCGGTATGCCATAGCGCAAGAGTCCGCCGATGGCGTCGCTTCGTTCCAAGACGTGCACGTCGTGGCCGACGCTCGCGAGCTGCGCTGCCACGGCCAATCCGGCCGGCCCTGAGCCGACGACGGCGACGCGCTTACCGGTTCGGGCCGCGGCGACGTGGGCGACCTCGAAGCCGTTGGCGAAGGCGTGTTCGGCGACCTCGTACTCGATGCGTTCAATGGTGACGGGGCTGTCGGAGATCCCTAACACGCAGGCCGACTCACACGGCGCGGGACAGAGTCGGCCGGTGAACTCTGGGAAGTTGTTGGTGTCGAACAGTTGCTCGGCGGCATGGTCCCAGTGCGAGCGATAGACGTCGTCGTTGAACGTCGGGATACGATTGCCCAAGGGACAGCCCTGCATACAGAACGGGATCCCGCAGTCCATGCATCGCGCGCCCTGGGTCGAGACCTCGTCATCGCTCTGGGGTTCGTACACCTCGCGCCAGTCGCGAAGGCGTACCGGCACCGGCCGGTAGTGAGGTCCCTGTCGCGGATACTCCAGGAAGCCCGTCGTCTTACCCATTTCGCAACTCGTCACGTACCCGTTGGTACTCCGAGGTCTCGATGCGAACGAAGTGCATGCGCCGGGCCCGCCAGTCACTCAGGATCGACTGGGCGCACTGTGAACCGGTTTCCTCGACAAAGCGAATGAGCAGTTCGTGGAGCCGTTCGTCGTCGTCGTACTCCAACGGGTCAATCTCGTAGACACCGGCGCTCAGATGGTCGTACACGCTTCGCTGCGGATCGTAGAGATACAGAGTACCGCCGGACATGCCGGCCGCGAGATTGCGTCCGACGGCGCCGAGTATCACGACGACCCCGCCGGTCATGTACTCGCACGCGTGATCACCGGTGCCTTCGACGATGATGGTCGCTCCGGAGTTGCGCACGCCGCATCGTTCGCCGACGACGCCGCTGACGAAGATCTCGCCACTGGTGGCGCCGTAACCAATGACGTTGCCGGCGATGATGTTCTCATCGCTGGGGAAGGTGGCGTCGGGCGAGGGTCGAATGATGATGCGCCCGCCGGAGAGTCCCTTGCCGGCGTAGTCGTTCGCGTCGCCCGTGAGCCGAAGCGTCATGCCCCGGGGCATGAACGCTCCCAGGCTCTGCCCGGACGATCCATCCAAGTCGATCTCGATGAGGTTGTCGGGCAGTTCTCGCTCGCCCAGCGCGCGCGTGATGGCACTGCCGGTGAGGGTGCCGACGGCGCGGTTCACGTTTCGAATGGGTGTGGCGAACGTGAAGGGCGTGGTGCGTGACGCCGCACTGACCGCGTCGTGCAGGAACGTCCAATCGAGCGCGCCGTCGAGTCCGTGATCTTGCTTCACGCTCTGATGGCGCTGATCAGGTGGGACGCTCACCAGTAGCGCCGAGAGGTCGAGGTCGCTGGTCTCGTCGTCCGTCGCGGCGATCGACAACCTGGTCGCGTCGCCGATGACCTCTTCGAGAGTGCGCGCGCCGAGCAACGCGAGGTACTCACGGACCTCTTCGGCGATGAATTCGAAGAAGTTCTCGACGAACTCCGGTTGACCGGTGAAGCGTTCGCGGAGGCGAGGGTTCTGAGTGGCGATGCCGACCGGACACGTGTCGAGGTGACAGACGCGCATCATCACACAGCCCGCGACGACGAGCGGTGCGGTGGCGAACCCGAACTCTTCGGCGCCCAGAAGCGCAGCGATGATCACGTCGCGGCCGGTTTTCAGTTGCCCATCGACCTGGAGGGCGACGCGGCTGCGCAGGCCGTTGGCGGCCAGGGTCTGGTGTGTTTCGGCGAGCCCGAGTTCCCACGGGGTGCCGGCGTGCTTGAGCGAGGTCAAAGGAGCTGCCCCGGTACCGCCATCGTGTCCCGAGATGAGGATCACGTCCGCGTGCGCTTTGGCGACGCCCGCCGCGATCGTTCCAACGCCTTGCTCACTTACGAGCTTCACGTGGATTCGAGCCTGGTCGTTGGCGTTCTTGAGGTCGTAGATAAGTTGAGCGAGGTCCTCGATCGAGTAGATGTCGTGATGCGGCGGCGGCGAGATCAGTCCGACACCCGGCGTCGAGTGTCGCGTCTTGGCGATCCAGGGGTAGACCTTGGTCCCCGGCAGTTGGCCCCCTTCGCCCGGTTTGGCGCCCTGGGCCATCTTGATCTGGATGTCGTCGGCGTTGACGAGGAATCGACTCGTCACGCCAAAGCGCCCCGAGGCGACCTGTTTGATCGCCGAACGGCGATTCCACTGTGGATCAGAGGTGTCGAATCGCTCGTCGTCTTCACCGCCCTCACCCGTATTCGACTTCGCGCCCATGCGGTTCATGGCGATGGCGAGGGTGCTGTGGGCCTCTTCAGAGATCGAGCCGTAGGACATCGCGCCGGTGCTGAAACGCTTAATGATCGACGCGGTGCTCTCGACTTCATCGAGCGCCAGGGGCGTCGCACTGGGAACCAGGCTCATGAGTCCGCGTAACGTCACGAGCGCATGGGACTGATCGTCGACCAGCGTCGTGTACTCCTTGAAGATGTCGAAGCGCTTGGCGCGCGTGGCGTGTTGCAGTTTTTGCACGGTGCGGGGATTGAACAGGTGGATCTCCCCGTCGCGACGCCACTGGTACTCGCCGTTGTTTCGCAGTTCCACTCGCTCTCCGGGGACCGGTTCGTACGCGCGGGCGTGCAACGTGAGAACGCTTCTCGCGATGTGTTCGAGGGTGATGCCACCAAGTCGCGACGTGAAGCCGGGGAAGTATCTCGCGAGGACGGACTCTGAGATGCCCACGGCTTCGAACAGCTGTGAGCCGACGTAGCTGGCCACGGTGCTGACTCCCATTTTTGACATCGTCTTCACGACGCCCTTGTTGAGCGCCTTGCCGTATTGGTAACGTGCCTCGAACGTGCTCAGTCCCGTTAGTTCGCCCTGTTCGATCAACGCGTCAATTGACTCGTACGCCAGGTACGGACAGACCGCGGACGCACCAAAACCCAGCAACAGCGCGACGTGATGCACTTCGCGGACGTCCCCAGACTCCATGATCAACGCCGCGTTGGTACGCAAGTGTTCGTCGACGAGTCGGTGGTGCATCGCCGACGCCAAGAGCAAGCTAGGAATGGCGGCGAGTTCGGTCGTCGTGTTTCGATCGGACAAGATGATGATGTTCGTGCCGCAGCGAACCTCGTTGACCACTTCATCGCAGAGTGCGTCGATCGCTTTCGTGAGGCGTTCGGCGCCCGTTCCGAGGCCGTGGGCCTCGAAAAGACCGTCGATGACTACGGTGGTGAACCCCTCCATCCGTTCGAACTCTTCGATGTAACGAATTTTCGCGAGTTCTTCAATGCTCAGTATCGGTGACGGCAGAACTATCTGGTGGCAGTGGTTCGCGCTCTCGGTGAGGAGATTGTCCTCGCCGCCGATGGTGACGCGCGTTGAGGTGACGAGTTCCTCACGGATGGCGTCGAGGGGTGGATTCGTGACCTGGGCGAAGAGCTGGGTGAAGAAATCAAAGAGCGGTCGCGGGAGCCGTGAGAGCGTCGGCACGGTCGAATCGGAACCCATCGAGCCGATGGGTTCTTCACTCACCTGGGCCATGTGACGTACGATCAGGCGAAGGTCCTCCTCGCTGTAGCCGAAGTTCATCTGCTGACGAACGATTGAGGCGTGGTTCGGCGTGAGCATCGTCGGCGCGTCGATCTCGTCGAGAGAGCGCTGGTGTTCGTGGAGCCATTCGCCGTAGGGTGCGCGCTGGGCCAGCGTGCTCTTCAACTCCTCGTCGTCGATGATGCGGCCCTGCTCAATGTCGACCAAGAACACTCGACCGGGCTGAAGGCGCCCTTTGCGCTCGATGTTGGCCGGATCGACCGGTAAAACACCGACTTCGCTGGCGAAAATGACGCGCTGGTCCTTGGTGACCCAGTAGCGCGCCGGACGCAGTCCGTTGCGGTCCAGCACCGCGCCCACGACCTTGCCGTCGCAGAACGTCACGGACGCCGGTCCATCCCAGGGCTCCATCAAGCCGGCGTGGTAGCGGTAGAAGTCCCGACGAGACTCACTCATGAAGGTTGAGCGCTCCCACGCCTCGGGTATCATCATCAGTACTGCGTGCGGGAGTGACCGGCCCGCGTGGACTAAGAGTTCGACCACCTCATCGAAGCTCGCGGAGTCACTGAGACCGGTCGTGACCAGAGGGGTCAACTCAGAGATGGGCAGCGGCAATACGTCGCTCTGGAGCGAGGTCTCGCGTGCGGTCATCCAATTACGATTACCCCGAACGGTATTGATCTCGCCGTTATGCGCGATGTAGCGAAATGGCTGCGCGAGGTCCCAACGCGGGAGTACGTTCGTCGAGAATCGACTGTGTACGACGGCGATCGCCGATGTAAGTCGGTCGTCGCGAAGATCGCAGAAATACTGGCGCAACTGCGGTGCCGTCAACATGCCCTTATAGATGAGTACGTGCGGTGAGCACGATGAGGCGTAGATGTCCACGGTGTGCTCGATTACCTTGCGCGCGCAGTACAGCGCGCGCTCGAGATCCGGCGCGGGATTGGTCGCACTCTTCGAAATGAGTTGTTGGACGAACGCTGGCTCCGACGCGAGTGACGTCGGACCAAGAACCGTCGAGTCGACCGGCACACTGCGCCACCCGAGAGACGCGAGACCCACGCGTTCGAGCACCGCGGCGATCGCGAGTTGAATGTCTGCAGTGACCGCGCCCTTGGGCACCATCCAGTGCGCAATCCCGTACTCTCCGGCCGGCGGCACAACGTCGCCGAAGACATCGCGAAGGAATCGGTCAGGCATCTGAATGAGGACGCCTGCGCCGTCACCCGAGTCGACGTCCGCACCGGACGCACCGCGGTGCTCGAGATTCTCCAGTATGGTCAGCGCGTCAAGGATCGTCGCGTTCGTCGGCGTCGCGGTTAGGTCCGCGACCATACCCACACCGCAGGCGTCGTGCTCGAAAGTGGGGTCGTAGAGGTTCTTTGTCATAGCGTTTCCTTGCGGGGCAACGCTGACCCGACTCAATCATAACGAAGAAGTCCCGCCAACATCGGCCTACGCTGTTCACGTGAAGTCGGCCCAGCGCGCACTCATCGTCGGCGGCGGCGTCATCGGTCTAACGAGCGCATTTGCGTTGGCTCGTCACGGATGGCGCGTGACTCTCTTGGATCCCAAACCGGGCGGCGGTGCCACGTGGGCGGCCGCCGGGATGATCGCACCGATCGCCGAGATTGGCCCGGGTGAAGAAGCGAACTACGAACTTCAGCGCGGGGCCGTCGACGCATGGCGATCATTCGCGAGTGAATTGCGCGAGGTAACGCACACAGAACTCGTGATCGTCGAGAACGGAACGTTACTGCTCGGTTGGGATGGAAGCGACCGTCGCCTGGTTGATCAGTTCGCGCAGATCGCGGTTAATCTCGGCGTGGCCCCTCGACGAGTGTCGATTGAGGACGAGCCGGCGATGTTTGAAGGGGTAACGCCTCGAATCAGCGACGGCCTTTTGATTGGTGGCGACGCGTGGCTTGACCCCGACCAAGTCGTTGCTGTGGTGAGCGAAGCGAACTCGGTCCTGGACGTGACGGTGGTCAACGAAACCGTGGTCAGCGTCAGCGGCGACGGCACTCGCGTTGAGGCGGTGACCGCGTCGGGATCCTTCGTTGGCGACATCGGCATCATTGCTAACGGTGCGAACGCACTGCCAACCGGCGCCACGACGTCCGGCAGTCACTCGGTTCGACCGATACACGGCATCACCGTGCGCGTTCGCGGACTTGACCGAAGCTCACAACCTATGATTCGCTCGTTCGTGCGGGGCAAATCGTTTTACATGGTGAGCCGACCAGACGGCTATGACGTTTTAGGCGCTTCATCGGAAGAACGCCGCGAACGCGGCGCCCAGGTCGGTGAAGTACAGCGTCTTTTGCGCGATGCCCTCGACGTCGTTCCGGGGTTGGAAACCGCGGTCGTCCTTGAGACTCGTGAAGGGAATCGACCGGCGAGTGATGACCTACGACCGTTCTTCGAAGTTCTGGGTGACGGACGCTGGGCGTGGTCCTCCGGTCACTTTCGTCATGGCGTCACCCTGGCGCCCCTCGCCGCGCGCGAGGCGCTTCGATTCGCCAAGGTATTCGCATGATAAGTGTGAACGGCATTGACAAGGAGTTCGTCGCAGAATCGGTCGAGGAGATGTTGCAGCGACTTTCCATCGAACCGCGAGGCGTGGCCGTGGCGATCGATGGCGACGTTGTTCGACGCTCTGAGTGGCCGCACACCAGAATTCAAGATGGTTGCGCGATAGAGATAGTGACCGCCGTTGCGGGCGGTTGAGAAGAGGTGATCGATGATGGCGGTTGACGAATTGGTCCAGGCTCTTGACGAGCGAATTCTTGATGCACTTCGAGCGAAGGCCACCGGAGAAACCATTGCCTACTTGTGCGAGGCACGAGCGTGGTTGACCCATCCCGACCAGGCACACGGCGCGCACGCGCCCACCGGTTGACAAAGATCGAGCGACTACGATTATTCGTTCACGGGCTGTGGCTTAGTTTGGTCTAGAGCGCTCGGCTGGGGGCCGAGAGATCGGGAGTTCGAATCTCCCCAGCCCGACCAAACCACCAATCAAGGCTCTGAAGCGTGTTCGCACGACAATCGCTCGAGCCTCGCTGGCTCGGGTCATCGATGCAATGGAATTTCTCCAAGTCCGCAACTATCGTGCGACAGACAAGCCGATTCAGTGCAGGGCCGGTCCTTCGTGACTGGTGAATCGTGATGCGCGCTTGAGTATCCGACGCTCCACGCGCTGGGCGTGTGTCCTCGTGACCCCGGCCAAGTGTGGGGACCGATGGCGGAAGAACCACACTTTGGCGGCCTCGACGAGGACGAGGTATACCGCGACCATGCCGAAGAGCAGCAGGAAGAACTTCGTGGGAAGGACGGAAAATCCAAAAAGGTGTGCGAGGCCGGTGTAGGGCAGCAGCGCACCAACCAGCGCTGCACTCGTCGGCACGATGAGCATTGATTTACTGGGGCGACTTCGAAAGAACGGGACCCGTCGTGTGCGGATGACGTAAATAACGAGGGTCTGGGTGGCGATCGACTCGACGAACCAGCCGGTTCGGAACTCCACGTGCCCGGCATGGAGCAGCGAAAGCATAACGTAGAAGGTCGCGAAGTCGAAGATCGAGCTGATCGGTCCGAAGAGCGCCATGAAGCGCCGGATGTACTTCAGGTCCCACGCCGCGGGTCGCGCTAGGGCCTCCTCGTCGACCCGGTCGGTGGGAATCACCAATTGCCCCGCGTTGTAGAGCAAGTTGTTGAGCAGGATTTGAGAGGGCAGCATCGGCAAGAACGTGAAAAGGGCCGAGGCGCCGGCCGCACTGAACATGTTGCCGAAGTTTGACGACGTCGCCATTAGGACGTACTTCATCGTGTTCGAGAAGATACGTCGGCCCTCGACGACGCCCTCAGCGAGAACCGCGAGGTCCTTGTCGAGTAGGACAACGTCGGCGGCGTCCTTCGCCACGTCGGTGCCGGAGTCCACGGAGATCCCGACGTCGGCGTGGTGGAGGGCGACGGCGTCGTTGACGCCGTCGCCGAGGAACGCTACGTCGCGCCCCGTGCGCCGGGCCACGTTGATGATGCGCGACTTCTGATCCGGGCTGATCCGAGCGAAGATCGTCGTGGAGGGGATCGCCGCTTCAAGTTGGTCGTCGGAGAGCTTTTCCAGATCCGCGCCACTGAGGACGCCAGCGCACGATAGACCGATGTCGCGGCAGACCTTGGCCGCCACCTGACCGTTATCTCCCGTAATGATCTTCACCTCAATGCCGAGCCGCTGAAGCTTGGCCAGTGATTCGCCCGCGTCACTCTTGGGCCTATCGGCGAACGTGAGGAAGCCTTCAAAGTTGAGGTCGCGCTCCTCTCGTGCGTTCAACATGGCGTCGTTGGTGACCTGGCGGCTGGCGACCGCCACCACACGCTGGCCGTCATTGAACAGACCGTCGAGCACCGCACGCACGGAGTCACCAACGTTGACGCAGCGTTCGAGCACCACCTCCGGCGCTCCCTTGGTCACGATGATGACGTCACCCTTGTCGTCACGAACGAGCACCGATGCCATCTGACGCTCGTGATCGAAGGGCAGGTCTTGAAGTCGCTCGTAGGCGGCGACCGCGCGGACTTGCGAGTCGCGGCCGGCCGTCGCGCTCCACAGCGCCTGGTCCAAGGCGTTGCCGCCGACAGGACCTTTCTCGGACATCGTCGACTCGTTGCAGAGAAGTCCGAGGAGGAGTGGGCGATCGGACGACTCATTGTTGGAGTCCACTGAGGCCTCGTAGGTGATCACGCCCTCGGTGAGGGTGCCCGTCTTGTCTGTGAAGAGCAACTCGATATTGCCGAGGTCCTCGATGGCGACCAGTCTCTTGATGAGGACCTTCTTGGCCGCAAGCGCACGCGAGCCCGACGAGAGGCTGACGGTCACGATGGCGGGCATCATCTCGGGCGCGATTCCCACGGCGATCGCCAACGAGAAAAGCAGGGCCTCGATGAGCGGTCGAGCAAGGATGATGTTCGCCGTGAAGATGAAGACGGTCAGAAGGGCGGCAACCAAAAAGAGGAACCTTGAGAACTTGGCGAGTCCCATCTCGAATGCGCTCTGGCCTTGGCTGTCAGTCACGCCAGTAGCGATGCGGCCGAAGGCCGTGCGCGTGCCCGTCAAAATGACGACAGCTTGAGCCGAGCCCTGGCGGACAATGGTGCCCATGTAGGCGCAGTCCGACAAGCTTGGGGCGTCGCCCTGGAGACTCGAGGACACGGTCTTGGCAACGGGCAGCGACTCGCCGGTGAGGACACCTTCATCGCACTCACACTGATCGGCGCTCAGGAACCTAACGTCGGCTGGCACCAATTGACCGAGATCCAGCTTGATCACGTCACCCGGGACCAGCGTCGTTACGGGGACCAGACTCAACACCCCGTCACGGACAACCGTGGCGTTTTGGCTGATCTTGGAGCGCAGAGACGACATAGCGACGGCCGCGCGGAACTCGTTGACGAATCCGAGCCCGACGCTCAGAACGACGATGACGGCAATGATGATCGCATTGGTGCCGCCACCCGTCAGTCCGGAAACGAGTGCGGCCCCGAGCAGGAGTATGAGAATTGGATTCCTCAGCTGTCGCCAGAGCACGACGCTTGCTCGCACACGGTGCACCGACAACACGTTGAACCCGTATGTGGTGAGGCGCTGAGTGGCCTCCGAGGTCGTCAAGCCTTCGAGGCGGCTATCCAGTCGCGCCAGCACTGCCTGAGGGTCAAGCGCCGCGGCCTCCCTCAGGTCGAAATTGATGATCGCACTATCTGGAGATGAATGGACCCTCATGACGACTAGACAGTAGCGAATGATCGTCGGGGCCCCACGTAACAGACACCCTTCACTGGCTCGACAAGCACTTAGAGCGTGTGTTCTATTTGGCGAGTGCGCCAGGCGCCACGACCGACACCATCAAGTCGTGGCCCACTCAAGTGATCTGACCGATTCCCAGTGGAACCTCCTCGAACCTCTAGTCGTGGTTTCCTCCAAACGAGGGCCGAAGCACGGCGATGACTTGCGCCACGTCGTCGATGCGATGCTCTACATTTCGCACACCGGCTGCCAGTGGCGTTTCCTGCCCGAGCAGTTCGGTCCCTCGACCCGGGTCTGGTCCCAATTTCGTCGATGGTACTTGTGGACCTCTTTGTCCCCAATGATGAATTCTGGAAAGCCCTCAGCAAACAGGCCCTCCATCTGCACGTCCGTCCAAGAGCGAGCACTCGTGAACTCAACTCCAAACGGCTTCATGGAAACCTCCGTATCGCCAGTCACAAATCATCGCGTTGGCTTCTCCCGCGAGCGCGAGCGTTGCCGTCAATCGAACCAACGTTGGTCCATGGTGCCGCATTCCTCCTAAATACGAAGGGCAAACGGTGCTGGTTGTTGAGCACGCGCGAAGTCATTCGTTTGTTCGCAACGGACACTTAGTGGCGTTTCCGTGAGTTTCCGTGGTTAGGGGTTGGTGAGGACCGAACGCACGTCGAGGTCGCGGAAACGAGGTGGCCCGCTCATTATTTTGGCCAAGTTCGCTGAGAATTCCGAGGTCGCGGGATTGCTCTGTTGCTCCATTGCTTTTTCATAGGAAGGGAACTCAACAATCGATATGTATGTTCCGGGGCGATCGCGGTCTTCCGTGATCGTTGAAGCCGAAGCCGTCAGTACTCCTGGATGTTCGACTTGAAATCGCTTCAGTTCCGTCGCAAGCGCATCAATGTCGGTCGCCTCGAACTCGACGAACTGAATAAATCCTGCCATGTACCGCCTCCTCGTTGCATTGGTTACCGGCTGTCATCGTACGACTTCGGCAAGTTCCCCGCTTGGCGTTCTCGAACGTCCGGACCTGCGAGCTGGAGCTAAGCCCGGCGGATACAGATCACGCGGGCCAACCTACACAATCCGACTGGAGGATTCGGGGATGGGATGCGCAGGTAACCACTTGACCGTATCCGCATTACTCAATTGATCTCAGGTTGTTCGAGGCGCTCATATCAAGTTTTCTGCTGAGAGCGCCGCGAAACAGGCGAGTCAGCGATATTGCAGCCGCAGTTGGAAATATTGCAACGAAGAAAAAGACGCCAAAATCTACCCAATGCCTTCGAACGGCAAAGTCAATCGATACGCCGAGCAGTATGGCTGCGAGCGCATAGAGATAGGCGAGGGAACGAATCAACCTGGCCATGCACCGCGTTCGCGCTGAGAACTTCGAAACCGTGAGTATTGCCGCGACCATTGGCGAACAAACCTACTCCCAAACAGAATCGCGATGCCGTGAAAATTGACGCCCCGATAGTCCAGATGACAGGACTGATCAGTTGGGATACGAATTGAGCTCGCGCTTTCGGCGACAGACTCGTAGGAGATCGATCCTCGCTCACTTTCGAAGTATCGCACCTGAAAATTCAGTTCAACGATCTGGGCAAGTGCCAATGTCCGATGAGCACGGCGAGCGAAGGTCCCGTTGCATATAAGACGGCCATGTTGCAGGGCCGAACGATCTCAGACTGGCGGGTCGAAACTTGGGCATAACGACCTCGATTCGGCGTTGCGGGACACCACGCTGGAGGAGATTCTCGGGATTCCCACTATCAACTTACGAGCATGCAGCCGACGCGTCGCGGAGCACGCTATCCCATGTGACCTCTGCCCGTTAGATTCGATCCATGGCATTCATTGATGAACATGGACGACCGCGTCCGCCCGAGGATGCGGGCGAGCTCGAGACCCTTCTCGGATTCCTTGAGTACCATCGTGCAACATTCGAATGGAAGTGCAGTGATTTGGACTCGGCTGGCATGAGGCTGACCGTCGGCTCCTCGCCAATGTCACTTGGCGGGATGATGAAGCACCTGGCACTGGTCGAAGAACACTGGTTCTCAAGGAGGTTGCTCGACCGCGATCGATCAATTCCATGGAACGCTGTCGACTGGGATGCCGACCCGGACTGGGACTGGCACTCTGCCGTCAAGGACAAGCCCGACGAACTGAGAGAGTTGTGGCGGCGTTTCGTCGATCAGTCACGCACGAACGTCAAGGAAGCGCTGTCGAACGGCGGTCTCGACCAGCTCGCGAGGAACAGGCTGCCCGGCGATCAGCCCAACCTGAGGTGGATCATCATTCACATGATCGAGGAGTACGCCCGACACAATGGGCACGCCGATTTACTACGTGAGGAAGTAGACGGAACCACGGGAGAATGAGTGTGCGCAAACGTTTTCTTGACACATTTTCGACAGGTTGCCGACCGGGTTTGGTTTAAGGTCCGAGAACGTACGTGTGGGAGGGCCGACGTCAACAATCCCCGACTGGCTCTTAACGACGTGGAAGCACTGCATGAGACATACCAAGTGAGTTTGTCTAGTCTCGGATAGTGCCTTTCCCAGACGAAGATGGCCCCGTTCTCCTTAGTGAGTATCGGGAGGAGTGGGCAGAAGAATATGAGGAGCTCGCCGCCACGCTCCGACAACTGGAACTTGACGCGCGAGGTGCAATCGAGCATGTTGGGTCTACGTCAATCCTTGGAATCGTTGCGAAGGATGTGGTCGACGCTCAAGTTCGTGTTTCGGAATTGAACGCAGAAGCAATAACTGCCCGATTCACTGCTGTTGGATTTCGGTGTCGCCCAGAAGAGTGGAACAACCACGAAGTCACAAGGCGGGGCGTTATTCCCAAACTGGTCTTCGCCCCGCCTCTGGGTTGCCGACGCGTCAATGTGCATGTTCGAACTGATGGCACTCAAGGCGCCCGAGACACACTGCTATTTAGGGACTACCTGCGGTCCGAAGCGGAGCAAAGGATCAGGTGGGCTGAATTCAAGCGCTCGATTGTCGAAAGCGCGGGAACAATCGATCTCGCTAGATATGGTCAGGCCAAGCAGGCAAGATGGGGCGAATTGATGTGTCAAGCCGACGCGTGGGCGGAGAATCAAAAATGGCAAGTGTCTCCGATCTTGAGGTGGTCGTCAATTTCAACGTTGTGAATGTGGCGTCGAAGGGACCTACACAATGTCCGACCGGCGCTTCCTGCCGTGGCCGTCCTGAATCGGACATCAGAACCAGTCGAGTCGGTCACCGTGAGGACCGCTGTAGGCAAGTGGACGATCATCCAGAGCAACTACAAACGAGCCCGTCGTCGGGTCGCGAGGCGGCGGAACTTTTTGGCCCGGGAAAACAAAGACCCCCTCTCCCTCATTAGAAATCCAGTGCGCTGGCAGACGACTCACGAGTTCTCGAAACTCGGTGCGGGCATTCACCGGCAGGTAGTTGAGAACCGCGCTATGGAAAATGACAAGGTTAGCTCCACTCGGGGACGTCGCTGCCGTTGCTTCAAGCTGCTCCAATAGATCGCCGCGGACCAAATGCGGAGGATTTGCGCGAACGACGTTTACAGCCGCCTGGAGTCTCTCGAGACGGTGATGTTGATCGGGCCAAACGAGCATTTCGAGCCAGTCAGTGTCCTCGGGATTCGTGACATCGAGCGGATTGAGATCGATGCCCGCGCGCCATACGATCTCAGGTACCTTTCCGGGGAGAGGCACGTTACCTGTCGTCGTGCAACGAAGTAGTGGTCCGCCAGTGGTCTCCGAAAGAATTGGGGCGTCCTCGTTGTACTGATAGTTGTACTGGTCAGGATAAAGACACAGACCTGCGGACGCCCCGACTTCGAGGAGTGCAAGGGGCTGTTGAAGCTCGCAAAAAATTGGGAGGAGTGCCGCGCATCGACCGACTTCGTTTGTCTGTGTTCTTCGCACCATTGCGATGGCGCGAATCTCGTCCCACCTCGAAACGAATTCTCTTCGAAACTTGTCATAGGATTCTGGCCCGATTCCGGCTGCTCGGGCGGAAGCCAGAATGAGGTTCGGCTGCTGCCGCTCTTCGGGAAGCGTGCGAATCATTGCCAGCAGTTCATTGTCGGAGGCAATGCCCGCCGTCCAATCTTCGTAACAATTGGAATGACCTCGCGCTTCCCGCGTTGAGAAATACTCGTATCTAGTCGCGGTATCCATTGGCGTCGAGTTTAAGACAGAGGCAACGCAGTATGGTATGACGGCTTACTGGCCCGATTCGCGTTTCGGTTGACAGCGGGTGCGCATCATGCGTGTATCACAGCACCCGCGGTCTGCGACCTGAACGGTGAAGTCAAATTTCAGTGCAGCTTTACGCGATTCAATGAGTCGCAGTTGGCGTCGAAGGGCCGACGTGAACACCAACACCGCCCCAATTGAGTAATGCGGAGAGTTGCCCTTGTGAAGTTGGCTAATCGCGTTGTTCCCCTTCGGTTGCGGCGGCGCCCGGCGAAGCATACCGAGAGATGCGTGATGGCCGACAAGGGATTTGGGTATTTCTATCATTGGGAGAAATCGGTGAATCCGATAGAATTGCCCTGTTGAGCCCGGTCGTGACGGCTGGCGTTCGCTGCGTCAATAGGGGCGTGAGCGAAAAGAGAGTGCCGAGAGAGGGTGATTCCGGCCGTTTGCTGGACACAGTATGGACAAGAAGGATCCCTTCGTCTTACGCCACCTCGCCGACGTCCAACCGGAACTCTGGTGGCTCGATTCAGACCCGTTGGAGCCAGCCCCGCATTCTGCCCTCATTGGCGACATCGGCGCCGACCTTTGCGTCGTGGGCGCCGGATACACCGGACTGTGGACGGCGTTGCTCGCCAAAGAGCGTGATCCCGACCGAGTGATCGTCGTCGTCGAGCAGTATGAAACCGGATTCGGAGCCTCGGGGCGCAACGGCGGCTTCTGTTCGGCGTCGCTCACTCATGGCTACCTCAACGGCGTTCGACGATTTCCCGATGAGATCGAACTGATCCAACGACTCGGGCGCGAGAACCTCGACGAGATCGAAGCGACCATCGCTCGCTACGGCATCGAGTGTAATTTTGAACGCACTGGAGAACTCCAAGTCGCAGTCGCACCCTGGCAGTTCAAGGGCATGGCCGAACAGGCCGAACGCCGAAATGCGATGGGCGACACCGTTGAAGTGCTCAGCCAAGAGGAGGTCCAGGCGCGCGTGCACTCCCCCTCGTACGTCGGAGCTCTCTTCGACCACGACGGAACGGCGTTGGTCGACCCGGCTCGACTGGTGTGGGGTCTAGAACGCGCGTGCATCTCACTCGGGGTGAAGATCTTCGAGAACTCCAAGGTCGAGTGGTTGGAGGACTTGCACGACGCCGTTCGCGTCCACACCCCCTACGGCGCCGTGACGGCCGCGCGGGTGGCCCTCGGCACGAACGTCTTTCCGTCACTACTCAAGAGGACGCGCAAATACGTCGTCCCGGTCTACGACTACGTGATGGTCACCGAACCACTATCCGACGCCCAACTCGAGAGCATCGGGTGGTCTGGTCGAGAGGGTATTGCGGACTCGGGCAACCAGTTTCACTACTACCGCCTCACGAGTGACAACTGCATCCTGTGGGGTGGCTACGACACGATCTACAACTTCCGTGGCAAAGTACGCCGTGAGTATGAGTTCAACTCCGAGACGTACGCGACGCTCGCCGGTCACTTCTTGAAGACGTTCCCGCAGTTGGCCGGGGTCAAGTTCACGCACGCCTGGGGCGGAGCGATCGATACGTGCACGAGGTTCTCACCATTCTGGGGAACGGCGCACGAGAACAAGGTGGCCTACGTGCTCGGCTACACCGGACTCGGCGTCGCCTCGACCAGGTTCGGGGCCGCCACCATGCTGGACCTCTTGGACGGGCTCGAGACGGACCGCACCCGATTGACGATGGTTCGTAAGCGTCCGATGCCCTTCCCGCCCGAGCCGTTCAAGTGGATCTTCATTCGCATCACCCAGTCGGCCATCAAGTACGCCGACGAGCACGAGGGCCGTCGCAACCTCTGGCTGAAACTCATCGACGTCTTCGGTCTGGGCTTCGACTCGTAGTTTGTGGAACCCCGGGCCGAAGCGGCCGATGAGTCTGAATTAGTTCGCCAGTGAGTAAATGACCGAGACCTGCACATTGACGGGTTGGGTGCCGGTTTGGATCGGCACTGAGGCGCGCAGAGATGTGCCGGACGCGATTGGCTGATAGTAAGTCCCAGAACTCTGGTTCTCGTGGTCCGTGATCTTGACGATGCCGGTCACGTGGGCGTCGCCAGCCTTGGCGAGTTGACCCGCGGCCAGACGAGCGTTGTCCATCGCGCGAATTCGCGCGGCGCGCAAGAGGGATGAGTCATTGGTAATGGTGAACGACACTCCGTTCAGTTGCACGCCATTGCCGACCGCGCGCGCCGCAGCGTCGATTGCGACGCCGGCGCGTTGCACTTTGTGCATCGTGACGTTCAACGTGTCTTCGACCGTGAAACCCGTGACCACGCCCCGATTGTTCGTGTTGTCATAGATATTGAGACCGGACGTCTGCATCTCTTTTCGTGTCACTCCGTTCTTCAAAAGGGCGGCCTCCAGGGCACGCACCTTGTTGTCGTTGTCGGTCAACGCGGCTGTCGCGGTCGGATTCACGGTCGAGACGCCGATTTGGAAATTGATGGTGTCCGGAGTGCCCTGGACGGTCCCCGAGCCGGTGACCGTGATGGTCGAAGTCGCGCCGCTTTTCGAGTGACCGAGTGCGACACCGACGAAGCCAACTGCGACTACGACCAGCGCCGTGACCATCGTAAGAATCCAGCCCGTGAGTCGGGGCCGGCGACCGCCGCGATACCCATCGCTGTAACTTTGGACATGTTGCTCGTTGGTACCGCTCGTGTCATCGCTCATTCATATTCCTCCGTCGAGGGCGTCACTACCAAATCTCCAGGAGTTCGTGTGGTGACGCCATTCACTTAATACCTGTCGCATGGGACGCAAAACTTTCACGCCAGGATGATTCACGGCCGGGGACGGCGCAGGAAGGGTTGAAGTGACGAATGAACGGGGCGTGGTGAGTGAGCGTCACGACGCCCCGTTCAACGTGGCGTTCTCGGTAATGCGTAATTCTTAAGTCCAAGTGGACAGTGCCTCGGCGTCAGTCCTCGGAGTCGGCGTCAGAGTCCATGAGCCCGGCGATCATGTTGACAACCGTGGGGTCCGTCAAAGTGGTCACGTCGCCGAGTGAACGGTTCTCAGCCACGTCGCGCAGCAATCGACGCATGATCTTGCCCGATCGAGTCTTGGGCAACTCAGGCGTAAGGATTATCTGACGGGGTTTGGCGATCGGTCCGATCACTCTTGCGACGTGCATTCGCAGCTCTTCGATGACGACAATCTGGTCTTTCGACGCGTCCTCGGCCGACATCTTCAATGTCACGAAGGCCACGATCGCCTGGCCGGTCGTTTCGTCCGATGCACCCACGACTGCGGCTTCGGCAACGGACGGGTGTCCGACCAAGGCGTGTTCGACCTCAGTCGTCGAAAGTCGGTGTCCCGAGATGTTCATGACG
>Ga0208357_1001279_pt1 | contig 18558 bp, 17 predicted proteins | sample NGESurdeep092012_6_FD_184487 | JGI IMG/M metagenome (GOLD analysis project Ga0208357, IMG submission 184487) | Arctic peat soil microbial communities from Barrow, Alaska - NGEE Surface sample F52-2 deep-092012 (SPAdes) | ecosystem: Environmental > Terrestrial > Soil > Wetlands > Peat ... | reverse complement strand
CACGGTGCACCGGCCCGCCAACCTGCACGTGAAGGTGATGCTGGAAGGACACCCAGTCCCGCTGCCCCCCGAAATCGAGCAGTCGATGCTGCGGTGGACCGGGGAGGCATTGTTCAACGCGGCGGCGCACGGCGAAGCCACACGCGCACTGGTCCGGCTGCGTTACAAGGCCGACGCGGTGGCCCTCAGCGTCTCCGACAACGGGACCGGTGACCCGGCGCAGCTGCGTCGCGCCCTGCGGCTGTCGTGCGCAGGAGACCTGTCCGGACGACACCGCGGACTGGCGAACATGCTGGCCATGGCGGAGGAACTGGGCGGCACATTGTCCATCCGCCGCTCTCGGTCGGGCGGCGTCCTTCTCCGCATGGACACCCCCCTGCCCCTGCTCGGACTCAGCGAGGCCGATAGCCGGCCGCTGGCTGAGGGTTGCGGTGGCGATGCGTGAGGCACAGCCGGGGCGGGCAGAGCCGGCTGACGAGGTCCCGGTCAGGATCGTGCTCGTCGACGATCACGCGATCCTCAGGCAGGGCCTGCGCTCGCTGCTGGAACGCGAGCACGACCTGCAGGTCGTGGGCGAGGCCAGTTCTGCCGGCGAGGCGCTGGCCGTCGTCGAGCGGACCCGCCCGGCGATCGTGCTGCTCGACATGAAGCTGTCCCCCGCATCGGACAACGACGGGCTGGGCGTGTGCGCTCGGCTGACCAAGCGATATCCTGGGCTCAGCGTGCTGGTGTTCTCCACTTTCGTGGACGACGCGCTGGTGGTCGGCGCCATTCAGCACGGGGCGTGTGGCTTCGTGGTCAAGGACGTCGACACCATGGAGCTGGTGCGCTCAATCCGCCTGGTCGCCCGGAAGGGGAGCGCGTTCGACTCTCGCTCGGCCGCGGCCATGGCGCGGTCGATCCACGCCCCGGCACGCTCACCGCTGACCGACCGCGAGCTGAACGTGCTGCGGCTGGTCGCAAACGGCCTGAGCAACCGGGGCATCGGCGCGTACCTGCACCTGTCGGAGACCACGGTGAAATTCCACGTCCGCAACATCATGCGCAAGCTCGACGCGACCAGCCGCGCCGAGGCGGTCTACAAGGCCACCAAGAACGGCCTGGACCTGACGTCCAGCTGAGACCTAGCCGGCGGTCAGCACCAGCCAGCCGCCGTGGTGCTCGTGCACCGAGCAGCGGTGGCCGGTGCTGCCGCCCAGATCACCGAGCTGGCGCAGATCAAAGGTACGGATGTGGCCGTAGGCGGCGACGGGTTCCTCCTCGACCGGCACGGCGACCACTACCTGATGGCGGGCGACGCGGAGCGCCTCGCCGATCACGGCCCTGCCATGGTCGGGGCTGACGTGTTCCAGAAGGTGGACGACGCTGACCGTGTCGGCCCAGTCATCGGGCACCGGGATCCGCGCCGCATCGCACACCAGGGTGCTCACTTGCAGCCCGCGCGCGGCGGCCACGGCCTTCAGCAAGTACATGGTGCCGTCGGACAGGTCGGAGGCGGTCACCGTGTTGGCCGGCCGCTCGGCCAGCAGCAGCGGGAGGAAGCCCAGACAGGAGCCGACGTCGAGCACCTGGCCGGCCGGAATGAGCTGCAGCGCGTGCGCATACACGGGGGCGAACTCGCTGATCGTCGTGCGCCCGTGGCCGTTCGCCGCGGTCGGCGTACGCCAGCACTGGCGGATCCGGGCCAGGCTATTGCCATAGAACGTGCACCAGGCCAGCATCGGGTCATCAATGCAAGACCGCACGACGCCGGTGAATACCCGCTCGAAGATCTCCGCGCCCGCCAGCCAGCCCGGCGCGAACAGCTCGTCGGCCAGCAGCCCGGCCACGTCGTTGTCGAGCTCGTCGGGGCGCAGCCAGTGGCTCACCTTGATCCGGCGGCCGCGTTCGGTCAGGCAGAAATGGTCGGTGCGGACCACCGGACCAGCGTCCTCGGGGCCGCCGCCAGGCGGCTCGGCGCGGACCACGCTGACAAGATGGTCCTCGTAGCGGCCCGGCGGGCACGGCGCGAGCGGGTCAATGATCTGCGGGAGCGACCGGATCAGGTTCGGCTCGCTCATCGCCCGGTCGCCTCCGCCGATATCAGCTGGGCTGCGCGCTGCAGCCCGGTGAGATCGGCGACCACCTGGACGCGGTCGCAGAACTCCGCGTAGCGCGGCAGGTCGCACGCCCCGAGCCCCCAGGAGTACCGGGATTCCGGGGTCAGCCAGATCGTCTCGCGGACCCTGCGGGTGATCTCCCGGAAGGTGTCCAACTGGGCGTCGTTGCCGTTGCCGCGCCCGTCCCCGAGCACGATGAGCGTGGTGCGGCGATCCAGCGCGGCGGAGTGCTCCGACAGCAGCTGGGTGAAGGTCGCGCCGTAGTCGGAGCTGGCGTCCACGTCGAGCAGCCCGCCCGCGGGCAGCCCGTCGAACACCAGCCCGAGCGCCCGTTCCAGCGGGTGCTCGGCGAACAGCTCCGTGATCTCGACCGGCGCGTCGACGAACGCGAACGAGCGAGCCTGCGTGAACAGCGACTGCATGCCGTACACCAGGTGCAGCGTGAACCGCGCGGTCGCGCGCACCGACAACGACACGTCGGTCAGCAGCAACAGCCGGGGCTTGTCCGCGGTACGGCTGGTGGTGACCGGCTGGAACGGTACGCCCTCGTAGCGCATGTTCTTGCGCATGGTGCGGCCCGGGTTGACCCGGCCGCGGGGCGTGTTGCGCTGACGGCTGGTCCGGGCGCCGTGCAGCTGGCGCGCCAGCCGCCGCAGCGCCTCCTCCAGCTGGGCTCGCTCCTGCTCGTCGACGGAGTCGATCCGCCCGCGCTCGGCGATCCGCGACTCCACGGCCGCGCCGGCGAGCTTGTCCAGGTAGCGTCGCAGCAGCTCGGGCAGATCCGCGATGACGCCGGCCAGCTGCCGGCGCAGCATCGCCAGGGCCTGCTCGTCGATATCCTCGTCGGCTGCCTGCAGCCAGCCGAGCAGCACCTCCTGCTGCGCCACCGTCAGCGCGGTATCGACGCGGTGCCCGGTCGCGGGGGCGAGCTGGCCCGGCAGGCCAGGGTTGTGCAGCCAGTCGGTCTCCAGCTGCACGGACGCCCCTGCGTCGCGCGCGCCGTCGGCGCCGCCGGAGGACAGCACGATCTCGTCCGTCACCGACGCCAGGTCGATCTTGTTGGCTTCCTGGTGCAGGTTGTACTGCTGGGCGAGGTCCTCCTGGCGGAAGTAGTCCCTGATGTCGGCCGGCTTGCCGTGACTGTGCCCCTGCTGCGGGAGCTCCGATGGCTCTTCGGAGACCGTGAACGACTCCAGCTCGCCAGTGTCGGCAAGGTCGTCGTGCTCATGACTGTGACCGTGCTTGTCGAGCGGGCCGGTTACCGGGCGGAGGGAAAAGAACAGCGTGAACAGCTCGTCGAACAGCTCGTCGTCGCGCCGGTCCTTGATCAGGGTCACGCGCAGCGCCGCCCGCAGCGTCTGCCGGTCAGCGACCACGCCCGGCTGGGCGGCGGCCAGCATGGCGTCGGCAGCCTCGGCGACCGACACGCGCGCGCCGAACAGACGCAGCAAGCGAACGAACCGATGCAGGGCGCCTTCCACGTACCGCTCCGCTCAGCCGGGCCGTCGCCGGGTCAACGCCGCGAACGACCGGCTGCCCTGGCCCGCACCGGGCGCCGCGCGGCGGCTCGGGCCGGGGCCCGGCGCGCCGTAGTAGCCCTCATCGTGGCGCCCCGGCAGGTCCTTGGCCTCCCGGACGGTCCGGCCGTCGGCCACGTCATCCTCGCCACGCCCGTGGTCGTCGCCGTGCCCGTGGTCGTGGTCGTCGCCGTGCCCGTGGTCGTTGCCGTGCCCGTGCTCGTGCCCGTGACTCGCGGCGGGCAGCTCGCGGTTCGGGTCGACCAGGCGGGGCAGCACCTCGACAGCGCGCTGCAGGTCCCGCTCGTACTTCAGCACGATGTTGGCGGTGTCGGCGAGCACGCCCGCGTCGAGCTCGTCGACGCCGAGGACGGTCAGGGTGCGCGCCCAGTCGATCGTTTCTGAGATGCTGGGACTCTTGCGCAGCGGCAGCTCCCGCAGTCCGCGCACCACCTGCACCAGCTGCCGGGCGGCCGCCTCGGGCAGCCCGGTCTTTTTGGACCGCACGATCTCCAGCTCCCGTTCCGCGTCCGGGTAGTCGAGGAACAAGTGCAGGCAACGGCGTTTCAGCGCGGCTGAGAGGTCACGAGTGTTGTTCGAGGTGAGCACCACATACGGTGGCGTCTTCGCCGTGTAGGTGCCGATTTCCGGAACGGAAACCTGATACTCGCCGAGGCATTCCAGGAACACCGCCTCCAGGGCCTCGTCGGCACGGTCTACTTCGTCGATCAGCAGGACGGCCGGCTGATCGCCGCGGATGGCGTCTAGCAGGGGGCGGGCGACCAGGAAGTGGTCGGAGAAGAACACGCTGTCGTGGGCCTCGATCCGGGCGACCGCTGCGGGAATGTCCGGGGTGTCGGCGATGATGTCGTTGATCTTCTCGCGCAGCATCTGGGTGTACAGCAGCTGCTTGCCGTAATCCCATTCATAAAGCGCCCGGGTCTCGTCCTGTCCCTCGTAGCACTGCAGCCGGAGCAGCCTGCGCCCGGTCACCGTCGCCAGCGTCTTGGCGAGCTCGGTCTTGCCGACTCCGGCCGGCCCTTCAAGCAGGACCGGCTTGTTCAGCCGTGACACCAGGTAGACCGTGGTGGCCAGGCGCCGGTCGGTGATGTACCCGGCCGCGGCGAACCGGCTGACGACGTCGTCGATCGACAGAAACGGGCTGTGCTCATCTGCCGACTGGGGCACGTGTCCTCCGGTTCGTCCGGGCCCGGGGGTAGGGACCGCCTCGGCGGTCAGCTCAGCAGGTCGTCCAGGTCACCGTTCATGCAGTGCTCGACCACCGGGCGGACCGTCTCGAAGGTGCACTCCTTGGCGTTTCCCGGGGTGCAGGCGTCGCCGAGCACGTGGTTGGTGATCCGGTCGACGTCGGCGGCATCGCCGGTGACCGTCTTGGCATTCTCGTAGAACTTCGTCGGCCCCTTGCCCAGCCGGTTCTTGGAGTAGCTGTCCTGGGTGACGTCGGTGAACTTCTCCGGGAGGCCCACGTCCCGCAGCAGCCGGATGGCCGCGGCCAGCGCCGCCTCGGCGGCCTGCACGGCCGTCATGCCGTGCGTATCCACGCCCATCCGGTCGGCGATATCGGCGAACCGCTGGTAGGCCACCGGCATGTTGAATGCCCATACCCGCGGCAGCGCGATCGCGTTGTTCAGCCCGTGGTGGAGGTCGTAGAAGGCGCTGACTGCATGCGAGATAGAGTGGATGATCCCCAGTCCGCCGGAGTTGAACGCCTGCGCGGCGATGTACTGCGCGTACATCATGCCCTCACGGCCGGGCAGGTCCTGGCCGTTCCACACCGCCGCGCGCAGGCTCTCCGCGGTTAGCTGGATGGCGTGCAGCGCGTTGCCCAGCGACGGCTGGAAGTTCAGCCGGGACACGTACGGCTCGGAGGCGTGCGCGAGCACGTCGAAGCCGCACTGGGCCGTGTAATCAAGCGGGCAGTCGTAGTACAGCACCGGGTCGTCGATGGCCAGGCTGGTCACGCAGGCGTCGTCGAACGCGACGTACTTGTGCGGCTTGTCAGGGTCCGTGGTGGTGTCGGTGATGACATACGCCCAGGAGGTCTCCGAGCCGGTGCCCGCCGTCGTGGAGACGGCGATATGCGGCGGGTTCTTCGGGTTCTCCGACTTGTTGAAGCCCTCGAACTCGTTGACGCTGCGGCCATCGTGCGCCACCGAAATCCGGGCGCCCTTGCACGCGTCGTGCGCGGAACCGCCGCCGATCGAGACGAACGAGTCGCACTTGTTCTGCTGATACATCGCCACGGCGTCCATCACGTTGTAGTCCTTGGGGTTGGACTCAACCTTGTCGTAGACCACGACCTCCAGGCCGTGATACTTCAGCGACTCGGCGATCTTGTGGACGGTGTCGCTGCCCCGCAGGCCGGTGGTCATCACCAAAATCTTCTTGAAGCCCAGCTTCTTGGCTTCCGGCCCGATCATCTCGTGTCCGCCCGGGCCCATCAGCGCCCGGGGAAACGGGTGGAACTCCTTGATCGGGAAGGGCTTGAGCAATTCATCAACCTGCATGGCGCACGGGCTCCTCTCCGTATTTGTCGTGCGCCCGCGCACCGTCTGGTGAAGACCGCGTCAGCCGGCCGTGCCCGATTAGCGGGAGCACCGTTGCGGCGAGGCTAAGCAGCGCAGCTACGATGCGGAACCCCGCGCGCCCCGATTCCGCCCGACAGCGACCGCATTGGGCCCGGACGGGCAGGACCGCACCTGCCCGATCGGACGGGCCGGGGCACGTACCTGGCCAACTGGACGGGGCGATGAGGGCCAGAAGCATGGTGACGGGGCTCGCGCCGCCCCATACGGTCACGGACATCAGGCGCCGCCCGCCATAGGAGGATTCCGACGCAGCAGGATATTCGCGCCGCCGCATCGGAGGGCGGCGCGTCATCGCGCCAACACCGACCGCGCCAACACCGACCGCACCTACGACGAGAGGACAGCCATGACCGCGCCTGATGCAACCGCAGCTGACTCTGCGCAGCCGACGGCCCACCCGGCGGAAGCCGCGCCGGCCGAGGCGGCCCTGGCAGGGCCGCTGGCCGGCGACCCGTCCGTGATCGGGCTGCCCAGCTTCATCGTGGGGTCGATAGCGCTCGGCCTGGTGCTCGTCGGCATGGTCCCGGCCACAGCGGTGGGCGCCTCGCTGCCCATCATCCTGGCGGCCACCGCGGTCGGCCAGTTCGTCGCCGCGGTCTGGAGCGCTTCGCTCGGCCAGAATGCGGTAGCGGCCGTGTTCGCGATCTTCGCCGGGTTCTGGCTCAGCTACGCGGTGCTCGTACTCGGCCTCACGCATAACTGGTTCGGCGTCACGGCGACCGCGGTGACCTCCACCCAGGAGCTGTTCCTGACCTCCTGGCTGATCACTGTCGTCATGCTCACGCTGGCGACGCTGCGGCTGCCGCTGGCGTTCACGCTGGTGTTCGCGCTCGTCGACGTGGCGCTGCTGCTCGTGCTGCTGGGCACCGCCAACGCAAACGCCACCCTGGCCAAGGCCGGCGGCTACGCCGTGCTGCTGTTCGCCGCGGTCGGGGTGTACCTCTTCTTCAGCGCGCTGTCGGTCGCAACCGCCGGCAAGCCGCTCCCGCTGGGCAAGCCGGTACTGCGCTGATCGCTGGGCTGACCAGGAGGACGCGCCCCCCCGGCGCCTACCGGGGCGGCCGGCTTGAGTTGCGCGGCGGAACTGAACAGCGACATTCCGATCCGGAACCGGGGCCCGCAGCCACCCCGGCGGACACGGTCCCATGTGCCCCGGTACCTGCCCAACAGGACGGGGCGATGACGGCCGGAAGCATGGTGACATCGCCCGCGCCGCCCCATACCGTCGCCTACATCAGGCAATCCCAGGCGAGCGGTCACCCAGGTTCCGTCGCGGCCCACCACAGGAGGACTGACATGCAGCAGGACACCCGCGCCGACTCCGCGCTGGCCGACCCGCAGCCGAGCAGCACCGACATCTGCGACGATCTCCAGGACCTCGGCAAGGACCCAGGGATCACCGAGGAGCTGCTGGTCGAGGAAATCTCGATCGACGGAATGTGCGGCGTCTACTAGGAGCGGAGCCATCGCGATGACCGCACCATTCGAACCGGGCCGCGGCTACCAGCTCAACCCGGATGTCGCACTGCGCCCCGAGCCATTCGGGGCGCTTGCCTACCATTTCGGCACCCGGCGGCTGTCGTTCCTGAAGGCGCCGGATCTCGTCGAGCTCGTGCGCGGGCTCAGCGCCCACCGCAGCGTGTCCGATGCCCTGGCCACCATGCCCGACGGCCGACGCGACGCCTACCTGCGGGCGCTGGCTGCACTGGCCGCGGCCGACATGATCGTCCCCCAGCCAAGCCGAAGCGAAATGCCGTGATGACGACCAACTGCGAGCCTGCGCCAAGCGAGCGCGTACCGGCCCTGGTGGAGCAGTTCAAGGGCGGCCTCGCCGCGCCGATCTGCCTGACCTGGGAGTGGACCTACGCCTGCAACCTGTCGTGCGTGCACTGCCTGTCATCCTCGGGTCGGCGCGACCCAGCCGAGCTGACCACCGCCGAGATGAGGTCGGTGATTGACGAGCTCCGGGCCATGCAGGTGTTCTACGTCAACGTCGGCGGTGGCGAGCCGACCGTCCGTCCGGACTTCTGGGAGCTTCTGGATTACGCGGTGACCAGCCAGGTCGGCGTGAAGTTCTCCACCAACGGGCTGCGGCTCGACGCTGAGCGCGCGCAGCGCCTGGCCGCCACGGACTACGTGGACGTGCAGGTCTCGCTGGACGGCGCGAGCAGAGAGGTCAATGACGCGGTTCGCGGGCACGGCTCCTATGACATGGCGCTGCGCGCGATGGAGAACCTGGCCGAGGCGGGCTTCCGGGACTTCAAGATCTCGGTGGTGATGACCCGGCACAACGTGCCCCAGCTGGACGAGTTCGCGGCGATCGCCGACCGATTCGGCGCCCAGCTGCGGATCACCCGACTGCGTCCATCCGGCCGCGGCGCTGACGCGTGGCACGAGCTGCACCCGACGGACCAGCAGCAGCGAGAGATCTACTCGTGGCTGGTCGACCGCGGCGACCGGGTGCTGACCGGTGATTCCTTCTTCCACCTCAACGCGCTGGGCGCCACCCCGCTGCCAGGACTGAACCTCTGCGGCGCCGGCCGGGTAGTCTGCCTGATCGACCCGGTCGGCGATGTCTACGCCTGCCCGTTCGCGATCCACGATGCGTTCAGGGCCGGCACCGTCCGCTCACCTGGCGGCTTCGCCGAGGTGTGGCGCTCCGCGCCGCTGTTCGCCGACTTGCGCACCGACACCTCGGGCGGAGCGTGCCGCTCCTGCTCGGCTTTCAGCTCGTGCCAGGGCGGCTGCATGGCAGCGAAATTCTTCACCGGCCTGCCGCTGGACGGACCCGATCCCGAGTGCGTCAAGGGACACGGCGCCAGCGCGCTTCCTGGCCTGGACCGCGGCGGGCTGCCGCGGCCGGCGAAGGACCACTCGCACGGCGGCCAGGCCGTGCCCTTGGGCATGCCGTCTGTGCGCGTCCCGGCGAAGCTATGCGATTCCAGCCCGCTGGCAGACACGGCGTGAGCACGACCCTGACCGAGCCCATCGACCTCGGGTCGCGCCGCGCACCCTGCCGGGTGATGTTCGGGCCGCACGAGACCAACCTCGCCAGGCGCCGGGAGATCTCGGCGCGGCACGTCGCCTACTATGCGCGGCGGGCGTCGGGGGGCAGCGGCGTCATCGTGACCGAGACGGCGAGCGTGCACCCTTCGGACTGGCCCTACGAGCGCGCGCCGCTAGCTGCGGAATGCGGGCCCGGCTGGGCCAAGGTCGTCGCGGCCTGCCGGCGGCATGGCGCGCTGGTGCTGGCCGGGCTCGGGCACGCCGGGATGCAGGGCTCCTCGGCGTTCTCCCAGTCCGCGCTGTGGGCACCGTCGCGGGTACCGGACGCGGGTTCGCGCGAGCTGCCCATGGAGATGGAGGGCGCGGAGATCGACGCGCTGGTCGACGGCTTCGCCGCCGCCGCCGCCCTGGCCGCCGGAGCTGATCTGGATGGCGTCGAGATCAACGCCGGCCAGCACTCGCTGCTGCGCCAGTTCCAGTCCGGGCTGACCAACCAGCGCGGCGACGGCTACGGGCAGGACCGGCTGCTGCTCACCGAGCAAGTGCTGCGCGCCGTGCGGGACGCGCTCGGGACTGGGCGAGTGCTCGGGCTGCGGCTGTGTTGCGACGAGCTGGCCCCCTGGGCCGGGGTGACCCCGGAAATGGCCGCCGAGCAGGCCGTGCGGCTGGCCGGGCAGGTGGACTATCTCGTGGTGGTGCGCGGGTCGATCTACTCGGTGCCGGCTACCCGGCCCGACCTGCATACCGAGCCGGGCGCAGCCACTGAGTTGTGCCGGCAGGTCCGGGCCGCGGTGGACGGCACCGCCCCTGTGGTCTTGCAGGGCAGCGTGGTGGACCCTGGGCAGGCGCAGTGGGCACTGGGCGACGAGGCCGCCGATCTGGCGGAGATGACCAGGGCGCAGATCACCGATCCTGATCTGGTCGCGCGGCTGCGCAGCGGCGAGGCGGAACGGATCCGCCCCTGCCTGCTGTGCAACCAGGCCTGCATGGTCCGGGACAACAGGAATCCGGTCATCACCTGCGTCATCGAGCCCGGCAGCGGCCATGAGCTCGACGACGGCGACACCGCAGGCCCGGACCAGGCCACGAGCTCGGTGCTGGTAGTCGGCGGCGGCCCGGCCGGGATGGAAGCCGCCCGCGTGCTGGCCGCGCGCGGGCACCATGTGCGCCTGGCCGAGCGCGGACCGGCGCTGGGCGGCATGCTGGCCACGGCGGCCCTGGTCCACGGACGGCAGCGAATGGGCGTGGCGGTGGACTGGTGGCGCCGGGAGCTGCGGAGGCTGGACGTAACGGTATCGCTGGGGCACGAGGTCACCGCGCCCGAAGTGGACGCCGTGCTGGCCGAGGGCGTGCGCGTCGTGCTGGCCACGGGATCAGTTCCCGGCCCGCGCGACTACCGCATCGACCCAGGTGCGCACGTGGTTGAGGCCGCCGACCTGCTCGCGCTGGTGAGCTCCGCTACGCTGCACCGGCTGCCGGAGGGCCGGGCCGTGGTGTTCGACCCGATCGGCGGGCCGGTCGGGGTCGGTGTCGCTGAGCTGCTCGCCGCCAACGGCAGGCCGGCGTCGATCGTCACCCAGGACCAGATCGCCGGTACGCAGCTGGCCCTCACCGGCGACCTTGCCGAGGCCAACTCGCGGCTGCAGCGGGCGGGCGTGGCGCGCGAGCTGCGCAGCCTGCTCCGCGCGGTGGCCGGCGACCATGTGCTGCTTGAGGACCGGTGGACCGGCGAGCAGCGCACAGTGGACTGCGCGTTCGTCGTGCACTGCGGTCACCGGCTGCCGGAGCAGACCCTGTACCTGCACCGGCCAGGCACCCTGCGGGCCGGCGACTGCGTGGCGCCCAGGACGGTGCTCGAGGCAGTGCTGGAGGCGCGCCGGGCCGCGCTGGCGGTCGGCGCGGCCGACGAGCTGGCCGACCCGACCGCCGGCCGGCCAGGGCTGACCATGACCGGAGGCGGCCGATGAGCGCCACCAGCCAGTACCGGTACCTGTTCTCGCCGCTGCGGATCGGCCCGGTGGTGGTACGCAACCGGATCGTGTTCTCCGCGCACCTGACCAACTACGCCGAGGACGGCCTGCCCAGCCAGCAGCACGCCGACTACTATGCGGACCGCGCGGCGGGCGGCGTCGGGCTCATCATCACCGAAGAGCACTCGACTCATCCCACTGACTGGCCCTACGAGAAGCTGATCCACGGCTTCCACCGGGCAGTCATCCCCGGCTACCGGAACATCACTGCGGCGGTGCACGCGCACGACGTGCCGATCTTCGCCCAGCTGAACCATAACGGCGGCCAGGCATCGTCGATGTTCTCCCGGCTGCCCGTGTGGGCGCCCAGCCCGGTGCCGGATCCGATGTTCCGCGAGGTACCCAAGGCCGTGGAGCGGCACGAGATCGCCGAGATCGTGGCTGGCTACGGCACCGTCGCCGGGCACTGCGCGGAGGGCGGGTTCGACGGCATTGAGCTGCAGTGCTCCCACTCCTCCATCGTGCGCGGGTTCCTGTCGCCCGCGACGAACAAGCGCACCGACGCCTACGGCGGCTCGCTGCAAAACCGGGCACGGCTCCTGCTGGAGATCATCGATGCCGTGCGCGAGGCGATCGGGCCCGACCGCGCGCTGGGCGTGCGGATCTGCGGCGATGAGCTGATCGAGGGCGGGAGCACGCTCGACGAGGCGGTTGACGTGGCCAGGATCGCGGAGGCGACCGGCCAGGTCGACTACATCAACACCTCGATCGGCGTGGCCACCGCAACTCTGTTCATGATCGAGGCGTCCATGAGCATCCCCCCTGGGTACGCCCTGTACATCGCCAATGCCATGCGGAGGGCGGTCAAGCTGCCGGTGATCGGGGTGGGCCGGATCAAGGACCCGGTCCAGGCCGAGCGTGCGCTGGCTGAGGGGCACTGCGACCTGGTGGGCGTGGTGCGCGGCCAGATCGCCGACCCCGACTTCGCCGCCAAGGCCCGCGCGGGGCATGCCACCCAGATCCGCACCTGCCTGTCCTGCAACCAGGAATGCGTCGGCCGGATGGGCCTGAACCGGTGGCTGGGCTGCATCGAGAACCCCCGCACCGGCCGGGAGGCCGTCCCCCTCCCGCCGCCGCGCCGCCAGGGCAGGCGGGTGATCGTGGTCGGCGGCGGCCCGGCCGGCCTGCAGGCAGCCTCCACGGCTGCCCAGCGCGGCCACCAGGTCACGCTGTATGAGCGCCAGCCGCGTACCGGCGGTCAGGTAGCAGAGGCCGCATCGGTGCCCTCCCGCGCCGAGTTCCTCGACGTGGTGCGTAACCTGGCGGCCGAATGCCAGCGCTACGGCGTGGAAGTCAGGACCGGCGTGGAAGCCACGGCCGAGTCAGTGCGCGCCGATGCGCCCGACGCGGTGGTGCTGGCCACCGGGGCGCGGCCGCAACCGCCGTACTGGGCCGCGAGTCATCCTCGCGTGGTCGACGTCCGCGACGTGCTCGAAGGCCGCGCCGAGCCTGCCGGGCAGGTGGTGGTGGTCGATGACCTCGGATTCCACCAGGCCACCAGCGTCGCCGAACTGCTGGCCGACCGGGGCTGCACGGTGGAGATCATCACGGCCGGCATGGTCGTGGGCCAGGATCTCGGTATCACCCTGGACATGGAGACCTTCAACGTGCGCGCGCACGCCAAGGGGATCCGCCAGGCCACCGACCTGGTGGTGATCGGCGCGGCTGCCGACGACACCGAGTCCGGCGGCGGTTCCGGTGGGGTGATGCTCGAGCTGCTGCACCATCCGACCGGTGAGCCGGACCGCAGGCTTTGCGACTGGGTGGTATGCGCGGTCCATCAGACGCCGGAAGATGCATTGTGGCAGCAGCTGCACGCCGCGCCGTTTGAGGTGCACCGCGCCGGCGACTGCGTCACGCCGCGCCGCGCACATGCCGCCGTGATCGAGGGACACCGGGCGGCGCTGGCGCTATGACCGCTCCAGCCGATATGCCGGTGCTGGCCGTCGTGGTAGTCAGAGACGGCCAGCTGCCGGCGGGCGCGGACGAGACGGTGGCCGAGGCGGGCGGGGCCGCGCTCGTCGTGGGATCGGGGACCAGCGAGGCGGCCGGCAGGCTGGACTCGGCGAGCCGGGCATGGGTGCTCGAGCGGTCCTGCGTCGCCCCGGCCGCACTGGCCAGCGCGCTGGCACACGTCCTGTCGGGCATAAATATGGTGCTGCTGCCCGCGTCACCGGACGGCCGTGATCTAGCGCCGAGGCTGGCCGTGATCCTGGGCCGTGCGCTGCTGGCAGGCGCCGTCCGGTGCGCGCCGGACGAGGTCGAGCTGACCAGGCTCGATGATCGCCTGTCGCTGCGGGTGGCGGTGGACGGGCCGGTGGTGGTGACCCTGCGGCCGGGAAGCCGCGGCAGGCCCGAGCCGCTGGCGCCGGCCGAGGTGACCGCGCTGCCGCCGGCCGAGCCCGGTGCCGGGCCCGACGCCGAGAGCGTCGAGGTGCTGCAGCCCGAGCCCAGCACGGCGGACCTGGCCGAGGCCCGCCGCATATTCGGTGGCGGTGCCGGGCTGGTGCTGGCCGGGGCAGACGGCGCGGCCGTGATGCGGTTGCTGGCCGACGTGGCAGCCGCGCTGGAGGCGAGCGCGGGCGCCACCCGGGTGGTCACCGACGCGGGCTGGATGAGCTATGACCGGCAGATCGGCACCACCGGGGTGACCGTCAGCCCGGAGCTGTACGTGGCATTCGGTATCTCCGGTGCCGCGCAGCACGTCACCGGGCTCGGCGCGCCGGAGCACGTGGTGAGCGTCAATACCGACCCGTCCTGCCCGATGACCCTGATGGCCGATCTCGGGATCGTCGCCGACGCCCCGGCAGTGCTCGCCGAGCTGGCCGACCGGCTGGGCGTGACCGCGACGCCGGCCGCCCAGCCTCAGGGGGCGACCCATGCCGGCTGACGTGATGACCGTCGACGCGGTGATCGTCGGCGCCGGGCCCGCGGGCTCGGCCGCAGCGCTGGAGCTTGCCCGGGCAGGCCGCGATGTGGTCCTGGTGGAGCGCGGGGCCTATCCCGGCGCGAAGAACGTCTACGGCGGCGTGGTGTACGGGCGGGTCCTGGACGGGGTCGTACCGCAGTGGTGGACGGAGGTGCCGGTACAGCGCTGGGTGACCCGCCGCGCCACCATGCTGATGACCCCTACCCAGGCGCTGACCATCGATTACCGCACCAGCGCCTGGGACCGCCCGCCCTACAACGGGATGACCACCTACCGCGCCGACTTCGACTCCTGGCTGGCCGGCAAGGCGGTCGCGGCCGGCGCCCGGCTGGTCACCTCGACGGTGGCCAAGAGCCTGCTGCGGGACGCCTCCGGCCGGATCGCCGGCGTGCGCACCGACCGGCCCGACGGCGACATCCGCGCCAAGATCGTGATCGCCTGCGACGGCGTGAACTCGTTCCTGGCCAAGGAGGCCGGGCTGCTCCCGCGCACCAACCCGGCCCACACCACCCTAGGCGTCAAGGAAACCCTGGCGCTGCCGCGCGAGGTGATAGACGAGCGGTTCGGACTGACCGGCGACCAGGGCCTGGACATCGAGATGGTCGGCTGCACGAGCGGGATCCCTGGCGGTGGTTTCCTCTACACCAACCTCGACACTGTCAACGTCGGCGTCGTGGTCGGACTTACCGGGCTGGCCGAGGCCAAGATTCGGCCCGAGGAACTCGTCGCGGGCGTCAAGGCGCATCCGGCGATCGCGCCGTACCTGCGGGGCGCGGAGCTGAAGGAGTACTCCGCACACCTGATCCCCGAGGGCGGCTACCGCGCCATGCCGCGGCTGTCCATCGACGGCATGCTCGTGGCCGGGGACGCCGCGTCCATGTGCCTGGCCGCCGGGCTGTGGCTGGAGGGCGTCAACTTCGCGATAGGCGCCGGACTGGCGGCCGGCCAGACCGCCGCCGAGGCGATCGCGGCCGGCGACACCTCCGCTCGCGGGCTGGCCGGCTACCGGCGCCGGCTGGAGGCGTGCTTCGTGCTGGCCGACCACAAGCGGCTGCGCAACGCAGCGGACATCGTGCTCGCCGACCGGATGCAGCGGGAATACCCGGGTCTGGCCTGCGATTTCGTCGAGCAGGTATTCACCGTCACCAACCCGACTCCCAAGCTCGGTATGGCCAGGGAGTTCCTGCGCGCGGTCCGCGTGAACAAGGTCCGGCTGCGGCCACTGGCGCGGGACGGCTGGCAAGCGCTCCGGGCATTTCGATGAGGGAGCGAAATAGATGAGCTACCCCGGAGTGTCCTTCGAGGAGCGGATGGCGAGCGTCGAGTTCCGGGTCGGCGAGCGGGCGCACATCACCGTCGACTCCGATGTATGCCGCTCCTGCACGACCAAAGACTGCGTGCACGCCTGCCCGGCCGGCCTGTTCGTGCCCACCACCGACGGCGGCATCCTGTTCAACTACGAGCAGTGCTTCGAATGCGGAACCTGCTATCAAGTGTGCAACGGCGAGGGGGCCATAACCTGGGCCTACCCCGCCGGCGGCGACGGTGTCGTGTTCCGGAAGGGGTGAGGGAGCATGACAGTGATCGTGGCGGCGATGGGCTGGTCCTGGCAGGAAACCGAGGTCGACCCGCTCACCGGGGCGGTCAGTGCCGACCCCCGCGACCGCAGACCGGGCCAGCCGGAACTCGCCGCCCTGGAGCACGCGCTTCGCCTGGCGCAGCGGTGGGATGCCCGGGTCGTCGCGGCCACCGTCGGCCCCGCCGAAGCCGACCCGATGCTGCGGGACGCCCTGGCGGCCGGAGCGGCCGAGGCGCTCCGCGTCGAGCCGGCCGGCGGGGCCGCGGGCCGGCAGCCGGCCGACCTGGTCGGCGGCGGGCAGGAATCCGCCGCCGCGCTCGCCGCGGCCCTGCGGCAGCGCTACGGTGTGCCGGACCTGGTGCTGTGCGGCGACCGCTCAGCCGACCGGGGCACCGGCTCGTTTCCCGCGTTCCTCGCCGCGGCGCTCAGCGCGGCGCAGGTCCTGGGCGTCGTGCGGATGGAACCAGAGGACGGCGGCGGCGTGCTGCGGGTGCACCGCCGCCTGGACGGCGGCCGCCGCGAGGTACTGCTAGTGCCGCGACCCGCCGTCGTGTCCGTTGAGGCGGCCGGGATACGCCTGCGGCGGGCCGGGCTGCCAGCCACCCTGGCCAGCGGGCACGTCGCCATCCCGGTGGTCCGCGCGCCGGCAGCCACCGCCGCGCACCGGATCCGGGTGCTGGGCGCCCACCCGTACCGGCCTCGGCCGCGCGAGCTCGCGGGTCCGTCCGGTTCGGCGCTGCGCCGGACGCTGGAGCTGACCGGAGCGCTCGTGGAGCGCACCCCGCCCACCGTGCTCGGCCCGCTGTCCCCAGGCCAGGCCGCCGACGAACTGCTCGGGTACCTGCGTCGCCACGGCTATCTCGCTGACAGCGACGCGGGGTGATGATGAGGCTCGGCGACCAGCTATGGCCGGGCCTGGCCCGCAGCAGGCCGCTGGTCGTGCTGCCGCTGGGGTCCTGCGAGCAGCACGGCCGGTTCGTGGCGTGGGCCTGCTCGCCCGACGCCAGCGCCTTCACCGGATCCGTGCTGCATGCCGACGGCGGATTCACGGGATGACCCGACCACACCCGTTCGATGCCGGCGCGCTCGCCGAACTGGCGGCGCCGCCGGATACCACGCTGCCGAACGGCCTTGCCGTCGAGATCGCCGACGACGTCCACCGCTCCCGCGACGGCCGCCTGATGCTGGGCGGCTCGCCCCCTAGGCTGCTGCGGCTCAGCAAGCCGGCGGCGCGAATTCTCGAACCAGGCAGGTTCACCGTGGCGGACACGGCGACGGCGGCACTGGCCCGGCGGCTCGTGGATATCGGCGTCGCACACCCGCGCCCTCCTGCTCAGCCCGTCCGTGACGTCACGATCGTGATCCCGGTACGGGATCGGGCGCGCCTCCTGCACCAGCTGCTGACCGCCCTGCGCACCGACCCGGAGACATCGGGCGTTCCGGCGCTGGTCGTCGACGACGGATCCGTGAACCGCGCCGCGGTGGCCTCGGTGACCCGCCTGCACGGCGCCACCCTGCTCGTTCATCCGCACAACCAGGGGCCCGCTGCGGCACGCAACACCGGGCTGCGCCACGCCAGGACCGGATATGTCGCCTTCTGCGACTCCGACGTGCTGCCCGAGCCCGGTTGGCTGAGCCCGCTGCTGGCACAGTTCACCGATCCCGCCCTGGCGCTGGCCGCGCCCCGGGTAGTCGGCATACCCCAGAGTCAGCCAGGCTGGCTCGACCGGTACGAGGACGTCCGGTCGCCGCTGGACATGGGCGGGCGCGAGGCTCCGATCGTGCCGCTGTCCGCGCTGGCATACGTCCCGAGCGCGACACTGGTGGTCCGCAGGGCGGCCGTCGGCAGCGGATTCGCTCCGGAACTCAGGATCGGCGAAGACGTCGACCTTTGCCTGCGACTGCACCGCACCGGCTGGCGAATGCGCTACGTGCCCAGCTCCCGAGTGGGCCATTGCCACCGCGCCAATCTGCGTAGCTGGCTCGCGCAGCGAGCCAGCTACGGGTCCGGAGCGGCCGAACTGGCCCTGCGGCACCCCGGCCAGGTGCCGCCGCTGAACGCCGCACCATGGTCGGTCGCGGCGTGCGCACTCGTGCTCCGCGGACGGCCGGTCCCGCTCGGCGTCGCCGTGGCACTGACCGCGGGTGCAGCGATACGCCTGATCCGCCGAATACCCGACGCGGACACCCCCGTGCGAGCCGGCGCGCTGCTGACGCTGGCCGCAGTGCGCGGCACAGCAGAACAGCTGACGCAGTGCGCCACCCGGCACTACTGGCCGGTCGCCGCACTCGCCGCCGTGATGAGCCGACGGGCACGACACGCGCTCATTACCGGCGCCGCAATCGAGGGACTGATCGACTACCGGCGGAGCGGCTCGCGCCTGAACCCCCTCGCTTACCTGCTGATCCGACGGCTGGATGACATGGCCTACGGAGCGGGCCTGTGGCACGGCGCCATACGCGACCGCACCATCGCACCCTTGATCCCGCGATTCGCCCTACGCACGAGGCACGTCCGGACGCGACAGGCGCTCGGCGCGGAGCATGCACCATCGTCGGCCGATCTCGGCGCTTGGCGCGGCGTAGGTACTTGACGATCCGACTACTGACATTGGAGGACGACATGCATTCCCACGTGGTGCCGGATCCGGGCCCCCTGGCCATCGACGTGAATCAGCCGGGCTCTTTTCTGCACTGGTCGATCTTCACCGTCTCAGTGGCGAATCTGGTCCTGATCGCGGTGATGGTCGTCATCTTCGGCGCGGCGCTGCTGCTCCCGTTCCCGCGCG
>Ga0208357_1001275_pt1 | contig 18578 bp, 17 predicted proteins | sample NGESurdeep092012_6_FD_184487 | JGI IMG/M metagenome (GOLD analysis project Ga0208357, IMG submission 184487) | Arctic peat soil microbial communities from Barrow, Alaska - NGEE Surface sample F52-2 deep-092012 (SPAdes) | ecosystem: Environmental > Terrestrial > Soil > Wetlands > Peat ... | reverse complement strand
ACGCTCAGCGCCTTGAATGTAGCTCATGGAAAAGGCCGCATCGTTGCCGATGCGGCCTGCTTATCTGACTCGCCCCAGTTCTCACACAGCCTGTTGCGCGGGCCCTTTCGTTTTTCGGCGTCTACGTATCGCTTAGTGCGCGAGCACGGCGAGCAACAGCAGCGCGACGATATTGGTAATCTTGATCATCGGGTTCACCGCCGGACCCGCCGTGTCCTTGTAGGGATCGCCGACGGTGTCGCCGGTCACGGCCGCCTTATGGGCGTCCGAGCCCTTGCCGCCGTAATGACCGTCTTCGATGTACTTCTTCGCATTGTCCCAGGCGCCGCCGCCCGAAGTCATCGAGATGGCGACGAACAGGCCGTTGACGATGACGCCGAGCAGCATGGCGCCGAGGGCCGAGAAGCCCGCCGACTTGCCGGCGGCGCCGCCACCGGCGATCGCATAAATCACGAAGTACCAGACGATCGGCGACAGCACCGGTAACAAGGACGGGATGATCATTTCCTTGATCGCCGCCTTGGTGAGGATGTCGACCGCGCGGGCATAATTGGGCTTCGAGGTGCCCTTCATGATGCCGGGGTCTTCGCGGAACTGCTTGCGTACTTCCTCGACGATCGAACCGGCGGCGCGGCCGACGGCGGTCATGCCCATGGCCGCAAACAGGTAGGGCAGCAGGCCGCCGAACAGCAGGCCGACAACCACGTAGGGATTGTTCAGAGAGAAGTCGAGCGTGATGCCCTGGAAGTACGGGTGACCGGCAGCGTCCTTGATGAAGAACTGCAGATCCTGGTTATAGGCGGCGAACAGAACCAACGCGCCGAGGCCGGCCGAACCGATGGCATAGCCCTTGGTAATCGCCTTGGTGGTGTTGCCGACGGCGTCGAGCGCGTCGGTCGACTTGCGCACTTCCTTCGGCAGGCCGGCCATCTCGGCAATGCCGCCGGCATTGTCGGTGACCGGGCCGAAGGCGTCGAGCGCAACGATCATGCCCGCCAGCGCCAGCATGGTCGTCACCGCAATGGCGATACCGAACAGACCGGCGAGGTTGTAGGTGATCAGGATGCCGGCGATGATGACGATCGCGGGGAGCGCGGTCGATTCCATCGAGATGGCGAGGCCCTGGATCACGTTGGTGCCGTGACCGGTGACGGACGCAGCCGCGATCGACTTCACCGGGCGATAATCGGTGCCGGTGTAGTACTCGGTGATCCAGATGATCAGGCCGGTCACGGCCAGGCCGACGACGCCGCACATGTAAAGCGTCAGGCCGGTGTAGTGCTTGCCTTCGCTCGTCAGCGCGGTGGCGAAGCCCTGCGGCAGGGCCAAGGCGATGACGCCGGCAATGCCGATTAGCGACAGGATGCCGGTGACGATCAGGCCCTTGTAGAGCGCGCCCATGATCGACTGCGAGGCCGGCAGCTTGACGAAGAACGTGCCGACGATCGAGGTGATAATGCAGATGCCGCCGATGGCGAGGGGCAGGATCATCATCGGCGTCAGCAGCGGCGTGCCTTTGAAGAAGATCGCGGCCAGCACCATGGTCGCGACAGCGGTCACGACGTAGGTCTCAAACAGGTCCGCCGCCATGCCGGCGCAGTCGCCGACATTGTCGCCCACGTTGTCGGCGATGGTCGCCGGATTGCGCGGATCGTCCTCCGGAATGCCGGCTTCGACCTTGCCGACGAGGTCGCCGCCGACGTCAGCACCCTTGGTGAAGATGCCGCCGCCGAGACGGGCGAAGATCGAGATGAGCGAGGCGCCGAAGCCGAGCGCGACGATCGCGTCGATGACAGTGCGGTCGTTCGGCGCAAGATGGCGCACGCCGGTGAGGAAGCCGAAATAGACGGTGACGCCGAGCAGCGCGAGACCGGCGACGAGCATGCCGGTGATGGCGCCTGCCTTGAAGGCGATGTCGAGACCGCCGGCCAGCGACTTGGTCGCGGCCTGCGCGGTGCGGACATTGGCGCGCACCGACACGTTCATGCCGATAAAGCCGGCGACGCCGGACAGGATCGCGCCGACGGCGAAGCCGGCCGCGACCAGCCAGCCGAGCGCGAAGCCGATGATCACGAGGATCACCACCCCGACGATAGCGATGGTCGTGTACTGGCGCTTGAGGTAGGCCTGCGCGCCTTCGCGCACGGCGGCGGAAATTTCCTGCATGCGGGGCGAGCCGGCATCGGCGCTGAGCACCGACTGGACCGCCCAGATGCCGTAAACGATGGCGAGCACGCCACAGCCTACGATCAACCACAAAGTCGTCATGGTGGGTCAAGACCTCGAAATTTTTGGCTGGCGGGGAACCACGCCCCCGCCGTGCGCCAGGGACGTCGAGGATGGCCGCTTTTCAAGGGCGCTTCACCCCGACCGGAAGCGGGCGGATATAGCCAAAAACGCGCCGCCGATGCAACGCGGAATCCTTGCCGCCGGAAGGGTTTCGGGACCGCGCTCGCGACTAACCACAGCTTTCGCCGAGCGGACGGGATCGGGCGGACGCCCTCGTCATCCTGAGGGGTCCACAGTCCTAGCAAACGATTGTTTGCTTTGGCCCCTTCCGGCTCGCGTGAGCTATAAAGGCGTGCTCCTGCCGTTGCCCCACCCGAGACCGCTATGACGCTCGCACCTGTCGATCGCCTCGAAATCCTCGTCCTGGTCGACAACGCGACCGACACGCTGTCGTCGACGCCGACGCACGTCGAGACCGAATCCGCCCGTTTGAATCGCCGCGGCTTCAAGACCATGGCGAGCCGCTGCCTGTGCTGCGCGGCACACGGCCTCTCCTGCCTCGTGACTGCGTATCGCGGCGACACGCGGCACACCGTCCTATTCGACACCGGACCCGAGGACTACGCCTTCGAGCGCAACGTCACGCGCTTGGGCGCCGACCTCGGCACGGTGGACAGCATCGTGTTGTCGCACGGCCATTGGGACCACGCCGGGGCGATGCTGCTCGCACTCGGCATGATCCGCGGCAAAAACGGCGGCAAGCCTGTGCCGTGGTACGGCCACCCGCACATGTTCGGCACCCGCGGCGTGAGGCAGCCCAGCGGCTCCGTGCGCCAGATGGAGGACATTCCGACCGCCGCTGATCTTGCGGCCTTCGGTGGCGCCGTCGTCGTCACCCGCGAGCCTGAGGTCCTCCTCGACGGCATGTTCTATGTCAGCGGCGAAATCCCGCGCGTCACGCCTTACGAGCGCGGCTATCCCGGCCAGGTGCGGCTCGCGGCCGACGGCAAGACCTGGGAGCCGGACGAGGCGCTGGTCGACGAACGCTTCCTCGCCATCAACGTCGCCGGCAAGGGCGTCGTCGTGCTGAGCGCCTGCTCGCACGCCGGCATCGTCAACGTGCTGACGCATGCCCGCGACGGCGGCGGGCCGGTGCACGCGGCGATGGGCGGCCTGCATCTATCGGGCGCGAACGAAGCGATCATCCCGCAGACCATCGAGGGATTGCGCGGCTTCGATCTGAAGACGCTGGCTGCCGGGCACTGCACCGGCTGGCGGGCGATGACGGCGCTCGCCAATGCCTTCGGCGACAAGGTGCTGGCGCCGACCGCGGTCGGCAAGACCTACAAGTTCTGAAGCGACCCGCGGCTGCGCATGCGCACCCACATCATGAGCGCGAAGACGACGATCACGACGGGCAGGACGACCTCGTTGATCGCCGCCCAGCCGACCGTCTCGAGCAGTTGACCGGAGGCGAACGAGCTCACCGCCATACTGCCGAAGACAAGGAAGTCGTTGAACGACTGCACGCGCGTGCGCTCCTCCGGACGGTGGCATTCCGTGACCATCGCCGTGGCGCCGATGAAGGCGAAGTTCCAGCCGATGCCGAGCAGAACCAGCGCGCTCCAGAAATGGGCGACGGTGATGCCCGAGATCGCGACCAGCGCCGTCACAGCGATAAACGCGAGCCCAATGCCGGTGATGCGCTCGACGCCGTAGCGCGCGATCAGTGTGCCGGTGAAGAAGCTCGGTCCGTACATCGCCAGGACGTGCCACTGGATGCCGAGCGTGGCGTCGGTGACGGAATGGCCGCAGCCGACCATGGCGAGCGGCGCCGAGGTCATCACCATGTTCATCATCGCATAGGCGGCCATGCCGCAGGCGGCGGCGACGATGAAACGTGGCTGGCGCAGGATCGTGGGCAACGCGCGCATCTCGTGCTGCGCGCGCGGCTTGACGTGCGGGATGTGCACGAATTGCAGAACGATGGCGGCGAGCAGCGCGCAGACAGACTGGCCGAGGAAGCTTGCCGCGAACAGATGCGGCGAGAGGACATCTTTGGTCCAGATCACGAGCTGCGGCCCGATGATCGCCGCGAAGATGCCGCCGGCCATCACGTAGGACACCGCCTTGGCGCGGAAGCGATCGCTCGCCGTGTCGGCGGCGGCGAAGCGATAGGATTGATGCGCGGCGGCATAGAGCCCGCCGCAGAACGTGCCCGCAAGCAACAGATCGAACGAGCCCTGCATCACGGCCGTGTAAGAGATCAGCCCGGACAGGATGCCGAACAGCGATCCGGTCTGGAGCGCGAAACGGCGGCCGAAGCGCCGGGCGAGCGCGCCGACCGGCAGCGTTCCTGCCCACATGCCGAACACCATGAAGGTGATCGGCAGCGTGGCGAGGCCTTTGTCCGGCGCGAGCACGGCGCCGATGATGCTCGACGTTGAGACGATGACCGTGTTGTTGCCGCCGGCGAGCGCCTGCGCGCAGGCAAGCACCAGCGCGTTGCGGCGCGCGAGCCTGTCGTCGTGAACCGCGTGCGGAATAGGCTCGGCGATTGCCGACATCGAGTCGCGTCCCGGATTAAAACGGTGCTCCTCATACCGGGGATCGGAGGACAGGGCTACTGCCGCCGGCGCAGGGCTGGTGTGTTTCACCTCCGCTCCGTGAGTCAGGGCAAACCTGTCCGTTTGTCGTCACCGGGCTTGTCCCGGTGACCCCGTTCAGGCAGGCACTGTGCCTCCTAAGCGAGGTGGCCGGGACAAGCGCGGCTACGGCAGCGGATAGAATTTTGCGGGCGAGGGTTGCACCTCAAAACTTGATCGCGCCCGGATGCAGGATCCTGGCGTTGCGGGCGTCGGCGACCGAGAGCGCGCCGATCTGGCCAAGCGAGGCGCGCAGTTCCTGAATGTAGAGATCGATCAACTGGTCCGCTCCGTCGTCGCCGAGGGCGCCGACCGCCCACAGGAACGATTTGCCGGCGAAGGCCGCGTTGGCGCCGAGCGCAACAGCGCGCATAACGTCCTGTCCAGAGCGCACGCCGCTGTCGATCAGGATAGTCGCCTTGCTTCCGACCGCGGAGACGATCGCCGGCAGCGCGTCGATCGTCGGCACCAGCGCCTCGATCTGCCGGCCGCCGTGATTCGACACCCAAATGCCGTCGATCCCCATCGCCACGGCCTTCTCGGCGTCTTCCGGATGCAGAATGCCCTTGAGCGTCATCGGACCCTGCCAGGCGTCGCGGTAGCGTTTGACTTCCTCCCAGTTGAACGCGCCGCCCATGCGCGCGCGGGCAAAGGCGATGATGTCGTTGGTCGAAGAGCGCGGCGGCGCGTATTCGCTGATCGTGGCGAAGCGCGGGTAGCCGTTGCGCAGCAGCGCGAGAAGCCAGCGCGGACGGATCATCATTTCCCAGATCATGCGCGCGTTCGGGCGGAACTCGTGTGCGAGCCCGGCATAGGTCTCGCGCGAGCGCGTGGTCCGCACCGGAACGTCGACCGTGAGCGTCAGCACCTTGGCGCCGACCGCTTTTGCGCGGCGCACGAGATCGAAACCGATCTTGTGATCTTCGTGGAAGAATCGGTAGAGCTGGAGCCAGAAGACGTCGGGCGCGGCTTCCGCCGCCGCCTCGATGGTGGTGCCGCCGGCGACACTGAGAGTGTAGGGCACGCGCGCGCGCTGCGCCGCCCTCGCGCACAGCAAATCGGCGCCCGGCCAGACCAGCGACGGCCCACCCATCGGCGCGATGCCGATCGGCGCCGCATAGCGCTGGCCGAACAGTTCGACATCGACCGGCGGCAGCGCGTTGGTGACGCCGTAGCGCGGCACGATGGTGACGTTGTCGAAGGCGGCCCAGTTGTGGTCGATTCCGACGTCGTTGCCGGCGCCGGTATCGCCGTATTCGAAGGCAAAGCGCGGCACATTCCGCGGCGCCTTACGGCGCATCCAGGACGTGGTCGGAAACAGCTTATGATATTTGGCGAAGTTCGGATGTGGCGTCGTCGCTTGGAGCGCGGCCTTCTTGGCCGTCATGTCGTCCATTGTGTTTCCCCGGCGTCTTTGTGAGAGCGACTATAGCGCGCAGGCCGCGCGCCTGTCATGGCGCCCGCGGCGCGGTCAGAAATGCGAAAACGACAGCCGCTTGAACGTCAGTTCGCGGCCGGCGTCGAAAAAATGCGCGCCCTCGCCTGCCTCGATGACGCCGATGTCGGCGACCGGAACCCGCGCCGCCTGCGCGGCGGAACGGAACGCCTCGGCCATCGGCTCCGGCACAGTACACAGGACTTCGAAGTCGTCGCCGCCGGTGAGCGCGGTTTCGCGCAGCGCCGGATCGACCGCGATCGCCGCGCGCCCGGCCTCCGACAGCGGCACCGCTGCAACGTCGATCTTCGCCGCAACGCCGGAAACGCGGCAGAGCTTCGCGAGGTCGCCGACGAGCCCATCGGAGACATCCATCGCCGCGGAGGCACAAGCACGCACGGCATCGGCGAGCGCATTGCGCGGCTGCGGCAACAAATAGCGCGCGATGAGATGGCCGCGCTGTGCCGAGGTCAGATTCCAGATTGCGCCCCTGCGGAGCACGAGACCGAGCGCGGCATCGCCGATGCTGCCGCTGACGAAAATGCGGTGGCCGGGCCTGGCGCCGGCGCGGCGCACCATGGCGCCGGTCGGCACGCTGCCGAACATGGCAACCGACACCATAACCGGCCCCGGCGTGCGGACGGTGTCGCCGCCGAACAGTGGGCACGCGAAAGCCGCTGCGTCCTCGCGTAATCCCAGCGCGAAACGCGCGAGCCAGTCGGCGCCGGCGTCCTCCGGCAGCGCCAGAGACACGAGGAAGCCGAGCGGCGTCGCACCCTTGGCGGCAAGGTCGGAGAGATTGACGCGGAGCGCCTTGCGCGCGACATCGCGCGCGTCGTCCTCGGCAAAGTAGTGCACGCCGCCGATGATCGCGTCGGTCTTGAGCACGACGTCGGTGCCCGGCGCGGGCGTCAGGAACGCGGCGTCGTCGGTCAGCCCCAGCGCGCCGGGATGCGTGGCGACCGGCTTGAAGTAATCCGCGATCAGGCGGTCTTCGGCGGAGAGCTTGTCGTCCTCGGACATTTGTCCCTGCGTTGCCTTGTCATGGCCGGGCTTGTCCCGGCCATCTCGCTTATGGAGGCACCATGCTCACCAAAGCGGGATCACGGAAGTCGGGCTTGCCCGACGTCCGCATCCAAAGCACGCAAGTCTGGTAAACCAGATTCGCGATGACAAGCCCGGTGACGACAAAGGAGAAGATTTCACCCCGCGGTGAATTCGTCCGCCCGAAGCTTGCGCCCCAACTGGTCGAGCACGGCGTTGACCATGCCGGTCTCGTCGCGACCGACGAATGCGGCAGCGACGTCGGCATATTCGGCGACCACGACGCGCGCCGGCACGTCACGCCGATGCGACAACTCATAAGCGCCGGCGCGCATGGCCGCGCGCAGCACCGTTTCGATGCGCTTCAAGGGCCACGATTTTTGCAGCGCCTCGTCGATCATCGGATCGAGCACACGCTGCTCGCGCAGCACGCCCGAGACGATGTCGCGGAAGAAAGCGGCCTCGGCCGGCAGATATTGCGCGCCCTCGACCTCGCGGCCGAGCCAATGGCTTTCGAATTCCGCGAGAATCTCGTTCAGCCCGGTGCCGGCGAGATCCATTTGATAGAGCGCCTGCACCGCGGCGAGCCGGGCGGCGCCGCGCTTGTTCGCCTTGCGCGCCTCCTTGTCGTCGCGTTTGGCGTCGCGCGCCATCACTTGCCTTTCAGGCTGCGCTTCAACCGTGCCATCACCAGCGCGGCGCGCGCCGCGTCGACGCCCTTGTGACCGTGATCGCCGCCAAGGCGCGCCTTCGCCTGGTGCTCGTTGTCCACGGTGAGAATGCCGTTGCCGAGCGCAAGTCCGCGCTCGAGGGCAAGCTGCATCAGGCCGCGCGCGGATTCGTTCGATACGATGTCGAAGTGATAGGTCTCGCCCTGGATGACGCAGCCGAGCGCGACCGCGCCGTCATAGGGCCGATTGCACCGCTCGGCGGCGGAAACCGCCATGGCGATCGCGGCCGGTACCTCGAGCGCCCCCGGCACCGTGATGAGGTCGTAACTGGCGCCGGCTTCGTCGAGCGTCTTCTTGGCGCCGGTCACGAGTTCGTCGGCGATGCCCATGTAGTAGCGGGCCTCGACGATGAGCATGTGCAGGCTCTCGCTCTTCGCCGCGCCTTTGGGCTCGCTTTTGGCCGCACTCTTGCCGGCGCTTTTCGGCGTGGCTTTCGCGCTGCTCGTTCGTTTTTTGGCCATGCAATGGGTCCTGATCGCGGGCGGGTCGTAGCAAGCAGCAGAGGCGCGAACAAGGCCAAACACCGGCGCACGATCCCGCCCGGCGTTAACCGCTATTTGGCTTCCATCAGCCGCGCCGCGTAGCGCGCTATGGTGTCGATTTCGAGATTGACGTCGTCGCCCGCTTTCAGCGCGCCGAGCGACGTTACCTTGAGCGTGTGCGGGATGATCAGCACGGTGAAGTCGTCGCCGGAGACGCTGTTGACGGTGAGCGACACGCCGTCGAGCGTGACCGAGCCCTTGGCCGCGATGAAGTGCGCAAGCTCGTGCGGCGCGCGCAGCGTGAAGCGCGCCATGTCGGTCATGTCCTCGCGCGCGACGACACGGGCAAGGCCGTCGACATGGCCGGCGACGATAAGCCCGCCGAGTTCGTCACCGACCTTGAGCGGCCGTTCGAGATTGACGCGCGTGCCGTGCCGCCACGCGCCAACGCCGGTGACGCGCAAAGTCTCGTCGGCGGCATCGACCGCGAACCAGGCACGGCCGTCCTCCTCGCCGGTATCGACCACGGTCAGGCAGACGCCGGAGCAGGCGACCGATGCGCCTTCGACGAGCTCAGCGCGCGGATAACGCGTGTAGAGCGTGATGCGGTGCAGGTTGTTGGCCCGCGCCTTGATCGAGCGCACCTCGCCGAGATCGGTGACGATGCCGGTGAACATCAGGCGCGCCCGTAAAGTTCGAGCGTGTCGGCGCCGAGCGTCTCGCTCTCGAGCAAAGTCATGCCGTCGGTCAGCGCGTCGAGCGGCATGCCCGCGAGCGGATCGATGCCGTCCGCGCCGATCGCCTTGGCGCCGCGCAGCAGCGCGACTTCGTCGGCGAGACCCGCCGCAACGAAGCTCGCCGCAATCGTCGGGCCCCCTTCGACCATCAACCGGGTGATGCCTTCCTGCGACAGCGTCTTGAGCACGGCGTCGAGATCGAGCCTGCCGTCCGTTTCGGCGACGCGGAACACGCGCACGCCCTTCTGCTGCAAGATGTCCGCGGCCATCTCAGAGGCCTTCGCCGAGCAGAACACCCAGGTTGGAAATTCGCGCACGGTCGAGATCACCGACAGCGACAGCGGCGTGCGCAGATGCGCGTCGAGCACGACGCGGATCGGCGAGCGCGCGAGCATGCCCGGCAGGCGGCAGGTCAATTGCGGATTGTCGGCGAGCACGGTGCCGATGCCGACCAGGATGGCGTCGTTCTGCTCCCGCGTCTGGAAGACCCGCGCACGCGCCTCATCGCCGGTGATCTGCACGGTCTTGCGGCCGGCGAGCCCGGCCTTGCCGTCGGCGGAGACCGCGAGCTTGATCAGCACATGCGGGCGGCTTTGCGTGACGCGAGCGATATGCCCCGCATGCACGTGGCGCGCTTCGTCCGCAAGCAGGCCGATGTCGACCGCGATCTTCTTCTCGCGCAGCCGCGCATGACCCTGCCCCGCCACCTCCGGGTTCGGGTCCTCCATCGGAGAGACGACGCGGGCGATGCCGGCCTTGATCACCGCATCGGCGCAAGGCGGCGTCTGGCCCTGATGCGAGCACGGCTCGAGCGTCACGTACAATGTGGCGCCGCGCGCCGCGCGCCCGGCGCGCTTGATCGCCTCGACCTCGGCATGCGGACGGCCGCCGTCCTGCGTCCAACCGCGGCCGAGGATGACGCCGTCCTTGACGATGACCGCGCCCACCGCCGGATTCGGCGCGGTCCGGCCGAGACCGCGGCGGCCGAGATCGAGCGCGAGCCGCATGAAACGGACGTCGTCCGGCGTGAAGACCGGGGCGGATTGGGTAGCTTCGTCCGTCATTTCTGGGCGCTGGCTTCCGGCTTCGCGTCGTCGGAAAGCTCCGCCAGCGCGGTCTCGAAGTCCTTGGCCTCGCGGAAATTCTTGTAAACGGAGGCGAAGCGGACATAGGCGACGTCGTCGACGTCGCGCAGCTGCTCCATCACCGCCTCGCCGATCGTCTCCGACGTGACCTCGTTTTCGCCAAGACTTTCCAGTTCGCGCACCACCTTCGACACCATCTGTTCGACGCGCTCGGGATCGACCGGCCGCTTGCGCAGGGCGATCTGCACCGAGCGCAGCAGCTTGTCGCGGTCGAACGGCACGCGCCGGCCATTGCGCTTAATGACAGTGAGCTCACGCAACTGCACGCGCTCGAATGTGGTGAAGCGGAAATTGCACGTGAGACAGACGCGACGGCGGCGGATGGCCGCGGAATCTTCCGTCGGCCGCGAATCCTTCACCTGCGTATCGAGGCTAGCGCAACTCGGGCAGCGCATGACTGATCCCCCTACCCTCTTTGCCCATCATGGCCGGGTTTGTCCCGGCCATCCACGTTGTCTTTGCCGGCGCTCAAGAAAACCGTGGATGCCGGGCACAAGGCCGGGCATGACGCTGAATGTGCGGCACACGCGCTCACTGATAAATCGGAAAGCGCTTGAGCAGCGCCGTCGCCTTGTCGCGCACCTTGGCTTCGATCAACGAGTCTTCTTCAGCGTGCTTCTGCGACAGGACATCAAGCACCTCGACGATCATGTCGCCGATCGCCTGGAATTCGGCGACGCCGAAGCCGCGCGTCGTGCCCGCCGGAGTGCCGAGCCGGATGCCGGATGTGACGGTCGGTTTCTCCGGATCGAACGGGATGCCGTTCTTGTTGCAGGTGATGTGGGCGCGGCCGAGCGCCAACTCGGCGACCTTGCCGGTGAGCCGCTTGGGCCGCAGGTCGACCAGCATCAGATGCGTATCGGTGCCGCCGGACACGATGTCGAGCCCGTGCGACTTTAAATTCTCGGCGAGCGCTCTGGCGTTCTCGACCACGTTCTTGGCATAGACTTTGAAGCTCGGCCGCAGCGCCTCGCCGAAGGCAACGGCCTTGGCGGCGATGACGTGCATCAGCGGCCCGCCCTGCATGCCGGGAAACACCGCCGAATTGATCTTCTTGGCGATCTCCTCGTCGTCGGAGAGGATCACGCCGCCGCGCGGGCCGCGCAGCGTCTTGTGCGTCGTGGTGCTGACGACATGCGCATGCGGGAACGGCGAAGGATGCGCGCCGCCCGCCACGAGACCGGCGAAATGCGCCATGTCTACCATCAGGTAAGCGCCGACTTCGTCGCAGATCTCGCGGAAGCGCTTGAAGTCGATGATGCGCGGATAGGCTGAACCGCCGGCGATGATCAGCTTCGGCCTGTGCTCGCGCGCGAGGATGGCCATCTCGTCCATGTCGATGCGCTGGTCCTCGCGCCGCACATTGTACGGCACCGGCTTGAACCATTTGCCCGACATGTTGATCGCCATGCCGTGGCTCAGATGCCCCCCGGCGGCGAGGTTCAATCCCATGAACGTGTCGCCGGGCTGCATCAGCGCGAAGAACACTTCCGCGTTGGCCGACGCGCCCGAGTGCGGCTGCACATTGGCGAACTTGCAGCCGAACAATCTGGTGACGCGCTCGATCGCGAGCCGCTCGGCGACGTCGACGAACTGGCAGCCGCCGTAATAGCGCCGGCCCGGCAGGCCCTCGGCATATTTGTTGGTCAGGACCGAGCCCTGCGCCTCCAGCACCGCGCGCGACACAATGTTCTCCGACGCGATCAACTCGATCTCGTCGCGCTGGCGGCCGAGTTCGAGGCCGATCGCCTCGGCGACCTCGGGGTCGGTCTCGGCGAGCGGGGCGGAGAAGAAGGCATCGAGGTTGTTGGACGCGGTCTTCGGGCTCAGGGACATCATATTCTCCAGGCGCCGGATTTACGGCGCCGAACGGGGTCGGACGGACGGCTCAAAGGATTGCGCTGTCGATAGCATACCGGCCGACAGGGGCCAAGCAATGGGGCGCTGGCAGGCAGGAAGGCGCAATATCTGGGGTTTTGCGGGAATTTAGCGAGGCGGGACCTGTGACTCAGCTCTTGTCGTCACCGGCTTTGTCCCGGTGACCCCGCTTGGGGACGCAGTGCCTCTCCAAGCGAGATTGCCGGCACAAGCCCGGCCAAGACAAAGATCGAAGATCGCGGTCTCAAGGGGGTGGGATCACCCCTTCACCGTTCCCGCGTACTGGCCGAGGCCGTCCTTGTTGTAGATGTCGTCGCGGAACTGGACGACGCCGTCGGGGGTCGCCCAGGCGGTGATATAGACCCAGTAGACAGGCACCGGCTTCGTCAGCTTGGCGTCGGTGCGCTGCCCGGACTTGATCGTCGCGTCGATCTGCTGGCGCGACCAGTTCGGCGTATCGCGCAGCAGCCAGTCGACCAGCTCGCGCACGTTCTGCACGCGCACGCAGCCGGACGAATGGAAGCGCATGTCCTCGCCGAACAGGCCCTTCTCGGGTGTGTCATGCATGTAGACGCCGTCCGGGCTCGGGAACTGGATGCGTAGCGTGCCGAGCGAGTTGAAGTCGCCCGGGTCCTGGCGGAAGCGGTAGTTCACCGCCTCGTTGGTCTGCCAGTTGATCTGCGTCGGCTGCAACTCATTGCCGTGCATGTCGTAGATGTGGATGTGCTCGCTGGTGAGGTAATTCGGGTCCTTCTGCATCAGCGGCACGAGATCGCGGCGCACCAGCGACACCGGCACGGTCCAATACGGATTGAAATTGATTTCCGTGATCTTGCTGTTGACGTCCGGCGACGGCCGATCCGGCCTGCCGACCACGGCGGTGTAGCGGCCGACCGCGACGCCGTTCTCGACTGCCTCGACCTGCGCCGCCGGGATGTTGACCATCACATAGCGGTCGCCGAGGTTGCCGCTCAGCGCCTTGAGCCGGGCGACATTGGTCTTGAGCTGCGCCAGCCGCACTTCGATGGGGATGTTCAGGCGCTTGAACGTCTCGGCGCGCACGATACCGTCGATCGAGATGCCGTGCCGCGCCTGGAAGCGGCGCACCGCCGCCTCGACATAGGAATCGAAGATATCGCTGGCGCCGACGGCGCTGGCGTCGAGATCGCCGCACACCGTGAGGCGCTGGCGCAGCGTCACGACACTCGGATGACGGTTGCCGAGCCGCAGCCGCTCGACCGGCGGCACCGCCGGCCAGCCGCCGCGGGCGAGGATGCCCTCGTACTGGCCGACCGCCTGCGCGGTGGTATCGGCGGTGGAGGCGGAAAGCGTCGGCAGCGACGCCTTCGGCATTTGGATGGTACGCGAGGCGCTGTCGAAGTCCTGACCGAGTTCGCGCCGCTGCGTCTGGTCGATGAGCGTCTGGAGGAGCTTGTCCTCGCCGGCGGCCTTGGCCGGGCGGATCAGGGACGGTGCCGTCAGCGCTCCCGCGCCGAGCAAGGACAGAAAAGCGCGGCGGTCGGGGCCATTGGCGGCCCAGCGGGACTTGTCGGACATCGCGGGTCTCGGACGTGGAGTCGGGTTTCGCCCCCGGCGCGGGGGCATAGCGGAAAACGAACCACCCGACTACCCGGAACTACCGGCGATTTTGTGGCTGCCGCGCACGATGGCGTGATGGCCGAAGCGGGCGTCCTTCCCGACGCGGCCCGCGCAAAAGAGACAAGGCCCCGGCCGGGAGGTTTTCGGCCGGGGCAAGTCTTCCGCCAGGTACGTCCAAAAACAGCGTTAGAGGCGATACAGAATCTGGTCGGTCCAGAAGCGCTCGAGCCGGTGCAGCGACTTGTTGAGCGTGATGAACTCGTCGGCGTTGATGCCGCCCACCTGCTCGACCGTCCGCACGTGCTTCTGATAGAGCGTCTCAACGATGTCGCGCACCTCGCGACCCTTCTCGGTGAGCTTGATGCGCACCGACCGGCGGTCGACGCGCGAGCGCTGATGGTCGAGGAAGCCCATCTCGACGAGCTTCTTCAGATTGTAGGAGACGTTGGAGCCGAGATAGTAGCCGCGCGTGCGCAGCTCGCCGGCGGTCAGCTCCTTGTCGCCGATATTGTACAAGAGAAGCGCCTGCACCGAATTGATGTCGGAGCGCCCGCGGCGATCGAATTCGTCCTTGATGACGTCGAGGAGGCGGCGATGCAGCCGCTCCACCAGCGTCAAGGCTTCGAGGTAGAGAGGCCGAATGTGCTCGAAGCGCTGTTCGCGCTCCGGCTCATCGACCGTTTTCACAACGGCTTTCATGTCCAACGCCCCTGTTTGCGTCTTGTTGTACGTCCCTGGTAGCGAGGCCCTGTTTTCCCCGCTCCGGATGACTGGCAACCTAAAGGGGCCGATCTAAAATCCGCTTAAATAACAACATAAACCAACGGTTTATTTGATGCGGCGAATTCTCGTCTCATTCGCAAGGATCGAGGCAAACGCGGCAAGATTCTATTCACCCTGCCGGCCTTCCTTGCCGCGATCAGCCGCGAATGAAGCGGATAATGCCCGAAAAATCGTGGGAACCCTCGCCGCTATCGATGTATCGTGAATAAATGTTTGCGGCGTTCGCGCCCATTTCGGTAACGGCGCCGGACGCCTTCGCCGCGTCTTGCGACAATTTGAGATCCTTGAGCATCATCGCCGCGGTAAAACCGGCGGCGTAATCGCGGTTCGCCGGCGACGCCGGCACCGGGCCCGGCACCGGACAATAACTGGTCAGCGCCCAGCACTGGCCCGACGACTTCGCGGCGATGTCAAAGAGCTTCTGGTGCTCGAGGCCGAGGTGTTCGGCGAGCACGAACGCTTCCGACACCGCGATCATCGAGACGGCGAGGATCATGTTGTTGCACACCTTCGCCGCCTGACCGTTGCCTGCGCCGCCTGCGTGCACGATGGTCTTGCCCATCTTTTGAAGGATCGGCTCGGCGCGGGCGAATGCCTGCGCCGGACCACCGACCATGAAGGTGAGCGTGCCGGCGGTCGCGCCGCCGACGCCGCCGGACACCGGCGCGTCGAGCATCATCAGTCCCCTCGCCTCGGCCGCTTTCGCGACGTCGCGCGCGGTGGCGACGTCGATGGTCGAACAATCGATCAGCAGCGTGCCCGGATTGGCGCTCTCGACGATGCCGCCGGGCGAGAGATAGACGTCGCGCACGTGTTGGCCGGCCGGCAGCATGGTGATGACGACGTCGGCGCGCGCAGCGGCAACGCCCGGCATTTCGACGGCGGCGCCGCCCGCGGCCTTCAGCTTCTCGACCGCGGCCGGATTGACGTCGACGCCCTCGACCTGATGGCCGGCCTTGATGAGGTTCTGCGCCATCGGCAGACCCATATTGCCGAGGCCGATAAAACCGATGCGCGACATCGTTCGCTCCTTGAATTAGCCGATTACGGCGGATGCTCCTGCGCCGCCTTCAGCGCCAGCAGGAGATACAAGCAAAGCAGCGCCGTCTCGAGCAAGCCGGCGATGAAGGTCGCGCCGAACACCTGCGGGAAGAACACTTCCAGCGCCAGCATCGAGGCGATCGACATGAGCCAAATCACCGCGCCCCAGGCGGCGGCGAGCCAAAGGCCGACGGCGGCGACGAGATCGAGCACGGCGAAGAATACGGTCGCCGCCTGCCAGGCGATCGAGTGATATAGGAACAGGTCTCCGTCCATACCGATGCCGATCAGCCGCGACCAGTGATAGAGGCCCTTGAGCATCGACACGCCGGCCATCACGCGCAGGAACAGGACGAGACGCCGCGTCCAGACGCTTGCGCCCTCCTCGCCCTCGCGCTCCTGCACTGGCTCGAGATTGCGGAGATCGTCCTCGTCGCTTTGCGTGGTGCCGCTCATGGCAGCGGCAACTCGCCTTCGGCGCGCGGTGCGAAGTGGCGCTCGACCTCCGCGTCGCTGACCTCGCCGAGGCTCGCGGGTCGCCAGCGCGGGGCGTTGTCCTTGTCGACGATCACGGCGCGCACGCCCTCGTAGAAATCGTGGCCCTGGATGATGCGCGAGACTATGCGGAATTCGGCGCGCATGCACGTTGCGAAATCGAACGTGCGACCGCGGCGCACCTGCGCCAGCGCGAGTTTCAGGCTGAGCGGCGATTTGGCGCGGATGCCGGCCGCTGATTGTCTCGCCCAGTCGGCGTCGGGGCCGTCCGATGCCGCCTCACGGTCGAGCGCGGCGAGAATCGCTTCGACGCTCGAGCCCGCGAACAGGCGGTCGATCGCCGCCTTGCGCGCGATGATCGGCCCCTCGCCCGCCGGTTCCGAGAAGGATGCGAGCACGGCGTCGACCGGGACGGTGCCGCTGAGGCCCTCAAGGAGCGCGGGAAAGCGCGCCGACGGAACGCGGTGTGTGGCGATGCCGGCGGCGAAGCCGTCGGCGGCGTTGAAGCGCTCGCCGGTCAGCGCGCAATAGGTGCCGATCTCTCCGGGCATGCGCGGCAGGAACCAGGTGGCCCCGACGTCGGGGAAAAAGCCGATGCCGACCTCGGGCATGGCGAAGGAAAAACGGTCGCCGGCGACGCGGTGCGAGCCGTGCACGGAGACGCCGACACCGCCGCCCATGACGATGCCGTCGATCAGCGACACATACGGCTTGCAGTAGGCCTTGATCAGCGCATTGAGCGGATATTCGTCGCGCCAGAAGTTCAGCATCTCGTTGTGACGCCCGGCCTCGGCAAGATCGTACAGATGGCGAATATCGCCGCCGGCAGAAAACGCCCGGTCGCCCGCGGCGGTGACGACGACACGCGTGACCGCGTCGTCATTCGCCCACGCTTCGAGCTGCACGCGCAACGCATGCACCATGCCGTGCGTGACGGCGTTGAGCGCCTGCGGCCGGTTGAGCGTGACGATGCCCGCCGCACCGCGGCGGGAGAAGAGAATGTCGGCGTTCATGGCTTCCGCCCTCCTCCTGCGAAGCGATGGGGAGGGGAATGGAGCGGCATACGCGCGATCAAATCTTCAAGGCCGCTCACCTCTTCAATTCCCCAGCATCGCGCGGGCGATAATGACGCGCATGATCTCGTTGGTACCTTCGAGGATCTGATGCACGCGCACATCGCGCAGCACGCGTTCGATCGGGTGATCGCGCAGATAGCCGTAGCCGCCGTGCAGTTGCAGGCAGCCATTGACGACCTCGAAACCTGTGTCTGTGGCGAGACGCTTGGCCTGCGCAGCGATGCGCGTCGCAGCCGGTTCGCCATCGCTGACGGCGACCGCTGCGCGATGCAGCATCAGCCGAGCCGCGTCGAGCTCGGTGGCGTAGTCGGCCACGCGGAATTGCAATGCCTGGAAATCGGCGAGCGGCGTGCCGAACTGCCGCCGCTCCTTCATATAGGCGACCGTTTTGTCGAGACAGAATTGCGCGCCGCCGACCGAGCAGGCGCCGATATTGATGCGGCCGCCGTCGAGGCCGGCCATGGCGATGCGGAAGCCCTCTCCTTCCGCGCCGATGCGATTTGAAACGGGCACGCGGCAATTCTCGAACAGCACCATCGCCGTCGGCTGCGTCTTCCAGCCGAGCTTCTTCTCCTGCGCGCCGAACGACAGGCCCGGCGTGCCGTTCTCGACCGCGATGCAGGAAATGCCGCGCGGACCGTTCTCGCCCGTGCGGGCCATCACCAGGTAGAGGTCGGAGCGGCCGCCGCCGGAGATGAAGGCCTTGGCGCCGTCGAGCACGTAGTCATCGCCGTCGCGCCGCGCCTTCGTCGTCAGGCTGGCGGCATCCGAGCCCGCGCCGGGCTCCGTTAGGCAGTAACTGCCGAAATGCTCCATCGTGCACAGCGGCGGCAGCAAGCGCTTGCGCTGCTCGTCGCCGCCGAAGCGGTCGATCATCCAGGCGACCATGTTGTGAATCGAGAGATAGGCGGCGGTCGAGGTACAACCCTGCGCCAATTCCTCGAAGATCAATGCTGCGTCGAGCCGGTCGAGGCCCGAGCCGCCGACGTCGTCACGCACATAAATTCCGGCAAAACCGAGCGCGGCAGCGGCACGCAATGCCTCGACGGGAAAGATTTCGTCCTCGTCCCACGCGCGCACATGCGGCATCATCTCGTCGCGGGCGAACTGCCGCGCGGTCGCCTGGAAGGCGCGCTGCTCTTCGCTGAGGGAGAAGTCCATGCTTTCGATCCGCCCCCGCCCGGCTTAGCAAGCGGGTCGGCCACGAGCAACCGGAGCGCCTTTCGGCCGCTGAGAGTGGGGAATTTTTCGCGTCCCC
>Ga0208357_1001273_pt1 | contig 18621 bp, 16 predicted proteins | sample NGESurdeep092012_6_FD_184487 | JGI IMG/M metagenome (GOLD analysis project Ga0208357, IMG submission 184487) | Arctic peat soil microbial communities from Barrow, Alaska - NGEE Surface sample F52-2 deep-092012 (SPAdes) | ecosystem: Environmental > Terrestrial > Soil > Wetlands > Peat ... | reverse complement strand
ATGTCGGGATTTTTTTTCTGCGGCATGAGCGATGAGCCGGTGGTGTAGGCGTCGGCGATCTTGATGAAATTAAATTCTGCGCTCGCCCAGAGAATTACGTCCTCCGCGAGCCGCGAAAGATGCACGGCGAGCAGCGCGCCGGCGGCGCAAAATTCGACGGCGAAATCGCGGTCGCTCACGGCGTTCATGGAATTTTGCGAAAGTAGGACAGGCGTCGCGCCTGTCATCTTTTTTATTTTTCCGGATGGAGACAGGCGCGACGCCTGTCCTACGAAGCCGAGCAATCTCGCGACGAGTTCGCGGTCAATGGGCAACGTTGTTCCGGCAATCGCGCCGCTGCCGAGCGGGCAGACGTTCACGCGCGAGTGGCAGTCCCAGAGGCGCTCACAATCGCGTTCGAGCATCTCGACATAGGCGAGCAAATGGTGCGCGAAATAAACGGGCTGCGCGCGTTGCAGATGCGTGTAGCCGGGGATGAGCACGTCGGAATTTTTTTCGCCGAGCGAGACCAGGGCGCGCTGCAAATTGGCGATTTCTTTGAGTAGTAAAACAATTTCATCACGTAACCAAAGCCGCATGTCGAGCGCAATTTGATCATTGCGAGAACGTGCCGTGTGCAACTTTGCGCCAGCGGGAACGCGCTTGGTCAATTCCGCCTCGATGTTCATGTGAACATCTTCGAGTTCGGGCTTCCACTTGAATTTTCCGGCTTTGATTTCTCTGCCGATTTGGTCAAGCCCGCGAATGATGGCGTGCAATTCGTTTTTTTTCAGCACGCCGATTTTGTGCAGCATTTCAGCGTGCGCCAGCGAGCCGAGAATATCGTGCCGCCACAAACGCCAGTCGAAGGAAATGGATTCGGTGAATTGCGCGACGTCGGCGCTGACTTCGCGCTCGAAGCGTCCGCTGCGGGAGACGGGAGATTTTTTATTCATAGGCCGACTTGTTTTTAACGCAAAGGCGCAGGAACGGGAAGCGTAATTCGTTGAATCGTTAAATCGTTGAATTGTGAACAGTCAAACACGCGAAGTGGAAAAACGATTCAACGTTTTAACTATTTAACCATTCAACGAAAATGTTGCCGTTCGCGCCCGAATGTGAAATGTTTCAGCGACAGCCATGAGTGAATTCAAATATGCCTGCCCGGTGTGCGGCCAGCACATGATGTGCGATTCGTCGCAGGCCGGCACGGTGATGGAATGCCCGACATGCTTCCAGAAAATCACCGCGCCGCAGGCTCCGGCGACGGACGACTCGAAATTCATCATTACCGGCACGAAGGTCGGCGAGCGTCCGGCTCCGACAATTCCCGAGGCAAATCCTTATGCGTCGCCGAAGACAAAAGGTTTTTCCGGCGCGCTGGTTGTCGTCATCATCTTTATTTTGATCGGCGTGGCGGTGGCGTTCGTTTATCACGGGACGATTTTCAAATCCAAGGACAATTCCGCAGCCGTCGCGGACGACACGACGGCCAAACCAAATCAAACTCCCGCCAGAACGCAGAGGCCGCCAAAGCCCGCGCTCGTCGCACCGCCTGCGAACGACGCGAACTGGATGCTGAACCTCGACGCGGTGGCAATTCCCGATTCACTGGCGGCGGGGCGGATTCACGGGCAGGATTTCATCTGCGAACGCGCGAATTTTTCGACGAACGGCACGTTGACGATCCGCGCCGGAACCCGCGGGCCGCTTGAATTTGGAGTGACGATCAATTTCAGCGGCGCGACCGCCGGGACGCTGGCCGGCCAGACCATCAACGTCGCCACCAACGCCGACAAGGCCGCGCGCGTGACGTTGCATTGGAAGGACGGCGACGAAACAAAAAGGACGGCCTTCAACGATGGCTACGCGATGCGCCTGGAATTCGGCGCGGAAGCGAGGAACCGGATGCCGGTGAAAATTTATCTTTGCGCGCCGGACGAAATGAAAAGCTACATCGCCGGGACTTTCAATGTCGAAATCCGAAAACCAAGGAAACAGTGACAGGTGGCGGGTGACGGGTGACAAGAAAACCACAGCGCCGCAAAATCTTGCCGCTCGCCACATGGCACTCGTCACCTTCGAAAAGGCTGTCCATCTTTTGGCGCGACGGAAAAAAAACCTGGCGCTGGCGGAATCATGCACGGGCGGTTTCATCGCGAACGGAATCACGAATGTTCCGGGCGCGTCGGAAATTTTCCTCGGCGGAGTTGTCGCCTACAGCAACGGCGTGAAGAAAAATTTTCTCGGCGTCCGTGCCACGACTTTGAAAAAGCACGGCGCGGTGAGCGAATTTGTCGCGCGGGAAATGGCCGAGGGCGCGCGGAAAAAATTCGGCGCGGATTTTGCGGTTGCCGTCACGGGAATCGCCGGGCCGTCGGGCGGAACGAAAGGGAAACCCGTCGGGACAGTATTCATCGCGCTGGCGTCTGATTTTGGGACAGTCGTGGAGCACCAGTTGAATTGTTTCGGGCGCGAGAAGTTCAAGCAGGTCACGGCGAACCAGGCATTAAAATTGCTTCTTTCACAATTCACGCAAACGTGACGTTCTTTATTCTTGAGCGTGGATTTTTTGTTGTTAGCATGATTGTTGAACATGAGCGCAATTGATGATCCTTTGGAAGCCGCGAGCGAGGCCGTGGCGGAAATCATCGAGGCGACGCCCGCAAAGCGTCGCGGCACGTTGCTGATCGTGGACGACGAGGACGGGCCGCGCCAGTCGCTCCGGGTGATTTTCAAGGACGACTACGATTTGCTCATGGCCGAGGACGGGCCGACGGCGATCAAGCTCGCGCAGGAAAATGAAATTGATGTCGCAGTTCTCGACATCCGCATGGCGGGAATGTCGGGCATTGAAGTTTTGGAACGCCTCAAATATGTGAAGCCGGACATCGAGGCGATCATGATGACGGCGTTCGAGACGACCGACACCATCCGGCAGGCGCTGCGGCTGCGCGCGTGCGATTACATCAACAAGCCGTTCGACATCGCTCAAATGCGCGCCGCCGTGAACCAGGCGATGCAGCGTCGGATGCTCGAAAGCGAAATCCACAGCAGCGCGGAAAAAGTCCAGGAACTGATCGCAGAACTGCAAAGCCAGCGCATCGAAGAACAGATTGCGAAAACGCGCGGCGACATTTACGCGAGCATCATCCACGACATCAACGGCCCGCTCACGGTCATTTCCGGTTTCGTCCAGGTCTTGAGCAAGCATCTCAATCACATCAACCGCCTCGAAGTCGAGGATTTGGAATTCATCAAGGACCGCCTCCGCATCATCGCGCGGCAGGTGACGAACTGTATCGAGATTTCGCGGCGTTACCTCGGCTTTCTCCGCCGGCAATCGGACGAAACCGCGCCGAGCGTGAGCGTGAACCAACTGCTGCACGATTTGAACCAGCTCGTGCGGGTTCATCCGAGCCTGTTGGAAAATGAATTTTCCACAAAGCCGCTTGCCGAGGACATCGCGGTGAAAATCAACGGCACGGACTTGATCCAGATTCTGCTGAACCTGACGGTCAACGCATTTCAATGCGCGCAGTTCAGCCATCGCGTCGAAGCCGGCGGCGAGACGTTGCGCACACCGCTCAATCTGACGAAATTCAAGGACGGCCCGAACGACCGGCTGCTCAACGTCGAGAGCATGGACAACACCGTGCCGCTGGTGAAATTATGGGTGCGCGACAACGGCCCGGGCATTCCGGGGGAAGTGCTGCCGAAAATTTTTCAGCCTTACTTCACCACGAAAGGCCCGCGACAGGGAACGGGTCTGGGGTTGAACATCGTCCAGCGGCTCATCAAGGAAGGCAGCGGCGCGCTGCACGTCCACACGCAATCCGGCGAAGGCACAACCTTTACGATTTACCTGCCCGGCATGGAACTCCTGCCGAAATGACGGCGGGAAACTGAATTGACGCCGCGCCTTTTAGCCTTCAGAATTGCGGCAATTATGAAAGTTTCCGCGTTGTCCGCAAAGGATCAGCCTGTGATTTTTCCCCGCACTGCTCATTTCCCGCTTCGCACTTCCATTGACGCCGTGATGGTCGAGGAACGCGCCGCGTCGTTCGGCAAGCGCAGCATCAAAACCAGCGCCAAGCTCGCCGGATTGAAAATGGCCGTGTCCATGTGCGACCTCACCACGCTCGAAGGCAAGGATACGCCCGGCAAAGTCGCCTATCTCTGTCACAAGGCGCTCCAGCCCATCGAGGCGAAATACGACGTGCCGAGCTGCGCCGCCGTGTGCGTTTATCCGAACATGGTGAAATACGCGCGCAAATTTCTCGGCGAAGTTTCGCCTGTGAACATCGCCGCCGTCGCCACCGGATTTCCGAGCGGCCAATATCCGTTGCGCACCAAGCTCGAAGAAGTCCGCCGCACCGTGGCCGATGGCGCGGATGAAATTGACATGGTCATTGACCGCTGCGCCTTCCTCGCCGGCGACCATGCGAAAGTGTTCGATGAAATCGCCGAGACGAAGGAAGCCTGCGGCCCGGCGCATTTGAAGGTCATTCTCGAAACCGGCGAACTCGTCACCTACGACAATGTCCGCCTCGCCAGCGAAATCGCCATGCAGGCCGGCGGCGATTTCATCAAGACCAGCACCGGAAAAGTTTCGCCCGCCGCCACCATGCCCGTCACGCTCGTGATGCTGGAGGCCATCCGCGATTATTTTTTTGCCACCGGCATCCGCATCGGCATGAAGCCGGCGGGCGGCATCCGCACCTCCAAGCAGGCGCTGGCCTACCTCGTGATGGTCAAGGAAACCCTCGGCGACGACTGGCTCAACCCGCAGATGTTCCGCTTCGGCGCGAGCACACTCGTCAACGACGTGCTCATGCAGATCGTGAAAAACGTCGAAGGAAATTATCAAGGCGCGGATTATTTTTCGCTGTCCTGATGAATGGGCGAAACGAAAATGGGGACGCCACTTCAAGACCGCGCCACTGAACTTCTCCGCCAATCGGTCGGCGATTCGCAAGCCACATTCCGCGCCGGACAACTTGAGGCCATCGAACATCTGATCGAACGCCGTGGGTCGCTGCTCGTCGTGCAACGCACCGGCTGGGGCAAGAGCAATGTCTATTTCATTGCGGCAAAACTCCTGCGCGAACAACAAGCTGGTCCGACGCTCATCATTTCTCCGTTGCTCGCGCTGATGCGAAATCAAATCGCGTCGCCGAACGCGCGGGCGCCCGGGCGGTTCGAGTAACGTCGGAGGGAAAAAATCGCGAGGACTGGGCGCGCATCCGCGACGAATTGCTCGCCGACCGCGTGGATGTTTTGCTTGTTTCACCGGAGCGATTGGGTAATGAAGAATTTGTGCAGACGATGTTGCAGCCGGTTGCCACGCGCATCGGCCTACTCGTCGTGGACGAGGCACATTGCATTTCAGACTGGGGACACGACTTCCGCCCTGATTACCGCCGCATCACGCGCATCCTGCAATCGTTGCCGCCAAACATCCGTGTGCTCGCCACCACGGCCACGGCGAATGACCGCGTCGTGGCCGATTTGAAATCGCAACTTGGCGCGGCGCTCACAGTTCAGCGTGGCAAGCTGGCGCGGGCGAGTTTGCAACTGCAAAACATTTCTCTGCCCAGCGAAATCGCGCGGCTGGCGTGGCTCGCACACACGTTGCCCAAGCTTCCCGGCAGCGGTGTGATTTACACGCTTACCATCCGAGATGCGCGCATGGTGGCTGCATGGTTGCGCGCAAATGGAATTGATGCCGAGCCATATTGGGGCGGGCTGGATGAAGAACTCGGACAGCCTGGTTTGCGCGAACGACTCGAAACGCGGCTGCTCCACAATAAACTGAAAGCGCTCGTCGCCACGACTGCGCTTGGCATGGGCTTCGACAAACCTGATCTCGCGTTTGTTATTCACTATCAGCTTCCCGGTTCGGTCGTGCATTATTATCAACAGGTCGGACGCGCCGGGCGCGCGTTGCCGGATGCGTTCGCGGTGTTGCTCGGTGGTGGCGGCGACAGCGACATCACGGATCACTTCATCGAAACCGCTTTTCCGCCGCGCGATCTGGTCGAAAAAATTCTCGCGCAACTGGACGCCGCGTCCGACGGACTGACACTCGCAGAGCTGCAAATCAGACTGAACGCTCCGCGTGGCCGCCTGGATCACGCGCTGAAATTGCTTTCGCTGGAATCGCCCGCGCCGCTGCTCAAGCTGGATCATCATTGGAAACGCACCGCCGCGCCGCTCGCGTCCGCATTTTGGGAGCGCGTCGAGCGGCTCACGGAACTTCGCAAGCGCGAGCAAACCCGGATGCTCGAATACCTCCACGCGTGTTCCTGCCTCATGCAATTTCTCGTCCGCGAACTGGACGAGCGCGATGCGCCACCGTGCGGACGTTGCGCAATTTGTCGCGACGAACCCTTGCTCGCGGAACAATTCCCCTCGGCGCTCGCCGAACGCGCCGCGCAATTTCTCCAACGCACGCATCATCCCATCAAACAGCGCAAACAGTGGCCAAAGGACGCGTTCAAGGCTTACCAGTTCGCGGGAAAAGTCTCAGATTCGCTCCGCGCAGAAACTGGCCGCGTGCTGGCAATTTGGGGCGACGCCGGTTGGGGCGGATTGGTGCGCGCCGGAAAATATTCCGAAGCCGCGCGCTTCGACGACCGGCTGATCGCCGCCGTCTTGGAGATGATCCGTGAATGGAAACCGCAGCCGCAGCCGACGTGGGTGACTTGTGTGCCGTCGTTGAATCACACAACGCTCGTTCCTGAATTTGCCGAACGGCTCGCGCAGGCGTTGAATCTGCCGTTTCATCCTGTGCTGCAAAAAACTCGCGCAATTCCACCGCAGAAAGAAATGCAAAACGGTTTTCAGCAGGCGCACAATCTTGACGGCGTATTCACCGTCAAACCCGGCGGCGATTTTACGAAACCAGTGTTGCTCGTGGATGACATGGTGGACAGCGGCTGGACATTCACGGTTTGCGCCGCGTTGTTGCGACAGGCCGGAAGCGGCCCGGTTTTTCCCGTCGCACTTGCGCAAACCAGCAAAACTGACGAAACTTGATTCGTATGAGCGTCAATTCATTTTCACCCGCAACCCAGGCCACGCTGCTGCTGTGTTCGCCATTGCGCGCGGGCAAAAACAAGGGTGTTTCACCGTTGAGCATCGGCGAGTTCAACGAACTGGAAAAACAATTGCAACGCATCGGTGCAAGCTTGGAGCAATTGCTGGATTCAGATGCGGCGGCGTTGTTGAAACAATTTGGACTGACAGTTGACGCAGAGAAAATCACCGCGTTGCTTGGACGTGGCTTGATGTTGAGCATGGCGGTGGAAACGTGGCAGAGCGCGGGCGTATGGGTGACGAGCCGCAACGAGGCGGATTATCCTGAACGCCTGCTTCGACTGAAACAAAATTCTCCCCCATTGCTTTACGGCTGTGGCGAGATAACACTTTTGTCGCGCGGCGGCTTGGCCGTTGTCGGTTCGCGTGACGTGGACGCAGCGGGTGAAACTTTCACGCGCAATGTCGCGGCAAAGGCGGCGCACGAACAAATGCAAATCGTCTCCGGCGGTGCGCGCGGCGTGGATCAATTTGCAATGCTCGCCGCGCTCGAAGCAGACGGGACAGTCGTGGGCGTGCTGGCGGACAGTCTTTTGCGGTCGGCCACATCTGGCAAAGCGCGAGAATCAATTCAAGACGGACGACTCACATTGGTTTCAGCTTTCGATCCTGAAGCCGGGTTCAACGTCGGCAACGCGATGCAGCGCAACAAACAGATTTATGCGCTGGCGGATTTTGGGCTGGTTGTGAGTTCCGGCTACAATGAAGGTGGCACATGGTCAGGCGCGATTGAGCAATTGGAAAAACTTCACCTGACACCGCTTCTCGTTCGTGATGGCGACGTGCCGGAAGGAAACCGGCAATTGCTTCGGCGCGGCGCGCAGGCTTTTCCGCCTGAACCGTGGACGGAATTGTTGCATGAAATTTTTGAATCCTCCTCGCAGAAAATCTCGCCGCCGATGGAAACTGCTGACTTGTTCGCTTTGCACGAAACGCCGGCTGAATACTCGACCAAAAAAAGAATTTCAAAATGAAAACCAAACTGAAACCCGTAAAGATTTCCGCCAAGCGCGCCGTCGCTGCGACAAATCACGCCGTTGTTCCATTGCGCGAACGCCGGTTGAACTTCGGCGACAAATGGAATTACGCGCCCACGCCGGAAGATTCAAAAAATTACGTCATCGCGCCGCGACATGAACTGTTCATCGGCGGAAAATTTGTCAGGCCGCATTCGCAAAAATATTTTCCATCCATCAATCCCGCAACGGAAGAAAAAATCACGGAAATTTCTTTGGCCGACGCGACCGACGTGGATCGCGCAGTGAAATCCGCGCGGCACGCCTACGAAAAAGTTTGGAGCAAAATGCCGGGACGCGAGCGCAGCAAATATCTTTATCGCATCGCGCGCATCATCCAGGAAAAGTCGCGCGAGCTGGCCGTGCTCGAAACGATGGACGGCGGCAAGACCATCAAGGAAAGTCGCGACGTGGATTTGCCGCTCGTGGCCGCGCACTTTTTTTATTACGCGGGCTGGGCGGACAAGTTGAAATACGCGTTTCCCGGAAAAACGCCGTCGCCGCTCGGCGTCGCGGGGCAGATTATTCCGTGGAATTTTCCATTGCTTATGGCCGCGTGGAAAATTGCGCCCGCGCTCGCGTGCGGCAACACCGTTGTTTTGAAACCGGCGGAAACGACTTCAATTACCGCGTTGCGGCTGGCGCAGATTTTTCAGGAGGCGGAATTGCCCGAAGGCGTGGTTAACATCGTCACCGGCGCGGGCGAAACCGGCGCGGCGATTGTGAATCATCCCGACGTGAATAAAATTGCGTTCACCGGTTCGACCGAAGTTGGAAAGGCGATTGCAAAAATTGTAGGACAGGCGTCGCGCCTGTCTCAAATTTCAGGAAAATTTTCAGATGGAGACAGGCGCGACGCCTGTCCTACGAAAAAGCTTACGCTCGAACTTGGCGGCAAGGCGGCGAACATTTTGTTCGAGGACGCGCCGATTGATCAGGCCATCGAAGGCGTCATCAACGGAATTTATTTCAATCAAGGCCACGTTTGTTGCGCTGGGTCGCGTTTGTTCGTGCAGGAAGAGATTTATTCGACGGTCATCAAAAAATTGCGCGATAGAATTCAGACGTTGCGCGTCGGCAATCCGCTCGACAAAAATACCGACATCGGCGCGATCAATTCCAAACCGCAATTGGAAAAAATAAAAATGCTGGTGCAAAGCGGCGTTGACGAAGGCGCGGAGTTGACGCAGACGCGATGCACGCTTCCGGCAAAAGGTTATTGGTTCGCGCCGTCGTTTCTCACGGGCGTCACGCACGCGCATCGCGTGGCGTCAGAAGAAATTTTCGGGCCGGTATTGAGCGTGATGACGTTCCGCACGCCGGAGGAGGCGTTCGAGCGCGCCAATAATATTCCTTACGGTTTGAGTGCGGGCGTGTGGACGGACAAGGGCAGCAAGATTTTCAAGATGGTGAACAAGCTGCGCGCCGGCGTCGTCTGGGCGAACATCTACAACAAGTTCGACCCGACGAGTCCGTTCGGCGGCTACAAGGAAAGCGGGTTTGGCCGTGAAGGCGGATTGCACGGGCTGGCGGCGTATTGCCGGCTGGATTAACGCAATGCGAGCATGAAACTGGCAGTCAGAACATTGCCGAATTTCTTTGCGTTCCGCCCGTTTCGAGTTTAACCGTTAAGGCAGTTCAACCATCAACCAGGATCAATTATGGACATACAATCAATTCAACATCTCATCGGCGGGGCGGCGGTGATCATCATTCCACTCCTCGTCGTTGGGCTTTTCATTTTATCCTCTGCGGTCAAAATTTTGCGCGAATACGAGCGCGGCGTCATCTTCCGGCTCGGCAAATTGCAGGGTGCCAAGGGGCCGGGCATGATTTTCCTCATCCCCGTCATGGACAAAATGGTGCGGATGGATATGCGCGTCGTGACCATTGACGTGCCCAAGCAGGAAATCATGACCAAGGACAACGTGCCCGCCACGGTGGACGCGGTGATTTATTTCCGCGTCGTGGACCCGAACGCGGCGGTGGTGAAGGTGGAAAATTTCTGGAAGGCGACCTCGCTCATCGCGCAGACGACCTTGCGCAGCGTGCTAGGACAATCGCCGCTGGATGACCTGCTGGCGCAACGCGATGTCATCAACCAGAAATTGCAGGAGATCATTGACAAGCAGACCGAGCCGTGGGGTATCAAGGTTACGTCTGTGGAAGTGAAGGACGTGGCGCTGCCGGACAGCATGAAGCGCGCGATGGCCAAGCAGGCCGAAGCCGAACGCGAACGCCGCGCGAAGGTCGTGAATGCGGAAGGCGAATTCCAGGCCGCCGAGAAAATGGTGCAGGCCGCCGCGCTGATCGCGAAGGAACCGATTGCGCTGCAACTGCGCTATCTCCAGACCATGCGCGAAATGGCGAGCGAACACAACACGACGACGTTCCTGCCGCTGCCGATAGATTTGTTCAGCGCGTTTTTGAAGAAATAGTTCAATCAAGTTTGCAAGCGCGCGAAATTTGATGGCGGTGCGTGGCAAATTTTCTGTAGCTCCAATTAAAAATCGTTCTGCCGAGCGGCGCGATGGAAAAAATATAAATCGGATACGCCCACCAAATTCGTTTCATCGCATAACGATAAGTATCAGCACCTCGAATTTGTTCGCCATTCGCAAGCAGCAGTCGCAAATCCTGCAACAAATCATTTTCGTGCAACCGCAATTTTTGCCGGATCCAATCCGCCTGCAGCGTGGCGATTGCAAGCCCGCGCCGGATCAGGGTTTTTTCCCAAAACGGAACCCAGCGCCGGCAAAACCCGCACGAATCGTCGTAAAGAATCCAGCCAACCGGTTTGGTCTTGTTTTCGCTCATGCCATCAAATTGATTCCTTTATGCACTTTTACGTCAGAGCCGTCCGCAAGAAAGGCGAAAGACGGAGGCCGGTTCAAAAATCCGGAAAATATTTTGCCATACAAACCGGCGGTATCGCAGTGCAATTCCGCCGTCTGTGTTTCCCAAATCTGCCAGCGCGGATGCTCGACGCGATATTCCATCGTGGAGCCATCGCGTTGCGCTGCATAACCCCAATAATGTTCGGTGATAAATTCCTGCAACGAGCCGTCAACCAACGGTTGCGCGTGGCCGCGAGTGGTCACTCTTAAATGATTTTCCAGGCCGTCAAACCGCCAAAAATAAGAAACGGATTTTATTTCTTCCCGAATCTTTTCAATCCGGTGCGACATTGGCAGTGCAACGTAATTTTCGTTGTAAAATTTTCTGGCGACAAGTGCGATGGCTCTTCGCGGAACCAGTTCCTTGATGAAAACAACGCCGCGCCGCCAGCCGTCGCCGGTTTTCCGACGAACGTAAAATCGTAAATTGACTTCTTCAAAATGACGATGGAACGGAATTGGAACCCTGCAAATCCTTGTGTTTTGAAAAAGAAATCCCACAAGACTGATAAATGTTTTGCCGTTCCAAAAATCCAGTTCCGTGCCAGCCGGGACGAAAGGTGCGAGTGCCGCTGCTTCGATTTCAAAATTGAGCATCGCCAAATGGCGCCATTCGGCAGTCAGGAAATTTTTTGAAGAACTGGCTTTCATCGCTCACACTCGCGAAAATCTTATCCATTTTCGATTCGACATTCCACAGTCGAAATTCAAAATTCATTTCGTGATTCTGAACATCATCCTGCTGACGGCCGCTGCCGCGATTGCGTGGTGGTTGAGCGGATTTGATTCGCGGCTGACGGGCGAGAACGTCAAAGCGGATTTGCTCCGTCGCGGAATCCGCTGCGGTTTGACGCTTTTTCTGCTGGCAATCCTTTTCAGCCTGCCGTATTCGATTGCCTCCGCGCCGCCAATGTTCCTCATAGCTGGATTAATGGCCATCATTTGGGCTGGTTGCCTGACTGAATTGGGCGCGCGCTGTTTCCACCGTCTCGTTGACCCGGAAGACAAACGTGAATTTGACCCGCACCAGAGCGCACGAAACATGGACATGGTCGCGAGCCTGCTCAAAAGCGGACGGCACGAGGAGGCCGCGCAGTTGTGCGCCACGCTCAAAAATTCGGGCGACGCCAACATCCTCGTGCTGGAAACATTGCTCGCGCGCAGCGGCATCCAATTTGAAAATGACCGGAAACCGAAGCCGTTGACGGAGGCTTATCGTCTGCGTTCGGAGGGAAAATTCGACGAGGCGGCGGAAGTTTTGCGCGCGCTGGAAAAACAGCCGCACATCCCGCCCGGCCACATTGATTACGCGCGACGTTCGATCCAGGACTGGGGGCGGCCCAAACGCACGCCGGAAGCCGTCGTCCTGCCGGAATCGGTTGACGAACTGCTCGCGTGCGGTTATCTGGGAACGGCGATTGAGATTCTGGAGCGCAAAGTCAAAGAGCAGCCGCAGGATTTTGATTCGTGGCTGAAACTGGCCGAGGCCCACGGCTTGCATTCCGGCAACATCCATCGCGCGGAAAAAATAGTGCAAAAAATCGGGGGCCATCCCGGTTTCAGCGCGAAGCAAATCCGAACTGCAAAAATGAAATTGGAAGAATGGCGCGAAGCAAAGCCGCGTCAGAATTAAATCTGGTTTGGTTATGCCGATCTACGAATACGAACTGTGCGAAGGCGGGTGCAAGGTCTGCGGCGGGAAATTCACGTTGAACCGTCCGCTCTCGGCCAGACCGCTCACGAATTGTCCGGCGTGCAAAAAGCCGGTCCGCAAAATCATCTCCAGTTTCAGCTCACCGCAAAAGCTCAAGCCGGTGTCCTTCTCGGACGCGAAAAAGGCGGGTTTCACCGTGCTCAAGAAAATCGGCAAGGGCGAATATGAAAGACAGTGAAACGGGTTGAAAGTTGAAGGCCGGAAAACAGGGATCGCATCCATCGAATTCGCTTGTCGCGGGGCGATTTTTGCATTAGCATATTAATCTTGAAATGGATTTTAGTTTTTCAAATTTGAAAAGAGGGTTGATTGCTGCCGGGATTGCGGTGACGGTGGTTTCATTAACGCAGGCGCAGACGTTGACGGGGTCTGGGCAATCCATCATTTTTTCCACGCCGGACGACGGCGATGCGGTGTCCAATGCGCCGTCTCTCGCGGCGCTCCCGCCGGGTGAGGCTGGTTTTGACAGCATGGTTCAAGCGCCGAATATCAGGTTTCAAACCCCTTTAACGACAAGCGCGCAGGTGCCCATGCCGCAACAAGTGACGATTTCGGCAGCCGAGGCGGACCAGCGTGACTGGTGGATGAAGACACCAGCGCAAATTCTCGAAGTCAAAACGCCGGCACAGGAATTGAAAATCAAAAAATACGACGCCGCCGGACAGCCGGAAAACCCGACGGCGGTGGAAAGTTTTTATGAGCGGCAGGATCAGATGCAAACCAACGGTGCCGCCGGGTTTATAATCGCCACGCCGTCGTCGGGCGGAGATTTTCGGGAGAATAAATCCGCATGGCTGAACGCAAACAGCATTGATATGCCGCGCGGAAGATTTGGAAATCAACTGCCGCAGTCGCAGGCGGCGGCCTCGTTTCATCAGCCCGCGCCTGGCAACGGCGCGGGTGCAGGCCAGAACTTGGACGCGGACTGGTTAAAAAATTTCAGCGCGGCGGCGACGAAGCCGGCGCAAAGTCCGGTGCAGGCGGAGAACATGGCGGATTTCCGAAAACTGCTGGAACCGAGCAGGCCGTCCAAATCTTCCGGCGATTCATCCGGCGACGGGCTTTATTCGGCGATGCAAAAGTCCGCGTTCGATCATCAGCCGGCAAATCCGTCCAGCCCGCCTGGACATCTCAACAGCGGATTTGGAGTTTTGCCGGGAGTCGCCGGACAAAACCCCGCGCCGAAGGTGAAGGCCAACCCCGACTGGAAACCGCAACCGCCGCCGTGGATGTTGAAAGGGCCGCAGCCGGGCGTGGTTCCGCAACGGGTGGTGTTTTGAGCGTGCGTCAGTGCGCGGAGGTCAGCACGAGGACTTGTTCCAGCGTCGAGGTGCCGTCGCGCGCGCGGTCGAGGCCGACCATGCGGAGCGTGCGCATTCCTTCCTTGATGGCGACTTTGCCCATTTCGCGCGTGCTGGCGCGGGCGATGATGAGCTTGCGGATCTGGTCGGAAATGGTCATGGCCTCGATGATGGCCAGCCGCCCGGCATATCCGGAATTTTTGCAGCGCTCACAGCCGCGTCCCCGGTAAAGCTGCACGCCGTTGAAATCGGCGGGATCAATGCCGAGGTCTTCAAACATTTTCGCGGGATACGTCACGGGCTCCTTGCAATGAGGACAGATGCGGCGCATGAGCCGTTGCGCGCAGGACAAGATCACGGAGGACGAAATCAAAAATGGCGCGATGCCCATGTCGTCGAGGCGCGCGATGGCGCCGGGCGCGTCGTTGCAGTGCATCGTGGAGAGAACTTGGTGGCCGGTGAGCGCGGCTTCAATGGCAATTTCGGCGGTCTCGGTGTCCCGGATTTCCCCGATCATCACGATGTCCGGGTCTTGACGCAAAATGGAGCGCAGCGCGTTGGCGAACGTCAGGCCGATGTCTTTTTTTGTCGGCACCTGGTTGATGCCGGGAATCTGGAATTCCACCGGGTCTTCGACGGTGACGATGTTGTAGATCGGGCTGTTGAGTTCATTGAGCGCGGAATAGAGCGTCGTCGTTTTTCCCGATCCGGTCGGGCCGGTGACGAGGATCAAGCCGTGCGGCGCGTCCACGGCGGCTTTGAATTGCTTGAAGGTGTCGGGATCCAGTCCGAGTTTGTCGAGGCTGGCGGACAAATTGGTTTTATCGAGGACGCGCAGCACGATTTTTTCGCCGTGAACCGTCGGGAGAATTGAGACGCGCAAATCATAGTCCTTGCCGCTGACCTTGACGCGCATACGTCCGTCCTGCGGCATTCGGCGTTCGGCGATGTCGAGGCTGCTCATGATCTTGAAGCGCGAGGCCAGCGCGAGCTGCATCTGCTTGGGCGGCGGCGTCGCGTCCATCAGCACGCCATCCACGCGGTAGCGCAGCCGCATGTTTTTTTCAAACGGCTCCAGGTGGATGTCGCTGGCGCGGTCTTTGATGGCCTGCACGATGATCAGGTTGGCCAGCTTGATGACGGGCGCCTCCTCGCTGGATGCGGCGAGTTTGTCGAGGTTGACTTCTTCGACCGCCTCCTTGACGGCTTCAACGCTGTCGGCGTCTTCATCGCTCCGTCTTTGGGCGGCGTCAATGATGTCCTCCATCGAACCGCCGCCCTTGGCGGAATCAATGGCGGTCAGCTTGTCGGTGATGGCCTTTTCGGACGCGATGAGCGGCGAGATTTCCAGCTTGGTGATGCGTTTGACGTCGTCGAGGGCGAGGACGTTCAACGGGTCGGCCATCGCAAGGAACAGTTTGTTTTCCAGCCGCACGACGGGAAGAACCTTGTGGTTATACTCGGTCTCGCGCGGGAGCAATTCCGTCAGTTCATCCGGGATGCTGACGCGGGAGAGATTGATCGGCGGCACGTTAAGCACGCGTCCCATGCAGACCGCGAGGTCGGCCTCGCTGACGTAGGCTTTTTCGACGATGAGCTTGACGAGGCGCGCGCCCTGTTTTTTTTGCTGTTCGAGCAGCTCCTCCACCTGTCCCGCGCTCAACAGCCCGTCCTCGACGAGCGCGTCGGCGATGCGTTCTCCAAATGATTTGACTTTGGACATGGTTTTAGCGGAATGCTTTGCGGACAACTTTCATCAATTCGGACGGCGACGCCAGATACCACACCAGCCGGTGCGAAGTCGCCTCGCCCAGTTCCTTCGCCGCCCGTTGGTTGAAGGGGTTCGCCGTCGCCACCAAAATGGATTTGCTCATCCGGTCGAACGGGATCACGCACCAGCGCCGGCACACTTCCGCCGGAAAACCGCGCATCAGGTCCAGGTCCACGTCGTATCGGTCCAGCGGCAAATATGCCGCGCGCGACCTGTCGGACAGCAGCTTGAGCGACGCATCCACCGCGAACAGCCTCTTCTCGTTCAGCGTGTGGATGAATGGCGCGGAAACGTCCGCCGGCGAGGCCGTCAAATCCTCCTTGTGCCAGCACAAATCAAAATCGCCCGCGCTGATGAGTTTGCCCTCGACATAGATTTTGCGCATCATGTCGCGTCCGTCGTCCATTTCCCCGTCTTCCTCCATGCGCGTTTTTTTGCGCGCTTTTGACAGGTCCGCTCGCTGCACCAGCGCCGCCGGCGCGGCCTCGGAATCCGCCGTCGCGTTGCTGGCCTTGTCCTCGATTTTCCGCAACGCCGTCTGCACGTCCATGTCATTCGGGCGCCGTTGCAACACCGTTTCATATTCCAGAATCGCCGACGACAACTGTCCCATTTGCGTGTAAGCCTCGGCGATGCGCATGGATGTCTTGATCACGTCCTCCTCGCGGCCGAGCTTCGTGTAAGCCTCCTTCAGAATTTCCAGCGACTGCGTGTCCGTCGGCTGCGACTGGACAATGACCTCGAACATCTCAATCGTCTGTTGCAATTGAGACTCTTCGCCCGGATTTGATGACACTTCCGCCATGTGCTGAATTGGTCGAACCGGTTAAAAAAACAAACCGTCAACACTTTATACGGCTTTGCCCGTTGCAACGCAACCGAAGAACATCTGCGCCTCCCTGCAAACTTCGCGTGCGTCGCGCGCCTCCCTTGAATAAGATTTCCCGCGTGGAACGGCCAGCCCCAATCATGATGCCCGCGCCCGGCGAACGCATTTTGCGCTTCGTCGGCGACAAGATCATTTTTCAACTGCACGATGGCAAGGATCCCGCACAAAAAAATCTGCGCGCGTTTTTGCGAACCAACCTGGGACGCGGCGCCGCACTGCGCCGCGAAATCATCTCCGCACGCGCCGGCGGTGCCGCCGCCGCCGCCGCATCCTCGCGCGATCTGCCGATGCTGAAAATCGCCGGCGGCTGGCAAATCGAACTGCCGCTCGCCGAAGCCGGCCTCTTCAAATCAAAAGCCTATCTGCTCGACGAAAAAAACTGGCAGCACTGGCCCGACGGCCCGGACATCGGAATTTCCGTGCATCCAAATTTTGCACGAACGGCAAATACAATTTACTGCGCCTTCACGCGTTTATTTGGCGCGACAAAAAATTTAGCTTCGACCGACGACGAAAAACTTGAAGCCCAACTCAAATCGCTCGAAGCCCTCGGCTACGCCACGCTGCCGCCGTCGGGAAAATTCCGCGACCTTGCAAAACAGTTGCCCTTCATCGTCAACAAACTCGGTTGCCGCGTCATTCATTTATTGCCCGTGCATCCCACGCCCACGACCTACGCGCGCTTCGGACGTTTCGGCAGTCCCTACGCTGCGCTCGATCTGACGGCGGTTGATCCCGCGCTTGTCGAGTTCGACAAGCGCGCCACCGGCATTGACCAGTTTTGCGAGCTGACTTACGCCGCGCACTCGCTCGGCGCGCGCATCTTCATTGACATTGTCATCAACCACACCGGCTGGGGCTCGACGTTGCAGGAAAACCGCCCTGAATTTTTCCTGAAAAATCCCGACGGCTCGTTCACCAGCCCCGGCGCGTGGGGAACAGTCTGGGAAGATTTGGTCGAACTCGAACAGCACGACGTGAAGCTGTGGGATATGATTGCGGATTCACTCTTGATTTGGTGTCGGCGCGGCGTGGACGGTTTCCGCTGCGACGCCGGCTACAAAATTCCGGTTCCCGCATGGCAATACATCATCGCCCGAATTCAAAATGAATTTCCCGAAACCATTTTCCTGCTCGAAGGCCTCGGCGGTTCATGGGAGGCAACCGAAAATCTTTTGACCGACGGCGGAATGCAATGGGCGTATTCCGAGCTTTTCCAAAATTATTCCGGCAAAGACGTCGCGTGGTATTTGGATTACGCGAACCGCCAGAGTTCACGCATCGGCGCTTACGTTCACTACAGCGAAACGCACGACAACAGCCGCCTTGCCGAAAAAGGCCGCGCTTGGTCGCTCCTGCGAAACCGCCTCTGCGCGCTCACAAGCCCGGGCGGCGGATTCGGTTTCACCTGCGGCGTGGAATGGCTCGCCGCCGAAAAAATCCACGTCCACGGCTGCACCGGATTGAATTGGGACAGCGCCGACAACATTGCCCCCGAACTCGCGCAGCTCAACAAACTCATCTCTGACCATCCCTGCTTTTTTGACGGCGCGAAGCTCACGCGCGTGAGTCCGCCCGACTCGCCGATTTACGCGCTGCTCCGCGAATCAGCGGAGGGAAAAGATTCCGTTTTGATTCTGGTCAACACCGACGTTGAAAAATCTCATTTGCTGACGCTCGCGGCCGCCGATTTGAAATTTGAAATTTCCGATTTTCAATTCGATCTGCTCGGCCAGCCGCTCTCGCAATTTGACCGTGAAAAAGCCGAAACCATTTTCACCCTCGCGCCTGGTGCGTGCCACTGCCTCGCGACGGCGCAAAAACCGGTTGGACTGTGCGGAGAAAATTACCGCCGCGCCCGCGCCCAAGCCACGCTTGCAATTCAAGCGTTGAGCAAAATTGTTTCCTCCGAAACGATTGACAGGCTCGACTGGCATTGGCTCGCGGAAAAAG
>Ga0208357_1001271_pt1 | contig 18633 bp, 15 predicted proteins | sample NGESurdeep092012_6_FD_184487 | JGI IMG/M metagenome (GOLD analysis project Ga0208357, IMG submission 184487) | Arctic peat soil microbial communities from Barrow, Alaska - NGEE Surface sample F52-2 deep-092012 (SPAdes) | ecosystem: Environmental > Terrestrial > Soil > Wetlands > Peat ... | reverse complement strand
TCCACGGTCTTCTTCGTTGCTGCGAGCGCGCGCACGACGACCTCCGCACTAAGCTGCGACGCGGCGGATGCGGCGCCAACCGCAACAACGGCTTCCCGCTCGCCGCCGGGGCCCGACCACGCCTCGGTCTCGATCACGCTGCCCTTGCGATAGGCCGGAGTGTAGGCGGCGGCCCGCCACAACTGTTCGAGCTCGTCATCGAGCCAGAACAGGGTGAGAGAGAGGCCGGCCATCTGAAAACTTGTGACCAGCTCTCCGACTTCGGGTTCGACGATGTCGACGCGTGCTTCACTCAACAGCCGTGAGACCGTGCCGTAGAGCACGAAAAGCTCTTCATATTTCACGGAACCGAGGCCGTTGAGAATGACGCCGGCGCGTGCACCGGCGGCCGAATTCGCCGGTCGTTCTTCGAGCAGCCTATTCACCAACAGTGCGGCCAGGTCGTTGGCGCGCGGAATGTCTGTCTCATCGATTCCCTGTTCGCCGTGGATGCCCATGCCGACCGCCATGCGCCCGTGCGGTACGGTAAACAGCGGCTCGTCTGCCCCCGGCAGCGTGCAGCCGGAGAATGCGACACCGAAGGATCGGGTGCGCTCATTTGCCTTCTCCGCGATGCGAGCGACCTCAGCGAGGTTGGCCCCGGATTCCGCCGCCGCGGCCGCCGCCTTGAACACGGCCAGGTCACCAGCGATGCCCCGCCGTTTGCCGATCTCCTCAAGCGATGCGCTTGACACGTCGTCGGTCACGATGACTGTGCGGCACGGGATGCCTTCGGCAATCAGCCGATCCTGGGCCTGCGTGAAGTTCAGGACGTCGCCCGCATAGTTTCCGTAGCTGAGCAACACCCCGCCGCCGGCGGAGGCCGCCTTCGCGACCGAGTAGACCTGTTGAGCAGAGGGAGACGCAAACAGATTACCCATGGCCGCGCCGTGCGCAAGCCCCGGGCCAACCAGACCGGCAAACGCCGGATAGTGGCCCGACCCACCACCGATGACGACCGCGACCTGGCCAGACACCGGTTTCACGTTGCGCACCACTCCGCCGGGCACACGGCGAACCCAGCGACCGTTGGCCGCAACGAAACCGTCGATCAGCTCATCGGTGAAGTCCACCGGATCGTTGTAGAGGTAGGTCATGGTGTCGATTTCTCCTGTGTCGGCGGTTGGAGCCGGCTACCGCCCGTTCGGACGGTGGCCGGCTCTGCGTTGATATGCCGCTGTCAGCCCTTCAGGGTGAACGGACCCGTGAAGTCGTTCACGTTGTCCTTCGTGATCAGGATGCAGTCGAAGAGCTGCTTCTCCGACGACGCTCCGGTCTTACCTGTTCGCAAGTAAGAGTCCGCTTCCTGAACGGCCTTCTTGGCAAAAGTCGCAACCGGCTGAAGTACCGTGTATTGCAATTCGCCTGCCTTGATCGCCGTGACCGCGTCCGGGGAACCGTCGAAGCCACCCACCTTCACCTGCGACAGCTTGTTCGCCTGCTTGAGTGCCGCGATCGCGCCGAGCGCCATCTCGTCATTGCCGGCGATCAGGCCGGTAATGTTCGGGTGCGCCTGCAGCAATGACTGTGTTTTGTTGTAACCCTGCGTGCGGTCCCAGTTTGCGACGTCCTTGCCGACTTCGACGAGGCCAGGGTACTGAGACAAGACGGTCTTGTAGCCGTTCGAACGGGTCGCTGCGTTGTTGTCGGAGGGTGCACCGAACAGCTCGACGTAGTCGGCCTTCTGCCCAATGTCCTTTACCCACTGCTGAGCGCCGATTGCGGCGCCCTGCGCATTGTTCGAGACGAGCTGTGCCTTAGCGAGACCCGACTGGTTGATCTCTGCGTTCACGAGGAAGACGGGGATGTTCGCAGCATTCGCCTTCTTCACTGCGCCGATCGATCCACTCGCGTTGGCGGGGTCGAGGATGATCGCAACCGACTTATTCGCGATCGCCGTATCGATGAGGTTGCTCTCGGTGTTGGTGTCGCCCTTCGACGCACCGACGTGTGACGTGTAGCCCAACGTCTTTGCCTCGGCCGCCGCGACGTTGCCTTCCGTGAGCCAGTAGGGATTGGACGGGTCATTGACAATGATCGAGATCAGCCCGCCCTTCTTTGCTGCGCCACTGCTACCAGAAGTCGTGCCTCCTGACGAACATCCGGCGAGCGTTGTGACGGCAATTGCCGCACCGGCGATGAGCGCCAGTGTTGTCCTTCTAGACATGCTGTGATCCTTTCGATGGGGGTGAAGCCGGGTTAGCCGGCGATTTTCTCTAATGGAGGAGCCGATTCCGGCGGCCCTAGCCGGGAAGAATTGCCGGGTGGAGCCCCGTCCGCTGCTTGCCTCTTGCGACGGCCGCGATACTGCACGGCGTTCAGGAGCACCGCAAGGATGATGACCGCGCCCGTGAAGACGGTCTGCCAATACGACGAGACGCCCACGATCACGAGACCGTCTGACAAGAACCCGATCACGAATGCGCCGAGGAGCGTACCGCGGATGTTGCCGCGGCCTCCCATCAGCGATGCTCCGCCGATGACGACAGCCGCGATGGCAGTCAACTCATACGTGGTTCCGGCAGTCGGAGAAGCCGAGGTGAGTTCTGACGAGAGGATCACACCGGCGATCGCCGCGCAAACACCGGATGCCACGTACACCCAGACCTTGACCTTTCTCACCGGCACACCCGATAATTCCGCGGCGCGCTCATTGCCGCCCGACGCGTACAGCCAGCGTCCGAAGACAGTACGGTTCAGCACGACGCTTCCAACGATCGCGACGGCGATCATCACGAGAACGCCGATTGGGATGCCGATCAGAGTATTGAAGCCCAACCAATCGAATCCTGTATTGCCCAGCTCCGGCTTGCCGGAGAGGTCGTTGTAGGTCAGGCCGTTCGTAATCAAGAGGGCTACGCCGCGGACTGCATAGAGCGTGCCCAGGGTGGCGACGAATGGGGCGACCTTGAATCGTGCCACTAGAATGCCGTTGAGTAACCCGATGAACGCGCCGACAGCGCAGGCGATGATGACCACGACCCAGACGGACGGGAACAGTGTGATCCCAAGCGCCTTGATGTTGATCCCCTTCATCATCAAGCCCGCCATTACGCCGGAGAGTCCGAGCGTCGAGCCAACGGACAGGTCGATACCGCCGTTCAAAATGACCAGCAGCGAACCGATCGCCAGCAGGGCGTAGATCGAGACGTGAGACGACATCGTGAGCACATTGTTGACTGTGAAGTAGTCGGGCGACAGCATCGAGAACACCAAGATGATGACGATCAGCGCGAGGAACGCGCGTCCCTCGAGTAGAACTTTTCCGATACTGAAGCCGCCGGCGAACAGCCCGGGCCGTGAGTTCGTACGCCCTTCTTTGGACGGAGTTGTCATGTCGGTCTTCCTTGTTTTCTGGGTCTGTGTTCAGGGAGTGGTGGTGAGGACAGCGATGCGCGAATCACGAGACTACGGCCTCGCCCGAGGCCGCCATGATTTGCTCTTTGGTGGTCTCGGAGCCGAACTCGGCAGAGATACGGCCTCGACTCATCACGACGATCCGATGGGCGATGCTGAGGCACTCCCCCACTTCCGAGGTCGAGTAAATGACGGCGAGGCCGGCCGCGGCGCGCTCGGCAATCAGCCGAAACACTTCACCCTTGGCGCCGACATCGATTCCGCGGCTTGGTTCATCCAGAAGGATGACGTCTGGGTTGGTCGCGAGCATCTTGCCGATGACGACCTTCTGCTGATTGCCCCCGGAAAGGGAGCCAATTGCCGCGCCGCCGCCCTCGGTCTTCACACGAACGTCACGAATGCCGTCGTTCACGAGCGCCTGCTCGCGACTTCGCGATAAGAACAGGCCTCGCGTAAACGCGCCGATGCTGGCAAGCGAGAGATTGCGCCCGACCGTCATGGTCTGCACAAGACCGTCGCGTTGTCGATCTTCTGGGACAAGGCTCAGGCCCTTAGCAATGCGCTCGGCGATCGTCAGGCTCGAAACGTCCTCACCGCGCAACAGGACACGACCGCCGCTCACCGGCATCCGGCCGGCGACAGCCTCCAGTAACTCCGTGCGGCCGGCGCCCATGAGCCCGTAAATGCAGACGATCTCACCCGTGCGCACCGACAGGGAAAGCCGATCGACAACGGAACGATCCGGGTTCTCGACGTCGGCAACGCTCACGTCCTCGATCGACAACGCAACGTTACCGAATTCATATCCGGTGGGGGGTTTGCCGAGGTCGAAGCCAGCACCCACCATCTTCTGCACGATCCACTCGAGGTCGATATCGTGTGCATCGGCAGTCGCGGTGATGGCTCCGTCCCGGAGCACGACGGCGTAGTCGGTGATCTGTAGCGCTTCCTCCAGATGGTGTGAGATGTAGACGAGCGAGACGCCCTTGGCTTTCAACTCGTGAATCACGCGGAAGAGAACCTCGACCTCGGAGGCGCTCAGCGCCGATGTCGGCTCGTCCATGATCAGAATCCGCGAATCAACCGACAGCGCCCGCGCGATTTCCACGATCTGCTGCTCCCCGAGTCGGAGGTCGGAGACGAGAGTCAGCGGATCGATGTCCTCCTCGAGTTCTGCCATCAAAAGGCGCGTCTGTCGCGCCTCTTCTGCAAAATCGATCCCGGTCGCACCGCGCAGTTCGCGACCCATGAAGATGTTGTCACGCACATTGAGGTTGGGGGCCAGGCTGAGTTCCTGGTGGATAATTGAGATGCCGTGAGCGCGCGCCTCCACCGGGGACGGAAAGCTCACAAGCCCCCCGTCGAGAACGATCTCACCGGACGTCGGAGACTCGACGCCTGAGAGGATTTTCATGAGCGTCGACTTGCCTGCGCCGTTCTCCCCGAACAGGGTGGTGACGGTGCCGCGACGGATGTCGAAGTTGACACCTTTGAGCGCCTGCGTTCCACCGTATGTCTTCACGACGTCCCTGGCGCTCAGAACGATATCTCGCCTGATCTCGGTCATTGCATGCTCAATTTCACGGGTGTGACAAGCCAGCCGTTCGGATTGATCAGTTCGAACGCCCCGACCACCGAAACAGTTTTGCCTTGAAGGTGTGCTGCGTCGACTTTGGCGAGTACCAACTTCTTCATCTCGTCGTTCAACGCGGCGCCGGCGTTCTGGTAGTCGATCTGGTTCGTGAACTGGCCAAAGCTGATCGTGCCCGTCGCATCTCGCAGGTCCGTTCCGTTGATTGCCGGCCCGGTCTGCACGCGAATATTCAACCCCTGTGGCAGTCCTTGCACAGCGACCGGATAGATCCCGTCTTGAGGAGTACCGGCTACACCAGTGAAGCTGACACTGAGCTCGGACCCCGTCGTCGCCTTGACCCCGTACTTGTCACTGGCGGCGGTGGGATTCGCCGCGATCGCTTCCGCCAGTGTGGCTGCAGGAACGGCACGTTTGACGATCTCTGCTTGGATCTTGGGGAACTGCGTCTTACCGTACGTTGCCGGGGAGAACGCGCCGTCAGTGCTGACCGCAGCCGAGCTGTTACTGACGACTTTCGTGCCGACGCCCATCAGAATGAGCACCACAACGACGACAGCCGCCAGGATGATCCGCTTAGCGCGCGGAGACGAGAACCGGCTCCGGGTTGTCGCCGTGCTCGCGCTCATGAGTGCAGCGTCCGTGACTCGGTGTCGTTCGGGCGAATCTGCAACTTGCGCCCGGTGCCCTTGCGAAACATGTCGAGAGCTTCGGCGTAGTCGTCCAGGGTGAAGGAGTGGCTGATCATCGGAATAGAGTTGACGGCGCCGGCCTCGAACATCTCGACCGCGCGGCCGAAGGAGTTGAGCACGGCCATCGTGCCCACGATGTTGATCTCGTCTCGGTAGACCCGGAACGGTGAGTAGTTGGCGATCGCTTCTGCCGGGGCGACGCCGAAGTGCTGGAACGTGCCGCCGGCCTTGACCCGCGGCAGACCGTCTTCGATTGCTCGCACGTTACCGGTGCAGTCGATCACGACGTCCCACTTGTCACGGCTGGCCTCATCAGCGCTCGCGTAGATGTTCTGGATGCCCACCTCACGTGCAACCTCAAGTCGGCTGGGGTTCGTGTCGACGATCGTCACACTCGCGGCCCCGGCGCGGGGCGCCAACTGCGCCATCAAAAGTCCCATGGTGCCGGATCCGTAAACCAGGTAGTGCTCGCCCATCTTGCGCGGCAGGATATCGTAGCCGCGGATCGCACACGCCAGCGGCTCGATCAGCGCAGCCTGGTAGATATCCGTCTCAGGCTTGAGCCTGAATACATTCGCGAGCGGCGCCTTGATGAACTGGGCAGAGCCGCCGTCACTCGCAACAACGCCAAGCCCGTTCCAGTTGCGGCAGAGGTTCGACTTTCCATTCAGGCAGAATTCGCATTCGCCGCAGGTGGTGCTCGGGTTGACGACGACATGGTTGCCGACGTTCACCGTGCTCACGCCGTCGCCGATGGCTGTGACGGTGCCGCTCACCTCGTGGCCGGGGATCAGCGGGAAGATCGTGCCTTCGAACTCCCCGTCGAAGACGTGGGTGTCCGTACCGCAGATACCAACGGCCGCGACCTGGATCACGACCTCTTTGAAACCTGGCATTGGATCAGCCAGCTCACGAAGCGCAAGCGCTCCCGGGGCCTCGAAAACTACTGCTCGCATCGTCTGTGACGCTCCTATCGGGGAGGCGGTCCGAAACAGTGCAGTGCTCGGACCGGCTTGAGGTGGATTCATGTGCGGGTTTCCGGCGTGTGTCGCGGCACCACCCGGCGAAGGTGCCCTCGTGTCGGACCGCTTCGTCAGATCTTGCGCGTCACACCGAATGTTAACTATCTTGTGATGTTGTTACTAATTCATGTGATATCTAAACCTAGGACGTGATCTGTGATTTGTCAACAAGGCCAATCCAGATATAGGCAGCGCACGACCCGCGCCGGACCGCGTCGCATACAGCAGATGCCCCGATGCGCGCCGACCACGACATTGAGAAGGCCAGCGCTCTCGACCGGCGGACGGCACATCCCACGACCAGGTGGAACTACGTTCGCGTCAAGGCCGAATCAATTACAGGATTACGGTTTCTCCGGTCCTGACACCAACAGGCATCAGCGGGAGCACGACCGTGAATGCGGTGCGGCCCGGCTCGCTTTCCACAGACACGGAGCCGCCTTGAGCGGTTACAACGGCCTGCACGATCGCCAGGCCGAGGCCGGTGCTGCCGGTCTCTCGTGAACGAGAACTGTCGCCGCGGGCGAAACGCTCGAACAGCAGCGGCTTCAGCGCATCCGGAATGCCGGGTCCGTCATCCAGCACCGTCATCACGGCGTTCGTTCCGTCGCGCTCCAGCGTCGCTGTGATCGTCGTGCCGGCCGGAGTGTGCACGCGCGCGTTCGCAAGCAGGTTCACGACGACCTGGTGCAGGCGCGGTTCGTCACCAATCACCTCGACGGGCTCGCCGGGCAGATCGATCGACCAGGTGTGGTCGGGGCCGGCCGCGTGCGCGTCAGAGAGTGCGTCTACGAGAAGGCGGGAGAGATCGACAGGCTCGCGCTCGAGCGCGCGCCCCTCGTCCAGGCGCGCCAGCAGCAGCAGATCCTCGACAATGCCCGTCATCCGCTGCGCTTCGGATTCGATTCGGCCGAGTGAACGCACTGCCTCCTGCGGCAGGTCCTGCTGTGTGCGCCGCGTCAGCTCAGCGTAACCTCGGATCGACGCGAGTGGCGTGCGCAACTCGTGGCTGGCATCCGCGACGAACTGGCGCACCTTGTTCTCGCTTTCCTGACGTGCGGTCAGAGCGGATGCGACGTGGCCGAGCATCCGGTTCAGCGAGGCGCCGACGCGCCCCACTTCTGTGCGCGTGTTGGTGTCTTCGTCCCGCACGCGCACTGCTAGCGCCACCTCTCCGCGATCCAGTGGAAGCTCAGACACCTCGGTCGCAGCTGCGGCGACACGATCGAGTGGGCGCAGGGCCAGTCGCACAATCAGCAGGCCGACTGCCACGGCCACAACGAGCGCGAGCGACGTCACGATGCCGATGATCCAGCCGAGCCGAGCGACGGTGTTCTGGGATTCACCCAGCGGCAGCCCGAGCACGAGCTCGCTGTTGTTCGTCAGGGAAACCGAGACCATTCGGTATTCGCCGAGCGTGCCGCCGAGATCAACGCTCGTCGGTGTTCCGTCGATCGGCAGTGCCACCAGTGCGGTCTTGCTCCCTGGGGAGATCGTTTGCGGCGCGATGTTGGCGCCGGCCCGGCTGACGCCGAGGTAGCTGGTGGCGACGACATTGTTGTTCACTACGACGCCGACGAAGGTACCGGGAACTTGCCCGGTTGCCTCGATGATGACGGTTGCGAGTTGGTCCGCCGTCGGATTCGCGCGCTGAATGGCTTCGATTGCTACTGCCTGGCTGCGGTGACCGGCCGCGGACAGCTGACCGTCGAGTCGGTCGATCAGATAGTTTTCCAGAAACAGCACGCTGACCAGCCCGATGATCAGGCCGAGCACCGCGAGCAGCGCCACGACGGCGAGCACGAGTCGTCTGCGCAGCGTCCACGATCGAAACGGATCTCGTAGCCACCGCGCCCAGATCGACGCGGCTGGGGTCATTCCGCCGCCTTGATCATGTACCCGGCGCCGCGCACCGTGTGGATCATGGCCGGATGGCCCGCGTCGATCTTCTTGCGCAGGTAAGAGATGTACAACTCCACGACGCTCGAGGTGCCGCCGAAGTCGTAGCTCCAGACACGGTCGAGGATCTGCGCCTTGCTGAGCACGCGGCGCGGATTGCGCATCAGGAAGCGCAGCAGTTCGAACTCGGTGGCGGTCAGCGAAACCGGGTCGCCGGCGCGCTCCACCTCGTAGCTGTCTTCGTCCAGCATCAGGTCGCCGACGACGATGCGCGGGTCGGTCGAATCGGTGACGAGCACACGCGATCTGCGCAGGAGGCTGCGGAGTCGGGCAACGAGTTCCTCGAGGCTGAACGGCTTCGTCACGTAGTCATCACCACCGGCGGTGAGCCCGGCGATGCGATCGTCAAGCGAATCCTTCGCCGTCAGGAACAGCACCGGCGTCTCTCCACCGTTCTCGCGCATCCGGCTGAGCACACTGAGCCCATCGATGTCCGGCAGCATGATGTCCAGAACAACAGCATCCGGTCTGAACTCACGGGCCGTGGTCAGCGCTTGCTGGCCGGTCGCCGCCGTACGCACATCCCATCCCTCATAGCGCAGCGCCATGTGCAGCAGGTCGGTGAGTGTGCGCTCATCGTCTACGACGAGCACACGGATGGCGGAACCGTCAGGATGGCGCAGCAATCCGCGCGGTTCGGTCGCGGTTCGCGCTGAGGTCGCAGTGTCGTTGGTCATGGCCTTATTATCTTCCGTGCAGTCTGGGGTTACTATCCGTTTCGTATGCGGATCCTGAGAATGCTCACAGCCTTCTGTGTGCATTGGAGCTCGGCAGATCAATCCCGTATGCATTCGGCACATCCATAACAGGCCCACAGCCGCACCACAACGGCACCCCGTATTCCTAAGCATGACCACGGTCGCTGCCGCTGCGACCGTGTCGGAAGCATCGAGGAGCCCCAATGTTCGGCATTTATCTACGTCGCGAACTCGTGAACAGGCGAAAGCAGACCATCATCATCGCGATCGGCATGGCGCTGGCGATCGCGCTCGTCATCATCGTGAACGCGGTGTCCGCCGGGGTGAAGGATGCGCAGGCGCACGTGCTGCAATCCGTCTACGGCGTCGGCACCGATATCACGGTCACTCAACCGGTCACTGCGGCGAGCGCTCAAGCCGGTTTCGGTGCAGGACCCAACGGAACGGGTCGGCGATTCGACTTCGGCGCGGGCGCCGGCACGTCCAGCGGCGGAAGCCGCACGGTGAACACCTCGCGTCTCGCCGTCAGCCCCGGAACGCAGACCCTGGCCGGCACTGACCTGACGAAGGTGAAGGCAGTCTCCGGGGTCGCCTCCGCGGCGTCTGCGTTGACCCTCACCAACACAACGTTCAACGGCACCCTGCCGAACTTCCAGCAGGGACGCAACGGCGGCAATGCAGGCGGCTCGGGTGCGGCATCCGGCGCTTCTACGCCGGCACCGACCGGCGGAGCAGACGGCGCGGGCGGCAGCTCGTTCAACGTCAGCTCATTCAGCGTGATCGGAATCAACCCCGCAGCGGATGCCGTCGGCCCACTTTCCGCTGCAACGCTATCGTCCGGCCGCTCCCTGACGAAAGCTGATGACAGCACGGACGTCGCCGTGCTCGACGCGAGTTACGCCAAGACGGCGAAACTGGCCGTCGGCGACACCATCACTATCGGCGGCAAGAGCTTCTCGGTTGTCGGGCTGGTCACCGCGACCGGGTCGGACGCCCAGACCGCGGCCAACGCCTACATCCCGTTGACGGTGGCTCAGACACTGGCCGGCGAGGCCGGCAACGTGACGGACATCTACGTCACCGCGGCATCTTCGAGCGACGTCGGCCAGTTGCAGACCGCCCTGCAGAAGGCGCTTCCCAAGGCAACGGTGAGCACGCAGGCCGACCTGGCCTCCAGCGTGTCCGGATCCCTGGGCACCGCCAGCCAGCTGCTGTCGAACCTCGGAACGTGGCTGTCGCTGATCGTTCTGGCTGCCGCATTCTTGATCGCAATCCTGTTCACGGTGTCCGGCGTCACCCGCCGTACCCGAGAGTTCGGCACGCTCAAGGCGATCGGCTGGACGAACCGGCGCATCGTCGGTCAGGTTGCCGGCGAGTCCACCGTGCAGGCCCTCATCGGCGGGGTCATCGGCGTCGCCGTCGGGCTCGTCGGAGTACTGATCATCAATATGGTCGCTCCAACGCTTTCCGGCAGCGCAACGCAGGGCAACCGCGTCGCGCAGGCGGCGGGGCGAGTCGGTCAACTGGCGACCAGAGGCACGGGTGGCACCGGGGCAGGAGCCGGCGGGTTCGGCGGTGCTGGATTCGGCGGCGCGAGCCGTGCCGCGGCATCCTCTGTCAACGTCGTGCTGAACGCGCCCGTCACTGTCTGGGTCATCGTCATCGCCGTCGGGCTCGCGGTGCTCGGCGGCTTGCTCGCCGGCGCCATCGGCGGATGGCGCGCCTCGCGACTGCGCCCCGCCGAAGCGCTGCGCTCGGTTGCGTAACCCCCACTCCCTCACGTCAGACGAACGGATCATCCCATGTACACCCTCAGCAAAGTCACCAAAACCTACGCGCAGTCCAAGCGTTCGGTCACCGCGTTGAACAATGTCAGCCTCGAGATCCCCGATGGCCAAATGGTGGCCGTGCAGGGGCCGACGGGCGGCGGCAAGTCAACTCTGCTGCAGATGCTCGGCGCGCTGGACCGGCCGACATCCGGTTCGGTCGAACTCGGCACGTCAAGTCTCAGCTCGATGAGCGACGGCAAGCTGGCGGGCATCCGGGCGAAGGAGATCGGCTTCGTGTTCCAGAGCTTCAACCTGATCCCGACGCTCACCGCTCAGGAGAACGTGGAGACCGGGCTGGCGCCACTCGGCCTGCCCGCGAAGCACCGGGCGCAGCGTGCCCGCGAAGCACTGGCCTCCGTCGGCCTCGCCGACCGCGGAAACCACCTGCCCGGCGAATTGTCCGGAGGGCAGCAGCAGCGCGTCGCAATCGCGCGTGCGCTCGTGAAGGAGCCGGACGTGCTCCTCGCGGACGAACCCACCGGTGCCCTCGACGAGGACACCCGCGACGAGATCATGGACCTGCTCGAGGGCCTGTGGCACGACCGTAACCTGACACTCGTGGTCGTCACCCACGACTCGGCGGTCGCAGCCCGCGCGCAGCGCCGCCTGCACATCAAGCGCGGAACGGTGACGGAGAAATAGCCCTCGCCCTCACCAGCCGCCGAGTGCGCCCAAGTGGCCCGTTGGACCGCCCTCAGGGCGATCATAACGTCCACATGAGCACACTCGGCCGAGCCGGCCGGCCGGTTGGCCGGCTCGGCCGGCCGTCGTTGACGATCACCCTAGACGGAACATAAGCTGGTGGCCACGTCGTCGGTATGCCGTGCACGACGTTCCTGGATCAGCAGACAGGACCTCACTGAGCTGGCACCATCGGTGTCTGGCGAAAGGTCCCCTCGTGAACGATCCACGCTCCGCCCGAACGTGGGTAAAGAACCCGCTGGCCGTGTTCACGGCAAATGACCGTGATGCTGCGAGCGGGTTCGTCGTCGCAAATGGCGTGATCGAGGAAGTTCTCGGGGCCGGCGCCGTACCGGCCGCGACGTGCGAGAGCGTGTTCGACGCCTCAAATCATGTCGTGATTCCGGGGTTGATCAACACGCACCACCATTTCTACCAAACGCTGACCCGGGCCTGGGCGCCGGTCGTGAGCACTCCGCTGTTTCCGTGGCTGAAGCAGCTGTATCCGATCTGGGCGCGTCTCACTCCCCGTGATCTTGAACTCGCGACGACGGTCGCTCTGGCCGAGCTCCTGCTCTCCGGATGCACGACCGCCGCCGACCACCACTACCTGTTCCCCGACGGCATGGAAAACGCCATCGACATCGAGGCTGGTGTTGTGCGCACACTCGGCATGCGCGCCACCCTCACCCGCGGATCGATGACGCTCGGCGAGAAAAACGGTGGACTGCCGCCGCAGTCGACCGTGCAAGATCCCGATGTCATCCTCGAGGACAGCGAACGCCTGATTCGCGACTATCACGAGCGAGGCGATGGCGCGGTCATCCAGATCGCGCTCGCCCCATGCTCACCCTTCTCGGTGACGGAGAGCATCATGCGTGCCAGCGCCGAACTGGCGGAAACGCACGATGTTCGGCTGCACACGCACCTGGCGGAGACGATCGACGAACAGGATTTCTGCCGCGAGACGTTCGGACTGCGCACCGTGGACTACCTGGAGAGTGTCGGGTGGCTGTCCTCGCGCACCTGGCTTGCCCACGGCATCCATTTCGACGATCAGGAGATCGCACGCCTGGGCGCGGCCGGAACGGCCGTTGCACATTGCCCATCGTCGAACATGCGGCTGGCCTCCGGAATCGCGCGTGTTGTCGAGCTGGAGGACGCGGGTGCGCCGGTCGGCATCGGAGTCGACGGTTCGGCGTCGAACGACTCCTCCAACCTGATTCTCGAGACTCGGCAGGCGCTGTATCTGCAGCGCCTGAAATACGGCGCAGAAGCAGTGACGCCGGAACGCGCGCTCGGTTGGGCTACCCGCGGTTCCGCCCGAGCGCTCGGTCGGCACGACATCGGCGAACTCGCGCCCGGCAAACAAGCCGACCTTGCGTTGTACACACTCGACGAGTTGCGATTCTCCGGCAGCCACGATCCTCTGTCTGCACTGCTGCTGTGTGGGGCGGATCGGGCCGATCGCGTGATGATCGGCGGGGTCTGGCGCGTCGTCGATGGTCAAATCGTCGATCTCGACATCCCTGGCTTGATCGCCCAACATCGCATGGCAGCGGCACGACTCATACGGGAGTCGTGAATTGGAAGCTACTCCACGGAAACCCATTGGGCGCTTGCGGCAGCGTCGATAACCGCCTCCGTAATGCGGGCGGCGCGCAAGCCGTCCGCGAAGCGCGGCAGTCCCTCCGGCGTGGCCCCGCCGATCGCGGCGTAGCTGTCCGAAACGAAGGCGTTGAACGCATCCTGGTAACCCTGCGGATGCCCCGCCGGCACGGTGATCAGGCGCGCGGCATCCGGGGACAGCTGTTCGGCGTCGCGGGGAATCACCTGGGTGCCGCGCCGGCGTCCGACCCACAGCGTCTCCGGCTGCTCCTGGTCGAACGCCAGGCTTTCGGATGCGCCCGCGAGCTCCACCTTCAGCCGGTTCTTGCGGCCCGGCGCGACCTGCGAGACGAGCAGGGTGCCGAGCGCGCCTGCCTCCGTTTCGATGACGACCGCAGCGGCGTCCTCTGTGGCAATGGCGGAGTTCTGAGCACGCGCGTCGAAATAGGTGCGAGTGGTCGCGGAAACGCGCGCGATCCGGTCGCCGCTGATGAACTCCACAAGGTCGACCAGATGCGAACCGATGTCGGCAAACGCGCGCGACCGCCCGCCCCGCTCGCTGTCGACGCGCCAATTGTCGTCGTCCGATTCCAGAAGCCAGTCCTGCAGATACGAACCCTGCACACTGAGCAACCGCCCGAGTGAACCCGAGCGAACGCGCGCCCTCGCCTCGCGCACCATCGGGTGGAAGCGGTAGACGAACGGAACGGTCGCGGTGACTCCTGCGGATGCGGCGAGCTCGGTGAGCTCCGCGGCATCCGTCACGCTCGTCGCCAGCGGTTTCTCGCAGACGATGTGTTTGCCTGTGCTGATAACTGCTGCGGCTTGCTCAGCATGCAACGAATTCGGCGTGCAGACGTGCACGACGTCGATGTCGTCTGACGCCAGCAGGTCATCGAGCGAGTCGAACGCGCGCTCGACGCCCAGCTCAGCCGCGGCCTTTTCGCTGCGCGCCGGACTCGATGAGACGATGCCGACGAGCCGGGCACGCGCCGCTCTCGCCGCACGTGAGTGCACCTGTGCCATGAACCCGCCGCCGACGAAACCGACCCGCAACGGGTGCCCGCCTACGCCTGCACTCGCGCTATCGTCCGTCATGCGTCGAACGTTCCGACGCGCGGATCCCAGTGCTCATCGAGCGGCGGTGCGACGACGACTGTGCTCGTCACCTCGACCGATTGATGCGCTTGCGCCGACTCAATTGTCGACACCATGACGTCGAGCACGTGGAAGGCCTGCTCCGCGGATGCACGCTCGGGTCGGCCGGCGCGGATCGCCTGTGCGAGCTCGACGACGCCGGTGCCGCGGGTCGTCGTCGTTCCCGTCGCCGCGATCGTCTCGGTCTCGCCTGTGCCCGTTCCGCCTGTCTTCGTCGGGCTGGGCCCGCGATGAATGAGCAGGTCGCCGGTGAAGGTGTTCGGGTCTGGAACGACAAGTGTTCCGTCGACACCGGCGACCTCGAACTGCGTGCGTGCCAGTTTGGAATCGAAGCTGAAGATGCTCTGCGCACTCTGCCCACTCTCGAACTCGTAGAGGGCGCCGACGTGGGTCGGCACGGTGACCTGGAACTGCTCGCCGGCGCGGGGGCCCGAGCCGATCGTGCGCACAGCTTTGGCCTTCGATGCCGTTGCCGTCACCCGAGCGATCGGGCCGAACAACTGCACCAACGCCGTCAGATAGTACGGTCCGATGTCGAACAGCGGGCCGGCACCCTCCTGAAACAGGAAGTCGGGGTTCGGATGCCACGACTCCGGGCCGGGGCTCTGCATCAGAGTGAGCGCGGTCAGCGGTGTACCGATCGCTCCGGACTCGACGAGTCGACGCGAGGACTGAATGCCGGCGCCGAGGAACGTGTCCGGCGCCGTCGCGGCGCGCAGCCCGGCGGCGTGCGCAGCATCCAGAAGCCGGCGCCCCTCCTCGCGGTCGAGCGCGAACGGCTTCTCGCTCCAGACATGTTTGCCCGCCGCGAGCACTTGCAGGGCAACATCGACGTGCACCTTCGGGATGGTGAGGTTCACGACGATTTCGATGCCGTCGTCCGCGAGCAACTGAGCCACGGAACCGGATGCTGGCACACCGTATTTCTCGGCCTGCGCGGCGGCGCGCGGCTCGTCGATGTCCGCGACGAAACGCACCTCGAGGTCAGGGAAGGTCGTCAGATTGCCGAGATACTCGTTGCTGATCACACCGGCACCGATGACACCGACACCGATGCGTCCGGTTGTGCCTGCGCCGACTTCTTCAGTTCCGCTCACGCGAGGTTCTCCTTCACGAGGTAGGCGTAGCTGTCCGCGACGGCCTGGAAGCGGTCACCTCGCGAGTCGTCGAGTTCGATGACGCGGAGCGCATCCGGAGCGGCCTCGATGATGTCTCGCACCGGCATCGATCCACTGCCGACCGCCACCTGGTCGTTGTTGTCCTTGGTGCCGGGGCCGTCCTTGACGTGCAGTGCGACGACGCGGTCGCCGAGTCGCTTCAGCAGCGCAACGGGGTCCTGGCCGCCGACCGCCGCCCAGTAGGTGTCGACCTCGAGCACGACTGGGTCATCGAGCTGGTCGGCGAACACCTCGAGCGCCGGACGCCCGTCGATGATGCTCTCGAGCTCGTGATTGTGGTTGTGATAGCCGACACGGATGCCGTACCCGGCTGCGATCTTCGCGGCACCGTTCAGCGCGGCGGCGGTCTTCGCGATATCCGCGGGGTCCTGCCAGAACTCGGGCGTGACGTACGGATCGATGACGGTCTCAATGCCGAGCGCACGAGCCTGCTCGAACACGGCGGCCTGGTCGACGTCGTCGCCGAGCAGGTGCACGTGGCTGGTCGGTGCTGTCAGGCCTGCAGCAGCGAGCCCTGCACCCAAACCGGGGAAGTTCGTGAAGGCGAACGGCTCGACCTGCGTGAACCCGACCTCCGCAAGCCGGGCGAGCGTGCCCGGAAGGTCTTCCTGCAGCGCCTCGCGCACGGTGTACAGCTGAACGGACAGTTTCGATGACGACACGATTCTCCTCATTGAGTGGCACTAATTCTTGATTGGCACTGCTCTTGATTGGCACTGATTCTTGACTGGCAGTGCCCTGAGTTGGCACTGCCCTGCGGACGGCACGGCTGGAATGATTCCATTCAACCAGACTTCTGCCGAGAGTCAATCAAAAGATCGTTGATCACTGGCATTCTTTCTAATCCGATCCGGTCGATGTGATTCAATGGCCTCATGGCCGACCCGCAACGCAGCAGCGCACTGCTGAGTGCCGACGTCGCCGACCTGCTCAGGGTTCTTCGAGATGGAACGCCGCGAACCCGCGCCCAGTTGGCCGAACTGACCGGGCTCGCCCGTTCGACGGTCGCCGGGCGGCTGGAGTCGCTCGTCGACTCCGGGCTGGTCACGCCCGCCGGCGACGATGCGTCCAGCGGCGGACGCCCGCCCGCCCGGCTTGCGTTCAATCCGAGCGCGCGCATCCTGATCGCCGTCGACCTTGGGGCGACGCACGGCGTCGTGGCGATCAGCGACCTCGCTGGAACCATGCTGCTGACCGAGTCGACCGAGCTGCGCATTGCGGATGGCCCGCAGTCGGTGCTCGACTGGGCCACAACAACGGCAGCCCGCCTTCTGAAGCGGGTCGGACGGCAGGCCCGCGATCTCGCCGGCGTCGGCATCGGCCTGCCTGGCCCGGTGGAACATTCGACCGGCATGCCGACGAACCCTCCGATCATGCCCGGTTGGAACCGTTTCGACGTTCCCGGTTACGTGCGCCGCAGCTTCGACGTGCCGATCCTCGTGGACAACGACGTGAACGTGCTCGCTCTCGGTGAGCACGCCGTCTCGTGGCCCGGTGAAGACAACCTGCTGTTCGTCAAGGTCTCCACCGGCATCGGCGCCGGAATCATCGCCGGCGGACAACTGCAGCGCGGCGCCCAGGGTTCCGCAGGAGATCTCGGTCACGTGCGCGTACCGTTCACCAGCGACACCCCGCGGCACGGGGCAGCGGATGCCGATTTGGAAGCACTCGCGAGCGGGCCCGCCATCGCCCGAGCGATCGCAGAGCACGGCATCGCGGCCACGACAAATGCGGATGTGCTGGCTCTGGCCGCAGCGAACGACCCGACTGCTGTGGCAGCCATCCGCCAAGCCGGCCGCGACCTCGGCGAGGTGCTGGCCACGAGCGTCAACCTGCTGAATCCGTCTGTCCTGGTCATCGGCGGTAGCATCGCCCGAGCCGGCGAGCACCTGCTGGCCGGGGTCCGCGAGGTCGTCTACCGGCAGTCGACACCGCTGGCCACGCAACATCTGAAGATCGTGCCCGCCGAGGCTGGCGAGACCGGTGGGGTGCTCGGTGCCGCCATCATGGTCGCCGACCACCTGCTCTCCCCGGCCTGAGCGCCAAGCCCTGCCCCCCATCCCCTGAGTTGCCTCATTTGACCCTTCGTGGGGCAAGTCACGGGATTGTCGCGAGCCGTGGTGTCCGGTGTCGCCGGCAGGCAGCACAATGGACGAGTGACCGATACGATGCTGTCCCTGTTCTCTGGAGACGACACCGCGCATGGCACGCGTCGACCGGCAGTTGCGCGGGCGATGGCATCCTCGTATCGGTCGCGCATCGTCGCCGACTCGACTGATCGGGTCGCCTGGCTGCGGGCACGCAGTCGCGGCATCACCGCAACGGATGTCGCCAAGCTTTCCACGCAGCGCTCCGTCCACGCCGCGGCGCAGCAGAAGCTGCACGGCAGCGGCTTCTCCGGCAACGTCTTCACCGACCACGGCAAAGCTCGTGAACCGGAAATCGCATCATGGGTGCTCAGCAATTACGGCATCGAGCCGAGCACCGCGCTGTTCCGATCCGCGCGAGATGCACGCCACCTCGCCACACCCGATGGGGTGGTGTTGCGTGGCACCGATACGCTCGAACTGGCCGAGATCAAGACGACCAACAAGTCGTGGCGCAACATCCCGCGTCACTATCTGCGCCAGGTCTGGTGGCAGCAGTACGTCGTCGGCGCCGAGCGCACCCTTTTCGTCTGGGAACAGCACGACAATTTCGTGCCCGTCGCCGAGCCGGAGTGCCGCTGGGTCGACCGCGACGACAACGAGATCGCGATCCTCGTCGGCCTCGCCGATCAGCTGCTCACTCTGCTCTTGGCGGGCCGCTCCTAGGCGCGGCC
>Ga0208357_1001270_pt1 | contig 18636 bp, 18 predicted proteins | sample NGESurdeep092012_6_FD_184487 | JGI IMG/M metagenome (GOLD analysis project Ga0208357, IMG submission 184487) | Arctic peat soil microbial communities from Barrow, Alaska - NGEE Surface sample F52-2 deep-092012 (SPAdes) | ecosystem: Environmental > Terrestrial > Soil > Wetlands > Peat ... | reverse complement strand
CTGACCGGTCAGGCGATGACCTCCTGGCGGCCATGGTCGACCATCCGATCCTGCTGGAACGACCCATCGTGGTCTACCGCGATCGGGCCGTGATCGCCCGCCCGCCCGAGCGGTTGTTCGAGCTGCTCGGGCCTTGACGCGGCTCGGGCCTTGACCCAGTTCAGTCCTTGATGGCGTATTGGGCCAGGTCGCCCAGTTCGACCCACTCCAGGGTCGAGGCGTGGGTCGACTCCAGCACGACCGGTGGGGCCATGCCGGCCTCGAAGGCTTCTTGCCAGCGCGAGGCGCAGAGGCACCACTGATCACCGGGTTGCACCCCGGCGAAGCCGTGCTCGGGCTGCGGGGTGGAGAGATCGTTGCCGACCGAGGCGGAGAAGGACAAGAACTCAACGGTGGCACGAATGCACACCGTGTGGACGCCGTAGTCCTCGGCGCCGGTCGAGCAGCATCCGTCCCGGTAGAAACCGGTCAGAGGGTCGTAGCTGCAGGGCTGGAGTTCGGTGCCGATGACATTTTGGGCCATGGCCTATTTGACCACGGGTGAGGCGAGACGTGTGGCCGGGGTCAGCCTCCGGGCAGTGGTGGCCCCTGGTAGCGGTCGATCCAGGCGAAGTCCTCGACCGGACGCCGCCGCAGCCGACGGGCTGCCGTCACCGGGCGGCCCAACACGACGAGCGCCGCCACGGCACAGGTCTCGGGGACGTCGAACAGGGCCCGGACGTCATCCTCCCGGCGTACGGCAATGGTGGTCATGACGCCGGCCAGTCCCTCGGCCCGGGCCGCCAACAGGAGGCTCCAGACGAAGGGGTAGATGGAGGCGCCCCCGGCGAAGGTGTAGCGGGAGAGGTCGCGGTCCACCGCGGCCAGAGCCGAGAGATCGGCCAGGACGAGCAGGAGGGCGGGAGCGGTATCGAGCGACTCGGCGAACCCGGGTGGGCCGGCGGCCGCCGCTTCGGCGTAGGCGGGCTCCTGAGCCAGCGCCGCCGTCTCGGCCTCGCGGTCGGAGAGCGGGGCCCAGGGGACGAGGCCGGCGCTGGCCAGCGCCAGGTACTTGTACCAGTCGGCCAGGTAGAGGTCGCGCAGCTGCCGTCGCCGGTCCGGGTCCTTGGCCACGATGACCCGCCAGCCCTGGCGGTTGCCGCCGCTGGGGGCGAAGCGGGCCGTATCGAGCAGCCGGTGCAACACGGCATCGTCAATGGGCTCGGGGTGGAAGTTCCGGACCGCACCGGTGGTTCGCAACGTCTCGTTCAGGTCCATGGCACGACGGTAGTGGGGCGCGGCGGACGCCGGACGCCGGATCAGGCAGCCCGGGTGCTTCTCTGTGTCCATACTGTGTCCATGACCGCGGCGGATCGGATCAGTGCCCTCAGCCGCTGGCCCATCGTGGTCTCGCCCATGGCCGGGGGACCGACGGGGCCTCCCTTGGTCATTGCCGCCGCCCGAGCCGGTGCCCTGCCCTTCCTGGCCGCAGGCAACAAGACACCGACCGCCATGGTGGCGGAAATCGACGCCGTGCGCGGGGCAACCGACGCGGCGTTCGGGGTGAACGTGTTCGTGCCCGGGAAGCCGACGGAGGATGCGGCGGCACTGACCTCGTATCTCGGATCGATCGAGGCCGAAGCGGCGGCGTTGGGGGCGGAGCTTGGTGCCGCGGCGTGGGACGACGACGGATTCGACGAGAAGCTCGAGCGCCTGCTGGCCGACCCACCTCCTGTAGTCAGCTTCACCTTCGGCTGCCCGCCGGCTGACGCCGTGCAGGCGTTCCAGTCGAAGGGCGTGGTGGTGGTCAACACGGTGACGACGCCCGACGAGGCATCGTTGGCGTTGCGGGCCGGCGCCGATTCCCTCTGCCTGCAAGGGTCAGAAGCGGGAGGGCATCGAGGGGTCTTCGCCAACGGGGACGGTGCCGATCAGGACTACCCGCTCCTCGAGTTGCTGTCCCGGGTTCGGGGGCAGACCGACGTGCCCCTGATCGCCGCCGGGGGCATCGCCGGCCCCGACGACGTGGCGACCGTGCTGGCGGCCGGAGCCGTGGCGGCGCAAGCGGGCACGGCCTTTCTCCGTTGCTCCGAGAGCGGGGCCAACCCCACCTACCAGCGCGCCCTAGGAGATTCCCGGTTCACCTCGACCGCCATCACCCGCGCCTTCAGTGGCCGACGGGCCCGCGGTCTGGTCAACCGGTTCATGCGGGAGCACGAGGGGGCGCCCAGGGCGTATCCAGAGATCAACAACGCCACCCGACCGCTGCGGGCCGCCGCGGCCGCCTCGGGCGATCCCGACTACATGAGTTTGTACGCTGGCGTGAATTTCCGCCGGGCCGAAGCACGCCGGGCCGGCGAGATCATTGCGGAGTTGGCTGCCGGCGCGGACGGGGGGCCCGGGGTGTGAGCAATCGGCGTGAAGTGCAGACGTTTGAATTCAGGCCGCCGGACAACGACCGGGTGGCCGGATTCCTGCGCCTGGTGACCGAGGCCGGCCAGGGCTGGATCAACCTCCTGCCCGGCGTGGCGTCCGACGAGGCCCAGAGTACGACCGTGTCCGCCGGGGTGTTCGCCCTCTTCGGCAACCGTCAGGCCCCGGTGACGATGTGCACCCTCATGCCGGCCAGCCCGAGCAAGCAGGCCTTCGACGGCGTGACCATCGGCGTGCTCCACCCGACCGGGAACAAAGTGGTGGCCCGCCTGGCCGAAGCCGGAGTCCCAATGCCCGATGGCTGGGTGGTGCGACAGGATCACAACCGGCGGGGCCTGGTGGTGCGGGCCCTTCGTGGCGCGCCCGAGAGCGAGATCATCGAGTGGAGCCTCCGAGCCGGGGCCGCGCTGTCTCGGGAGGAAATGACCGGGGAGTGGCAGGCCGTGGTCTACCTTCCCTAGGTGGCCACCGGAGCGCAGCGCGATCAGGGCGAGCTGGGCGAGGGCGTGGCCCGCTGGGTCCGGGACCACGGCGACCTCGTGCCGGGCGGGACCGAAGATGGTCGGCCGCTCGAGGTCACCGGTGTGGCCCACGCCGACGCCGGCATGGCCAATGAGACCGTCATGGTGGAATTGGGGAGGGGACATCCCGGCATGGTGCTGCGCCTGCCGCCACTCGAGCCCACGTTTCCCGGGACAGACCTGTCCGCTCAGGCCGCGGTCCAGAACGCGGTGGCGGCAGCGGGGATTCCCGCGCCGGCCCCGACGGTGTTCGTGAGCGACCTCCGCTGGATCGGGACGCCCTTCCTGGTGATGCCCAGGGTCAACGGGTTCATCCCCGGGCCGGCACCGGTGTTCGATCCGTTGATCACCGGCGCGTCACCTGAGCGGCAGCGGAGCTACGTCGACGGGCTCCTCGAGACGCTGGCGGCGGTCCACGCCGTAGATTGGCAGGCCACCGGTATCGGCCCGCTGCTGCCGGGACCGACGCTGGATGGGGCGCTGAATCATTGGACGAGGTACGTCGAATGGGCCGGCGAGGGTGCACCTCTGCCCGTGCTGGGCGTTGCGCTGTCCTGGTGTCGCCGGCATCAGCCCCCGGCCGACGTGGGCGATGCCCCGGCGCTCATCTGGGGCGATCCCCGGCTCGGCAATCTGGTGTTTGACGACGGCGGTGCGGTGCACGCCGTCCTGGATTGGGACCTGGCCGCCATCGGGCCTCCCGAGATGGACTTGGGGTGGTACTTCGGCCTGGAGTTCATGATGGACCGGCTCTTCGGGCAACGGGTGCCCGGTTTCCCCGAGCGCGCAGAGGCGGTCGAGACCTACCAGCAACGCAGTGGTCACACCGTGAGCAGTTTGGCCTGGCACGAGGTGTTCGCATTGGTGCGCGCCCTGGCGATCAATGACCGGCACCAACGGATTGCTGCGACGCAGAGGCAGGGAACGACCGGAGGAGGTCGGCCCGATCGCCGGACGGAGAATCCGATGATCGAGATTCTCTCGGCCCGCATCGACGCGGCCGGGTAGCGCCGGCCGCGTCACCCGCCTGGTCTTCGCGGGGTTGGTCGCGGATCGTGGGGTCGGGGCCGGCGTGTGCCCGGTTGGGGCCGGGGCCGGCAGGGTCGGGTTGGTATGGGCCGGATCGGTCAGGGTCGGTTTGGAGGGGGCCGGTACATTGTGGGTCGTGCGACAAGACGAGCAGACCAGGACGCGGAGCAAATCATTCGGAGAGATTGCGACCGACTACGACCGCTTTCGACCTGGACCGCCAGATGAGGCGGTCGACTGGCTGCTGCCGCCGCAGGCCGTCGACGTGCTCGAGCTCGGTGCTGGAACCGGAGGACTCACCCGCCAACTTGTTGGGCGCGTGAGCCACGTCCGAGCAGTGGAGCCCGACGATCGGATGCGAGCCGTGCTGGCCGACCGCGTGCCACGAGCGGAAGTGGTGGCTGGCCGGGCGGAGGAAATTCCGGCTGACGACGGCTCGTTTGACGCAGTGATGGTCGCCTCGGCCTGGCATTGGGTTGACGAGGAGCGGGCGGTACCCGAAGTGGCTCGCGTGCTGCGCCCCGGTGGGCGGTTTTCGCTGCTGTGGAGCGGGCCCGATCGCACGATCGACTGGGTCAGGGAGATTTTTGCGGGAGGCCAGACCCAGAGTGCCGAACGCATCGAGGCCTGGGACGCCCGACGCCGTGAACGGCACACCGTGAACCTGGGCCCAGAGAGCCCCTTCACCGAACCCGAGCGGCGAAGGGTCAGCTGGGCCATGCCCATGACACGGGCGGAAATATTGGGCTTGGTCGGCACCTACAGCGTGGCCATCACCATGAGCGCGACGGCGCGGCAGGAACACGTTGCCTCGATATCTCGCCACCTCGACACCCAAACGGCTCTGGCCACTGACGGAACTCTGGAGATGCCGATGCGTTGCCTGTGCTGGCGAGCGGCATTGCGCTGACCTCGGTCACCACCAGGGTCCCGTCTCCCTCATGGGTTCTCGAGGCCCGGTTGGGCACGAGGAGGTTGGCCTGGTTGCTGGATGGCGCCGGTTCCGACTGGGGAGATACGGGTATGCACAGAGCCGATCGCGCGCTCACCCTTCGCCGCAACCGGCGTAGCTGAGCCCGCTCAGCCCACTCAGGCCGGACTATCCGCAACAACCGGTAATCCGCAGAACCCGCACAGGAAGGCCACTCATGGCGAAGGTCATCACGGCGTTGTCGACATCGTTGGACGGCTTCATCGCCGGTCGAGACGACAATGTGCAGCAACCGCTGGGACGACACGGCTCCCGCCTGTTCGATTGGTACGCCGACGGCGACACGCCGAGCCGGTTCTATGAGCAGTTTCATCTGTCACCGGCCAGTGCGGAATTCTTCGACACGATCGCCGCCCGTTGCGGCGCCGTCATCGCCGGTCGCCGAACGTACGATTTCTCGAAGGGTTGGGCCGGCACCGGGCCACTGCCCGGAGTGCCGCTCTTCGTGCTGACCCACCGGATTCCCGAGAACCCGCCCCGGAGCGAACCGCCATACACCTTCGTGAAGGGCGGCATGGAGCAGGCGGTCTCCCAGGCTCGGGCGGTGGCGAGGGACAAGGACGTCAGCGTCATGGGATCAGCCGGCGTACAGCAGGCGATTCAGCTGGGCTTGCTCGATGAGATACACGTGCACCTCATCCCCGTGCTCTTGGGTGGCGGGGTCAGGCTGCTCGACCATCTGGGGCCAGGACCGATTGAGCTCGACTGTTTCGGGGTGGTCGAGGCCCCTGGCGTGACCCACCTGTCGTATCGGGTGGTGAGGTGACCCGCTCGGCCTATTCCAGCAGCGAGAATCCCATGACGCCGGCCTTCGCCACCTCGTAACACAGGGTGTCGTAGGGCTCGATCAACCCGTAGGTCACCTCGCCGTCGCAGGCAATGCGACAGTGATGCTGGTCCTGCCCGGCCAGGCGGGTGCGGATGGCGGGATCGGTGACGTCATAGGTCTCACCGGTCACCACTACCTCGTCGCCCTGGGCCACCTTCATCCCGTGCCAGAGGTCGCCGTCCGGCGTGCCCCCGTTGGGCCCGCCGTACATCCCGCAGCGCAGAAAGGCGATCTGATTCCCCAGGCGCTCGAAGGTCATCGTCTTGACCGAGTCATCGGTAAAGACCAGATCAACTTCGCCGCTGAGCAACAGATGCGTGTCGTCCTCGAATCGCATGCGATGGAGCCGACGGGCCAGGGTGCCGCTCTTCTTGTGGGTGCGGTCGCCCAGGTTGTAGAGCAGATGGTCACCCCACACGCCGAAGTCCTCGAACTCGACCCATTCGCCGCTGTGGGGATGCTGCATGCCCATGTACCGTCCGGGACCGCCGACCCCGTCTCGGGTACCCCAATGGTGGTCGCGGGTGCCCAAGTAGTCCGTCCGGTTGACGTCGAAGCGCCGCCCTCCGGCCTCGACCCAACCCTCCTGACGGCCAAACCCGTCATAGCCGGCCACCGGGCTGACGGCCCGGCCGCCGACGATCATCCCGGCTCCCAGTTGCCGGAAGATCGGGCGCTTGGTGTCGAACCAGGACAAGTCGAACGTGACACCGAACTCGTTCGGCCCGAGCTGGAGTCGCCACTGGCGAAACGGTTCGACCACGTCGAATCGGAAGGGGCCGAGCTCCATGTCCATGCGATCGTTGCCCAGGGACCGGTGGGCCCGCACGGTGGCGTGTTGTCCGTGCACATTGACGATGGCGAAGGCCTCGGCGGTGCCGAGGTTCGGGTAGAAGGCCAGGCCGACCACGACCAGCACCGCACCGACCTTGTCCTGACAGGTGAACCACACCCGTTCGTACGCCTGGGCGTCGGGGCTCCACATCACCCGCACCGGGTAGGGGGAGTTGTGGATGAGGAACTCGTCGAGGCCCGAGAGGGGTGCGTGCTCGCCGGAAGCCGGATAGGGCGAGGTCATGAGGTCGGGCGCGCTCCGAAGATGGACTCGACGTCGGCCGTCGTGGCGCTGGGAACCGAGCCGATCACCTGGGCCGAGTGGGGAGACACCACCGGGATGCGCTCAGATCCCAACCAGCGATCCCATCGGCCACCAAAGAAGAGGGAGTCGTAGTCGGTTCGCACTGCGGTCACGTCGGTCCCTCCAATTGGTCGATGGGTGCACAGTACGCTCAGGCCATGCTGGCCGACCACACCGTCGACCCGAGGGACGCCACCTTCTTCATCGGGCCGGACTATCACGAGGTGCTGGGCGCACTGCGGGCGGAGGCGCCGGTGTACGAGTACGCGCCCGGTCTGTGGACCGTCGCCCGCTACGGGGACATCCGGGATCTCAGCCGCGATCCTGGCCACTTCTGCTCGGGCCGGGGGGCACTGGTCAATGATCCGGTCCGAGCATCGAAGAACGGGTTCGGCGCCCCTTCCATCCTGCACATGGACCCCCCCGAGCACTCGGCCTTCCGGGGATTGGTCAATCGCCGGTTCACGCCCCGGGCGCTGGCGGGGTTGGCGGGCTCCATCCGGGAGACGGCACGAGGCCTCATCGCCGCCGCCCCGCCCGATGACGAGATCGACTTCGTCGACGTGCTCAGCTCTCCTTTTCCCCTGACGGTGATCGCCGAAATCCTGGGTATCGCCGACGCCGACCGGCAAGATTTCCGCCGATGGTCCGACGCCGCCATCGAGTCGCCCGATCTCCCTCCCGAGGAGACCTTGGACGCGCTGGGCGAGTTGGCGGGCTTCCTCAGCCGGCACATCTCGTCGAAACGAGCGTCGCCGGGTTCGGACCTGGTCTCGACCCTGGTGCACAGCGAGATCAATGGTTGTCCGCTCAGCAAGGAGGAGCTCTTCATGTTCCTCCTCACCTTGCTGGTGGCGGGCAACGAGACCACGCGCACGCTGCTGTCGGGTGCCGCGCTGGTGCTCGATCAACACCCCGCGCAACGGGCTGCGCTGGCCGACGACCCTTCGCTAATGCCGGGTGCGGTGGAGGAGTGCCTCCGATGGGTGACACCCGTCCAGGCTTTCTGCCGCACGGCGACCGAGGACTGCCTGGTCGGGGGTGTCCCCATCAGCCGGGGTGACTACCTGTGCCTGCTCTATGCCTCAGGCAACCGGGACGAGGGCACCTTCGGGGCGGACGCCGGGCATTTCGACATCCTGCGGCCCGCCAACCCCATGCACGTCGCCTTCGGATTCGGGGAGCATGTGTGCCTGGGGGCCAGCCTGGCCCGCTTGGAGGGCCGCATCTTCATGGAAGAGCTCCTGGCTCTCCATCCCAACTACGCCATCACCGGTCCGGCCGAGCACGTGGCCTCCACCACCGTGGCCGGCATCCGTGCCTTGCCGGTGGTCCTGGCGCCCTGAGCCAGTGGGGCCCGATCGGGAGGGCTTCGGACCGAGCCCGGTCGAGGGAGAAAACGGGACACGTAGCCCTGGCGGCACGGTTGGGCCAGAGTGAGGGCGTGACCTCACGCCGCAACGTGCTCTTCATCACCGTCGATCAATGGCGGGGGGATTGCCTGTCCGCCCTTGATCATCCCGTCCTGGAGACTCCGAGCCTGGATGCCCTGGCGGACCGGGGCGTCCTCTTTGCCAATCATTGGGCCAACGCGGCTCCCTGTGGCCCATCGCGCGCCTGTCTGTACACGGGGACGTACCTGCATCGCAATCGCTCGGTGCTCAACGGCACCCCGCTCGATGCCCGGTTCACCAATGTCGCCCTCTTGGCCCGCCAGGCCGGATACGACCCCGTGCTCTTCGGGTACACCGACACCTCGGTCGATCCCCGCACGGTGGCGGCCGACGACCCCCGACTCTTCACCTACGAGGGAGTCCTGCCGGGCTTTCGCGTCGCCATCCGAGATCCGTGGGAAGAGGGCAGCCCGGCCTGGGGTGCCTGGCTGGCGGCCCAGGGGCTTGACGTCCCGGCCGATCCCCATGCGCTGTACGAGCCGATCCCCGACTTCCCGGGGGCGGACGACCACGGTTCGACCTGGGCCCCGGCTCGGTTCCCGGCGGAGCTGTCCCAGACCACCTTTGTGCGCCAGGCCGTCGCGAACTGGATAGAAGAGCACGGCGACGACCCGTTCTTCATCCACGCCTCGTTCATCCGTCCCCATCCGCCCCGGCGCAATCCCCTCGGGTACCACGATCTCTACGATGCCGATCAGATCGGCCGCTTCGCCGGGTGTGCCACATCCGAGGAGGAATCAGCCCTTCACCCGCTGCCGGGCGTGGCCATCTCGATGCCGGGTGTGGGCGCGCCCAAAGACGAGCGGGAGCGCCGACAGCTCCGAGCGACCTACTACGGGGCGCAACGGGAGGTCGACGACGGGCTGGGTCAGCTCTTTTCGTACCTGGCCACGAGCGGACTGGCGGATTCGACGCTGGTCATCCTCACCAGTGATCACGGCGAGATGGGTGGTGATCACTGGCTGCTCGAGAAGCTGGGCTACTGGGACGAGAGCTACCACGTGCCGTTGATCGTGGTCGACCCCCGGTCCGAGGCCGACCGCGGCCGGGGCCGTGTGGTGGAGGCGGTGACCGAGTCAGTCGACATCTTGCCCACCATCTGCGACTACATGGGGGTCGATGTTCCGCTGCAGGCCGATGGGTGGTCGTTGGCCCCCTTCACCCGGGGTCAGCCCACGCCCGAGCACTGGCGCGACACGGCGCACTTCGAATGGGATTTCTCCAACCCGTCGACCCAGGCGGCCGAGCGGGGCTTCGGCATTCCGATGAGCCACTGCTCCCTGGCCACCTCGCGCAGCGCCACCACCAAATACGTGCAGTTCGCCACGTCGCCGGACGTGTTCCCCCCGCTCCTCTTCGACCTGGGCCAGGACCCTCAGCAGGTCAACAACCTCTGCGCCAGTTCCGGCGGCGACTGGAAGGACCTGGCGTGGCACGCCGCCCAGGAGCTCCTGCAGTGGCGCATGCGCACCTCGGAGCGCACCTTGAGCGGCCACATGGTCGGGAAGGACACCGGTCTGGTGGTCGCCCGGGATTCGTGGCGATGAGGTGTGAAATGCTGACGCTCCACTGGCTTGCGACGCAGAGAGGTGGTGTCCGTGGCCGACATGGGCGGTAAAGCCGACATGGGCGGAAAGACGGTCGTCGTGACCGGTGGCAACTCGGGCATCGGCCTGGAGACGGCGGTTGCGCTGGGCCAGATGGGCGCCCGTGTCCTGATCACGGCCCGGAATGCGGCTCGGGGCGAGGCCGCGGTCAGGCAGATAGCCGAGCGGATCGGGACCGCCGGTTCGGTCGAGCTGGTCCTTTTCGACCTGGCCGACCTGGCCTCTGTCCGGGCCGGGGCAGACGAGATACTCGACCGGTGCCCGCAGCTCCACGTGCTGGTCAACAACGCCGGCCTGGTGCTCTCGGAGAGGACCGAGACGGTCGACGGGTACGAGTCGACCTTCGCCATCAATCACCTGGGTCCGTTCCTCTTGACCACCCAGCTTCTCCCACGCCTGGTCGAGTCGGCCCCGGCTCGCATCGTGAACGTGGCGTCGACCGCCCATATGCAGGCCCGCCACGGGATGCCCTTCGACGATCTGCAGTCGACCCGGGTGTACGCCGGCATGCGGGTGTACGGCACCTCGAAGTTGGCCAACATCCTGTTTGCCCATGAGCTGTCCCGTCGCCTTGCGGGCCGGGGGGTCACGGCCAACTCCCTTCACCCCGGCACGGTCGCGACCGGCTACGGCGCGGACGGCGACGCCAAGGGCTTCCTCGCCATCGGCATCAAGATCGCCAAGCCGTTCTTCCTCACTCCGCAAAAGGGTGCGCGCACGTCGATCTACCTGGCCTCGTCGCCTGATGTGGCCGGAGTCACCGGGGAGTATTTCGTCAAGTGCAAACCGAAGAAGCCGCGGAAGCAGGCCTTGGATGTCGAGGGCGGCCGACGCCTGTGGGAGGTCAGCGACGAGCTGATCTCGGCGGCAGCGTCTCGGGCGGGCTGAGCCGCCGTGCGCGTACTGGTCACCGGGGCGGCCCGTTCCATCGGGCGGGCCACGGCCGACGTGCTGACCGGTCGGGGCCACCAGGTGGTGGCGACGGCCCGCGATGTCACGTTGCTGAGTGACTTGGAGGTTGAGCAGGTCCTGCCCCTCGATGTGCGAGATCCCGCATCGGTGGCGGCCGCCGTGGCGCAAGCCGGAGAGCTCGATGCCGTGGTCAACAACGCCGGACTGACCGGCCTGGGCCCACTGGAGGACTACCCGGTCGACGACTTCAAGCGGGTGCTGGACGTCAACACCATCGGACCGCTCCGCCTGGCCCAAGCGGTGGTGCCGCGGTGGCGCGAGCGGGGGAGCGGCGTGCTGGTCAATATCAGCTCGGTCCAGGGGCGCATCGGCACGCCGCTGGAAGGTGCCTACGCGGCCAGCAAGCACGCCCTGGAAGCGCTGTCCGAGACGCTGCACTTCGAGCTCAGCCATTTCGGCCTCCGGGTGGTGATCATCGAGCCCGGGTATATCGCACCTGGGATGAAGCACAGCCGCGACCATGTCGGACCCGACGTCTATGCCGAACTGCACGCACAGTGGGACGGCAACGACGCCAAGTTGACGGGCCCGGCCGGCCGGCCCAGTCCGGAGGTGGTGGGACGCGCCGTGGCCGACGCCTTGGAGGATCCGACCACCCCGTTGCGGGTTGAGGTCGGAGCCGATGCGGTCATGGTGTTGGACCTCCGGCGCACACTCAGCGACCAGGAATTCGAAGCAACCATGCGGCGCGCGCTGGATCTGACATGGTGAACCATCAAGAGGACACGGGGAGGGCCCGGTGAGCACGAGGACTCGGGACATGAGGAATCGAGCGTGAGGACTCGGGGGGACATGAGAAATCGGGAGAACACGTGGAGAAGCTGATCTACCTGGTCTGGCTGGAGCCCGACGCATCCCGGGAAACGGTGGCCGAACTGATGCTCGGCTCGATGGCGCCGGAATTGCTGGCCCTGGGACCTCACGGCCTGAGCATGGACCTCCGTGACACCCACAGCGACATTCCGGCGCCGGTGCCGACTCCTGACGGGGAAACGCCGCTGCATGCCCTGGTCTCGGTGTGGGTCGACGCCGTGGACTACCGCCAGCCTTACGAGGACGTGTTGCGCGGCGCAGCCACCACGCTGGTCGGCTACCAGGTGGTCGAGTCGCTCTACACCGACTACGGCGACAACCAATGGTCGACCCCGAGGGACTGGCCCGACGGCGAGCGCTCGCCGGGCGTGCTGACGGTGGCTCTCCTCCAGCAGCATCCCGACCTCACCTATGAGGAATGGGTCACCCGCTGGCACACCCGCATCTCACCCATCACGGCGCAGATCCAGCCCCGCAGCCGCTACGTGCGCAATGCCGTCCATCGGGGGATCACCGCTGGTGCCCCACCGTTCCGGGGCATTGTCGAGGAGGCGTGGCCCTCCCTCGAACACGTGACCGACCCGATGCTCTTCTACTGTGCCGACGGCGATCGCGAGGTGATGAATGCCCACGTCACCCAGATGATCAATGAGATCACCGCCTTCATCGACCTGGGTACCCTGCGGAGTGTCACGATGAGCGAATGGATTCTCAAGTCATGACGAACCAATGGAGCCGGGAAGAGCTGCAACGAGCGCACGACAACTTCGTCGAGACGGCCAATCGATGTGCCGAAGCGGGGGAGTGGCGCGACTGGGCCAACCTCTTCACCGAAGACGCCCACTATGTCGAGCACATGTTCGGCGAGATGTACGGGAGAGAAGAGATCCACCGCTGGATTGCGGCCACCATGGCCGAGTGGCCCAACCGGGCCATGACCTCGTTCCCCCACGCCTGGTGCTCATGCGATGAGGAGAAGGGGTGGTGGATCTGCCGGATCGAGAACCGGTTCCGCGACCCCGGAGACGGCTCCGTGCACCAGGCCCACAACCTCACCGTGCTGCACTATGCCGGTGACATGCAGTTTTCCTACGAGGAAGATGCCTACAACCCGGCCAACTTCGGTCCGGTGGTGGGGGCGTGGTTGGCTGCCTTCAAGGCCAACGGGGGGAGCGCCGAATAGCCGTGCCGTATCACCCGATGAGCGCGTCGGAGGTGCGAGCGTTTCTCACGGCCTCGCCGCCGCGCACGGCGAAGTTGGCCACGGTGCGGGCCGACGGGCGCCCGCACGTGGCACCGGTCTGGTACCTGGTCGATGACGACGGCACCGTGGTCTTCAGCACGGGCAGCAGCACCGTCAAGGGCCGCAACCTGGCCCGGGAGGGCTACGCCGCCCTCTGCGTGGATGATGATCGACCCCCGTTCAGCTTCGTGATTGTGGAGGGAGTGGTGGAGATCATCGAGGAGCTGGCGCAGGTCCGGGAGTGGGCGGCTCGCCTCGGCGGGCGCTACATGGGCGAGGACCGGGCCGAGGAGTACGGCGCGCGCAACGGCGTGGCCGGAGAGCTGCTGGTCCGTCTTCATCCGGACCACATCCACTCGGCGGTCGACATGGCTGAGTGAAGGGATGGAGGGAGGCGCACAAGCAATGGGAGGGCAGTGAAGGGAGTGCCGGAGGGAGCAATGGGACGACTGCGAGTGCTGGCCGAACGTGCACACGAGGTGGACGGATCGATCCGGGACGGGCGGGCCTGGGTGCCGGTGGCCGCACTGCCCGATCTGATCGGGTGGGGTGTCCGCCCCGAAGGGCTCTGCCGCGGTGACGTCTGCGTGCCGATGGCGGCCGAACGCCGGGCCGCGCTCGTGCTCGATGGGCAGCTCGACCTGGGCGGCGCGGCGCAATTGCTGGGTCGGGCCAGCGTGATCGACGCCGAAGACGCGGCTCGGCCGGTGATCGCGCTGGCTCTCGACCCGGAATCCCGTCGGCAGGCGCTCGACGAACTGCACGCACCGGACTTCGTACTGCCCGATCTTGAGGGCAACGAGCATGCGCTCTCGGAGTGGCAGGGCCAGAAGAAGCTCCTGGTGACGTTCGCCAGCTGGTGCGGCTGCCGCTACGACCTTCCGGGCTGGCAGGCGTTGCATGACGAGCTGGCCCCGACGGGGTTCAGCGTGATCGGCGTCGCCATCGACAACGCGCCCGAAGACGTGGCGCCCTGGACCGAGGGCATCAGCTTCCCGGTCCTCTATGACTCGAACCACGTGCTGACCGAGCTCTACGCCATATCGAACGTGCCCACGGTGGTGTGGATCGACGAGGACGACGACATCGTCCGACCCAACGGCGTGGCCTTCGGGAGTGACCTCTTCACCGAGTTCACCGGGGTCGAATCAGCCCCCCACCAGGCGGCGGTCCGCTCCTGGGTGGCGGAGGGAGTGGTGCCCATCGCCGCCGAAGCGGCGCGCCGGGCCGTCGACGACTTGAGCGAGGACGAGGTGGGCGCCCGTCTCCACTTTCGCATTGGGGCCGACGGGCTGCGCCGGGGCGACGGCGACCTGGCCCGCCGGCAGTTGGCCCGGGCCGCTGAGCTGGCTCCCTTCGACTGGACGGTGCGCCGGGCGGCCATGCCCCTGGTGGGCCAGAACCCATTCGGTCAGGAGTTCCTGACGCTCTACGAGGAATGGAAGGCCCAGGGCATGCCCTATCACGGGCTTTCCGCCACCTCGGCCGTGGGGGCCGACAGGGGCCAATAGGGGCGCCCGGGCTGAGGGGCGCGGGTGCTGGAGCTGAGGGCTCGCTAGCTCCGGAGCGCGGCCATGGGTCGCCCACCATCGGGAGTGGCCGTGTGGTGCCGACGGCGTGAGGCGTGCAGTTGGTTGACGGGCACGATGGAGATGGCCACCAGCGCGGCTATGAGAATCAGGTCGGAGATCACCCCGGCATGCCACACCCCCAGGAGGAGGCCGCGCACCGAGGTCACCCCGACGAAGGCCTCGATGGTGGCGATGGTGATGATCGCCGCGCGCAGACGACCGGAGGCGACCGGCGCCAGCACGAGGATGCCCCACAACGTGTACCAGGCCCACAGGATCGGGCTCAGGAGGGCCAGGACCAGCAAGCTGAGCCCGAGGTTCCGAGTCACGCCGTCCCGGGGCGACCGCCAGAGGAGCCATGCCCCGATGATCCCGGCGACGATCAGGCCGACGATGGCCAGGACGGAGCGCACGCTCACGGCGGTCACCGAGACGTTCACGAGATGGCCCGCCAATGAGACAAGGCGTGAGACCCCACCGATGGGCGTCACAAACGTGAAGGCGTGATCGGCCACCGTGCTGTTGTGCACCCAGCCCCAGCCGAGGCCAGTGATGGCCGTGATGATCTCGAAGGTGCACAAAGCGATGAGGATCGCCCCCAGCGTATGGCCCACCCGCCGCCGGACCGAGGCCCCCGGTCCGGCCCACCACCATCCCAGGAACAACACGCCCAGTATGGCCGGGGCCTTCACCCCGGCGGCCACCGCGCACAGGACGATGCCCGGAACGGCGCCGAAGCGTCGCGCCAGGGCCAACCCCACCATGAGGAGGCCGATCATGAGGGCATCGTTGTGCGCGCCGCTGATGAGCGTGGTCAGCGCCAGCGGGCTTCCGGCGCCCAACAGAATCGACTCGGCCGGGTCGCGTCCCAAGGCCCGGGCCAGGGAGGGCGTGGCCGCCACGATCAGGGCGAGACCCGCCAGTTCAAGCAGGCGGAGCAACATGATGTCGGGCAGGATCTTGTGGCCCGACGCGGCCGTCAAGGCTCCATCGAAGGCCAAGAAGGTGGGGCCGTAAGGAGACGGCGAGTTCGACCACACCGAGGCCGGCATGCTGCTGAACGGCGTGGAGCCCAAGACCCCGGTGCCGTAGTCGTAGGGGTTGATGTGGTGACTGACCATCTCGCCTTGCCCGGCGTAGCTGTAGACGTCGCCGCTGAAGAGCGGCGGAGCGAGCATGAAGGGCACGGCCCAAATGGCCACCACAAGGATGACCTTCCTGATCGGCACGCCATGGTGGTGCCGTAGGTGACGCAGCAGGCCGATCCAGACCCGGGTCAACAGGATGAGGCCGCCGTAGACGGCGAAGACGGCCAGGAGCGGCGGGTGCATCGAGTCGGAGCCGATGGAGCCGAGCAATCCGCCCGGCATGCCGAAGAACCACGCGCCGGGCAGGTGCGTCTCGAAGGTGATCCCGCCGTAGAGAGAACCCACAGCCATCGACAAGGTCGCAGCCAGTCCCAGGGCGATGGTCCGCCCCAGACGCAGTGCCGGGGCGTCGTCGCTCGCCACCTGGCCCTCGGCGGGGTCGGTGGTGAACTGGGCCAACCGTGGTTGGAGCCTGGTGGCAAGCGAATTGATCATGGGAGGAGGGTTCCGTTCCCGTGCCCCGGGCGGGGTTCAAATATTGGTGCCAGCTGTGTAAATGGAGACACGCAGTATTCCTTAACAGCATTCCCAGGTTGGACTAAGCCTCGGGCATAAGAATAGCTCTGTCACGAAGGTGAAATGTGGCCGACACGAAATTGGAAGGTGCAATGTGAAAGTTCTGGTCCTGGGTGGAGATGGGTACCTCGGATGGCCGACCGCGCTGCATCTGTCGCGAGCCGGGTACGAGGTCGCCGTCGCCGACAACTTTGCCCGTCGCGGCTACGACTTCGAGATCGGCGTGGAGTCTCTCGTCCCGATCGCCTCGCTGCACCGCCGGGTGGAGCGGTGGGAGGCGTTGTCGGGCAACAAGATGGAGGTCTTCATCGGTGACCTGATGGAGGAGGAGTTCGTCTACGACATGGTGGGCCAGTTCCGTCCCGACACCATCGTCCATTTTGCCGAACAGCGCAGCGCGCCCTACTCCATGGTCGACCGCAAGCATGCGGTGTACACCCAAGTCAACAATGTGGTCGGCACCCTCAACCTTCTCTACGCCATCGCCGACATCGACCCCGACATTCACCTGGTGAAGCTGGGGACGATGGGTGAGTACGGCACACCCAACATCGATATTGAAGAGGGCTACATCGAGATCACCCACCGGGGCCGCACCGACGTGCTCCCCTTCCCGAAGCAGCCCGGCAGCTTCTACCACCTCTCCAAGGTGCATGACAGCCACAATATTGCCTTCTGCTGCCGCATCTGGGGACTGCGGGCCACCGACCTCAACCAGGGTGTGGTCTACGGCCAGTCGACCCCGGAGACCACGCTGCATCCCGACCTGGCCACGCGGTTCGACTACGACGCCGTGTTCGGCACGGTACTGAACCGCTTCGTGATTCAGGCCGCCGCCGGGGAGCCCCTCACCGTGTACGGCAAGGGCGGCCAGACTCGAGGCTTCCTCGATATCCGTGACACCCTGGCCTGCGTCGAGCTGGCCATTCGCACCCCGGCCGCGGCAGGGGAGTTCCGGGTCTTCAACCAGTTCACCGAGTCCTTCTCGGTCTCAGAGTTGGCCGACATGGTGTCCGCTGCCGCCGGGGGGGCCACGATCGTCCACCTGGACGACCCCAGGGTGGAGCTGGAGGAGCACTACTACCGGGCCGCCCACACCAAGCTCCTCGACCTCGGACTGATGCCCTTCCTCCTCGGCGACGAGCTTCTGGCCGACCTCCTGGCCATCGCCCGGACCCACGTGGACCGGATCGAGCTCTCGGCCTTGGCACCCAAGGTGATGTGGCGGACCACATCGAGCGAGCTCTCACGCACCGGCCCGGCGAGATCGCAAGGCGAAACCAGTCCGAGCCAGTCCTGACGCCACCACATCCACGAGGTGGTGGCCCGTGGTGAGGTCCACGGCAGGCCCGTGGGCGCGCCATTAGTGTTTCATCCCTAGGTGAATCGACTCCGGGCACATGCGGGTCCCTGGTGGCCTTACCTCGTCCTGATCGCCATTCCGGCCGCGGGATTCATCCTGCCCGATCTCTTCGGCGGGCACCTGTTGTTGACCGGCGACAATGTGCAGCAGAATTATCCGCTGCACGTGCTGACCGGATCCATGATCCGGCACGGCCAGCTGCCGCTCTGGGACCAGTACATCTACAGCGGCACCCCGTTGCTGACCGGGTTCAACGCCGGGGCCTTCTACCCGCTGGTCGGGTTCTTCGTCATCTTCCCCGATCGCGTCGCCTGGATCGCCACTGAAGTTGTGCTCTTCGCCGGTGTCGGCGTCGGCATGTACGTCTTCCTGAGAGCCCTGACGCTCTCCACCGTGGCGTGCCTGCTGGGCGCTCTCACGTTCACCTTCTCCGGGACGGTCTTCAACCAGGTGAACCACCTGGACATGACCGAGGGGTTCGTGGCCATTCCCTGGATGCTCCTGGCCGTGCTGCACATCATCAGAGAGGGCAAGTGGCGCTGGTCCGTCCTGCTCGGCGCGGGTTTCGCCCTGGTGATCCTCGGCGGGGCCCCCGAAGCGATGCTCGACTTGGCCATCCTGGTCGTTCTCTATGCCGCCTTCTCGGCCGGCCTCGACCGCCCCCGCTGGTGGCGGCTCCTCACCCGTGGCGGCGCCGCAGCCGCGCTGGCACTGTCCCTGGCGGCGATCCAATGGCTCCCCGGGCTCGAGGCCATCGCCAACTCGCAGCGCGGGGGCTTGGGGAGTGACTTTGCCACGGGCGGAAGCTTCCCGACGCCCGACGGCCTGTTGACGCTGGTGCCCTATCTGTTCGGGGGCTATGGCCACCTCGGGGAGTCGATGTTCTTTGCGCCGTACAATCTGCCCGAGGTGGGGCTCTATCTGGGGATCCTGCCCCTCGTCGCCCTGCTGGTCATGTGGATCCCCTCGTGGCCCTCACGCCTGCCCGGCCGGGATCGCCTGACCTGGTACGTGATCGGGACGCTCGGC
>Ga0208357_1001269_pt1 | contig 18642 bp, 19 predicted proteins | sample NGESurdeep092012_6_FD_184487 | JGI IMG/M metagenome (GOLD analysis project Ga0208357, IMG submission 184487) | Arctic peat soil microbial communities from Barrow, Alaska - NGEE Surface sample F52-2 deep-092012 (SPAdes) | ecosystem: Environmental > Terrestrial > Soil > Wetlands > Peat ... | reverse complement strand
GGCCGACGCCCGTCGCCGCGGTCACGCCGAACTCCGCCGCATGTCCTCGAATCGCGTTCGCCAACATCGTCCGCTGCTTGGACGGTCTCCTTCTGCTTGATTGCAAAACAAGCTTGGCACATACGATGCCGTTCGGGGACCGTCCACCCCAACACGAACTTTTGGTTTTTCGACAGCCGCGACGCGTACGAAGAGGCAAACATAGTCGTGGATGCGCGGGCCACCCCCGGATCACAGTCCGGGGGCGCGCAAAGCGATTAGAGCGAGTCCCGCAAACCTCTTAAGACAACCTCTTTCGCTAAACCGGACAGCCGTGGGTCAAGTCGTGGGAGGGACCCACGGTGCAACGGCACGATGGATACCGGCGTTCGCCGGTAAGGGGAAACCGTGTTTCAATTTTGGTATATCAAACATCTAGGGCGCGCTTTCTGCCAGCCCATTCGTCTTGCCCGCGCGTCCGCCCCGCCGTCTTAAGAAATAAGGTCGGGAATACCGCGCGCGATCCCCTATAAGTTCCTCTAACGACAGAATAACACCAGTATAACGCTGGTTAAATTAACCTCTATTCTTAGAGGCGCGGGGATTGGATCAGGCACGGAACAAGCATCGATTCGCCGTGCTCGACGGCTGGCGTGGCGTCGCCGCGCTGGCGGTCGCGGTTTATCACTTTCACGTCTATTCCCACGTCGCCGGCGCGCGTTTGACTCAGGGCGCCTATCTCTTCGTCGATCTGTTCTTCGTCCTCAGCGGTTTTGTCATCTCCTACAGCTATGGCGGCCGGCTAACGCAGGGTAGCGACATCGCCATCTTCATGATCCGGCGCTTCGGCCGCCTCTGGCCGCTCCATGCCGCGACGCTGCTATTCCTCTTTGTGTTCGAAGGGTTGAAGCTCTATGCCGCCCAGCGCGGCTGGCTCCATCCCGCCCATCCGCCATTCGATCCGGCTGGCTTCGCCACCTGGACGACCCTGCCCACCAATCTCGTGCTGATGCAGGCGCTGGGCCTCCACGACAATTTAAGTTGGAACGTCCCGGCCTGGAGCATCTGCGTCGAGTTCTGGACCTATCTGGTGTTCGCGACGCTGTGCTGGTCGGGGCGGCGGTCGCTGACGATCGGCGCCGGCGCCGGCGTCCTATTCGGCTTCCTGATCGTGCTGCTCGCCGGCAAGGGAATGGATGTCAGCTACGATTACGGCTTCTTCCGCTGTCTCTTCGGCTTCTTCCTTGGCCATTTCGCGTTCCGCCTATGGCAAGGCTGGGAGGGAAGGCCGCCGCGCTGGCTGGGGCACTGCGAGCTCCCGGCCCTGGCCGCGACGGTGCTGTTCGTCGCCTTTGCCGGCGGCGGCAAGACCGCATCCTTGTTCGCCCCGCTTCTCTTCGCGCCGGTCGTGCTGGTCTTCGCCGCGGAACAGGGCGCGGTATCCTCTGCGATGCGGGCACAGCCGATCGCGCGGCTCGGCGCCTGGTCCTATTCCATCTACATGGTGCACGCGCCGATCACGGATATCGTGCAATGGCTGGCGGCGAGCGCGGAGCGGGTGCTGCACGTTCCCTTGCGCGCGACTTTCGCCGGCTTCGGCGACGTGCCGATCCTGTCGGCCGGCGGCAATCTCTATCTCGGCGACGCCGCCTATCCCGTGTACATCGCCGCCATCCTTCTGGTGTCGGCGGCGACCTATCGCTGGATCGAGAAGCCCGGCCGGCGCTTCTTCAACGCCGTCGCGATGCGGCGGGTTCTGCCAGCGGAATAGGGACGCCCGCCGCCCTAAGGGCCTTGGCCTGGCGTTTCGCCAGCGCGTCGGCATCGAAATCCGCGATCAAATCGTTGAACAGCCGGTGCCAGTTGATCGACGCCCGCAAATGCATGAACACCGAGCCGAGGCCCACCGCGGCCCGGTCCATGAACACGAATTCGCGCGGCGGCGTGACCCCGCCCAGCCGCTTCACTTCGCGGTGCACCTCGGCGGCGACCGCGCGGCCATTGCCGTTATCGCCATCGTCGATGGCGCGGCGGCGATCGTCCAACAGCGGCGCATAGAGAAACCGCGCCCAGCGGTTCAGGACATCGACCATCTCGCGATCGAGATTCTTGAAGCCCCAATTCTCATAGGCCGAGACCGCGAGATCGCGATCGTCGGTCTCGAAGGCGCGATAGAGATCGATCACGCCCTTGACGAAACGCGCCGGAAAAATCCGCACGCAGCCAAGGTCGAACAGATTGATGCCGTCATCGGCGCGCACGCTGTAATTGCCGAGATGCGGGTCGCCATGGATCGCGCCATATTCATAGAATGGCACATACCAGGCGCGGAACATGGCGCGCGCGATGGCATCGCGGCGCTCCTGCGGCGCCTCGGCGAATTGCAGCAGCGGCTTGCCGTCGAGCCAGTTCATGGTCAGCAGCCGCCGCGTCGACAATGCCGCCACCGGTTCCGGCACCGTCACCAGTTTCTCGCGGCGAAGCACGATGCGATAAAAGCGCAAATGCGACGCCTCGCGCGAATAGTCGAGTTCCTCGCGCAGCCGCTCGGCGATTTCGGCGTGGATTTCCTCGGTCGATACCGCGCGATCCCAGCGCTCATACAGCGACAGGATCAGCTTCAATTGTTTCAAATCGGCTTCGACCGCCGACGCCATGTCGGGATATTGCAGCTTGCACGCCAGCGCCGCCCCATCGACCGACCGTGCGCGATGCACCTGGCCCAGCGAGGCGGCATGCGCCGCCTCGTGCTCGAATTGGGCGAAACGCTTTTCCCAATCGGGGCCGAGTTCGCCGACCATCCGGCGCCGGACGAAATTCCAGCCCATCGCCGGGGCATCCGATTGCAGCGTCGCAAGCTGACGCGCGTAATCGTCGGGCAGCGCCTCGGGAATAGTGGCCAGCAACTGCGCCACCTTCATCAGCGGCCCCTTGACCCCGCCCAGCGCCTCGCGCAGATCGTTGGCGTGACGCGCCCGGTCGAGCGGCATGCCGAGATAGCGCTGGCCCGCCAGCCGCGCCGCCAGCCCGCCCATCGCCGTCGATACCCTGGCGTAGCGCCGCACCCGTCCGGTCAGTGAATTGCCATCAGTCATCAGGGCCGCCGATAGACATCGCCGCGATGCCCCAGGCGTACCATCAGCACCCGCACCGCATCATCGTCGATCGCGCAGATGACCCGGTAGTCGCCGACGCGATAGCGCCATAAATTTCCCAAGGGACCCGTCAATGCTTTCCCCGCGCTTCGCGGATCGGCAAGCGGCGCGACGCGCGTATCCATATAGTCAAGCACGCGCCTGGCGATTTGGCGATCGAGCCGGCGGAGCTGATTAGTCGCGGTGTCGCCATAGTCAATCGTCCAGGCCAAGGTCGTGCCTTACCTCGGCCGCCGGGCGGGTCTTTTCCTCGCCATCGCGAACGCGCTTCAGCGCGTCGATGCCAAAATAATAGTCTTCGACATCGTCCAGGCCGCGTTCCACGATTTCGCGCAGAAAATAATCTTTGTCGCGTTGCGTTTCGGCGGCCAACCGTTCAAGGCGTCGTTCGAACTCCGGCGCGAGAGAAATCGATATTGTCATGAGCACCTCGAAAGCTGCGGCGACAGGCTAACGCAATTGGGGCCATATCGCCATCATTCCAGCGCTTCGAGCTGGTCGATGAAGCCGGAGATCATGTCGAGCCCACGCTTCCAGAAAGTCGGATCGGAGGCGTCGAGGCCGAACGGCGCCAGCAGCTCCTTGTGGCGCTTGGTGCCGCCCGCGCGCAGCAGGTCGAGATATTTTTCGGCGAAGCCGGGCGCCGCCCCTTGATAGACGGCATAAAGCGAATTCACCAGGCAATCGCCGAACGCATACGCATAGACATAGAACGGCGTATGGATGAAATGCGGAATATAGGTCCAATAGTGGCGATATTCGTCCTCGAACCGGATCGCGGGGCCGAGGCTTTCGGCCTGGATGTCGAGCCAGATTTGCCCGATGCGCTCCGCCGACAATTCGCCCTCGCGGCGCTCGTCGTGGACGCGGCGCTCGAACTCGACGAACGCCACCTGCCGCACCACCGTGTTGAGCATGTCCTCTACCTTCGCGGCGATCATGAATTTCCGCCGCGCGGGGTCGGACTCCGCCTTGAGGATCGACTGGAAGGTCAGCATTTCGCCGAACACCGACGCGGTCTCGGCCAGCGTCAGCGGCGTGTCGGACATCAGCGCGCCTTGCGGCCCCGCCAGCACCTGATGCACGCCGTGTCCCAGCTCATGCGCCAGGGTCATCACATCGCGAATCTTGCCCTGATAATTCAGCAACAGGTAGGGATGCGCGCTTGGCACCGTCGGATGCGCGAAGGCACCCGGCGACTTTCCCGGGCGCGCCGGCGCGTCGATCCAGCGCGACGTGAAAAACCGCCGCCCCACCGCCGCCATGTCAGGCGAGAACGCGGCATAGGCGTCAAGCACGATCTTCTCGGCATCGGGCCACGGGATGGTCCGGTCCTGGTCATCGGGCAGCGGCGCGTTGCGGTCCCAATAAGGCAACACCTCGACCCCGAACCATTTCGCCTTCAGCCGGTAATAGCGATGCGACAGAGTGGGATAGGATTGGCGCACCGCCGCGATCAGCGCGTCGACCACCTCGTCCTCGACGAAATTGGCGAGATTGCGCGATGAGATCGGCCGCGCGAAATGGCGCCAGCGATCCTCAATCTCCTTGTCCTTGGCCAGCGTGTTGGTGATCTGGGCGAATACCCGAACATTCTCGCCGAACACCTTGCCGATGGCCTTCGCCGCGCGCTCGCGCACCGTGGCGTCGGTATCGGACAGGAGATGGAGGGCCTCGGCGCTGGTCAATTTCTTGCCGCCGATGGGAAAGCGCAAGGCCGCCGAGGTCTCATCGAACAGGCGCTGCCACGCCGCCGCCCCGGTCACCGATTTTTCATGCAGCAGCTTTTCCAGCTCGTCTGATAATTGATGCGGGCGAAACGCGCGTACATCGCGCAGCCAGGGCCGATAGTGTGCCAATTCGGCGCTGTGCATCCTCTCCTCGAGGCTGGATTCATCGATCCTATTAAGCTCCAAGGTAAAGAAAAGCAGCGCTGTTGATACCGTGTTGATACGCTCTTGCATATTCTGGAAGAACCGCCCGCGGGTCGAATCTTCCATGTTCGCGGCGTAATAAAGCGAGGCGTAGGACATGACCCGCCCGACCGCGTCACTCAGCATTTCATAGGCGCGGATCGCGGCGCCGAGCTCATCCCCCGGCAACGCGGCGAGCTTGCCGGCATACCGGTCGCGAAAGGCGCTGGCATCGGCGGCGGCGCGGTCGAGATCGGATTTAAGCGCGGGCGCGTCGGGGCCGGCATAGAGATCGCCCAGATCCCATTCCGGCAATTGGCCTAAATCCTTGTTTTTCGCCGCCTTGCTTCGCGCCATGCCGAGCTCCTGTGTTGCCCCTTAGATAGGGCTTTGGAGCGTCCGGCGCCAGCGCGCCTCAGGCGATTTGAGCCGCCAGGGCGGCGGCGGTCGGGTTGCCGGCGAAGTCGCACCACGCGCCCAAATCGTAATCGTAGAGCTTGCAGGCGCGCATCGTGGCGAGGAGATAGCGCGGCGAAAAATCCTCGACCAGAGCCCGCTCGCCCAGCAATTCATTGAGCCGCGCCTGCGCCGCCGCCAAGCGATAGAGCGGAATGCGCGGCTGAATATGGTGCGCCGGGTGTTCCATGATGTGATGCGAGACGAGGCCGTACCAGCGCGGCACGCGCAGATGCACGGTAACGTCCTCGTCACGGGCGGCACCGCGCCACGCCGCCTCGGACGCGAACCACGGGGCGCGGCGGCTGGTATGCTGAAGATAGGTCGTCGCGCCCATCATCATGTTCCAGATCAGGAACGGCACGACGACGCCAAGCATGATCGCGGTGATACCGCCCGCCCAAAACAGCAGCGCGGTCAGCGCCGCCAGATAGAGGCACGGCAGCGCGAAATCCCGCCCCGCCGCGCCGCGAGCGACCCCCGGCACATCCGCGCGCGGGAAGAATTTGTCGCGCCACCAGCGTTCGACCAGATAATAGGGCGCGAAGCCCAACGGCGATCGGTACAGCCGCTCCACCAGGCGGCGCCCCGGCGACAGCGCGTGAAATTCCGCAGGGCTGAGCGGCGACCAGGAATTGGCGCCCTTCACATTGGGGTGCCGATGGTGCTGGCGATTATGCACCGCTACCCACAGGCTGTAATTATGCAGCGAGGGCAAAAACGCCACGCGCGCAATCATGGCATTGGCGCGCGCGCCAGCCATATAGGCGCCATGGGCCGAATCATGGCCGATCACGAACAAGGAAGGAATCGCCGCGCCCGCGACGATGGCGGCAAGCCCGCGCAGCCCTAGCGGCGCCGCGCCGACGCCGGTGAGGGAGACAGCGCCCACATAGACCGCGAGCGTGACCAGGAACAGCGCCCAGGCAAGGCCCCGCGACGGCGCGACGTATGGCAGCAACGCCTGGCGTAATGCTTTCGGATTCGCAGTTTCTAAACTCATATTTTGCAATGAGTTAAGATAGTTAACGGAGATTCGAGTTTAGCGCCTGCCGGGCGTGGCATCAAGCCGCTAGCGAATGAATTTACTTCGCCGACGCCTTCGCGAAAAACTGGATGATATTGCCGTCAGGGTCGCGGCTGGTGAGGGTGCTACCGTGGCCGCCCATGTCGCGGGTCGCGAGGATCGGCGCGCCCGCGCCTTCAAGCGCCGTGCGGGCGGCGGCGAGATCATCGACCTCGAACACCACCACGGTGCGCGACGCGGCGGCGGCGCCCGCCTCCTCCGGCGAGCCGAGGGCGAAGCGCGCGCCTTGAGCGTCAAGTTGCGCCCATTTGTCGCCGTCCTGAAACTTCATCTTCATGCCCAGGAGATCACGATAAAAGCTCAATGACCGGGTCATATCGGATGTCACCTGATAAACATTTTGTATCTTTACCTGCATCATTTACCTCCAAATGATGAACGGCGCGGTATTGCCGCGCCGTTCATAACATCGCACCTGAAAGCGTCAGGCGGCGAGGAATTCCCCGATCGCCTTCACCGCTTCCGGCTTCTCGTTCAGCACCAGATGGCCGGCGGGCGAGAAGGTTTGGAGCTTCGAGCCTTTGACCAGCTTGGTCCAGGTGGCCGACTGCGCCTCGGGGATGATCCTGTCCTGCTTGCCCCACACGAACAGGGTCGGCACGGTGATGCGGTGGAGATATTTCGGCAGCTTGGAATCGTAAATCCGCTCCCACGCAATGCGCGCCAGACTGGTCTGCTCGCGATAGGCGTTGACGATGAAGTCGATATCGGTCGGATCGGGCGGCGGCCCCAGCGCCGCGAGATTCTCGGCGAGATAGGGCGCGATCTCCTCGGGCTTGATCTTGAACAGATCGAGCGTCGGATGTTCCTTCACCCGCAGCCCCGCCGGCGCCACCAGCACCAGCTTTTTCAGCCGCTCGCTATGTTGCGTGGCGAAGGTCGAGGCGAACCACCCGCCCATCGAAAACCCGACCAGATCGACCTTGCCGAGCTTCATCAGGTCGAGCAGCTCAAGGTAATGCATGACGAAATCCTGGGTCGTCGTCATGCTGGTTTCGTCGGCTGAGCCACCCCAGCCGGGATGGTAGGGCAAGTAGACCTTGAATTTTTCCGTCAGCGGCGCCAGGAAATCCCAGCCGCCGCCGGTACCGGCGCCATGCCAGAACATCAGCGGCTCGCCCTTGCCGGCACTCAAGACCTGGGTCTTGACGCCGTTGACGGTGTGCTCCTCCGCTTTCCACTCGATCGACATTTATTTCGCCCCCTGCAGCGTCGGCGCGGGCGCGGCCGCGGCTTTCTTCCGGGTGCGCAGCCGCGGGATCACCTCTTCCGCGAACAGCGTCATGTTCTTCACCACCTTCCAATGCGGCATGTCGCCAATATGGTGGTGGACCAGCACGCGCGACGAATTGGCGCTCTCGCACCATTTGCCGAGCGTGTTCGCGACCTTTTCCGGGGTGCCGAACACCACACGCCATTGCTGGGTCAGCGCCTCCCAATCGAAGCCGCCATGGGACGCGGTCGCCGCCGCGCGCATGCGCAACTGCTCCGCCGAGATATAGCCTGGCGGCGACAGATAGCGCGCCGTGGTGCGGGTCGCGTCCTCAAAGAAGAACTGGACATGCTCCTTGCATTCCCGCTCGGCGATCTCGTCGGTCTCGGCGACATAGACGATGGCGTTGAAGATCGCCTTGTCGGGCGTGAATTCATGCCCGTATTTCGGCATTTCCTCGCGCAGCTTGGCGAAGGTCTTTTCCTGCGCCACGATCGGCACGAAGACCGATGAATAGGCATAGCCGTGCTCGGCCGCGATCTGAATGGTCTCGGGGCTGCCGGTGCCCACGATCGCGATCTTCGGGTGCGGCTTCTGCATCGGCTTCGGCCATGGATTGAGATAGCGATAGGAATAGAACTCGCCGTCATAGGAGGTCGGCCCGTCCTGAGTCCAAGCCTGCAACAGCACCTCAAGCCCCTCGCGGAAGCGCGCGCGCGCCACGGCAGGATTAATCGAATTGGCCCAATATTCCATGCCGGTGCCGAGCGGCAGCGCGATCTCGAGGCGCCCGTTCGACATCACGTCGAGCATGGCATAGGCCTCGGCGAGGCGGTTCGGCATCTCAAGATTAAGCGGCACGCCGAAGACGCAAATTTTGGCGTTCTTGGTCTGCGGAATCAGCGCGGCCGCCATGATCGTCACGACCGGGTTCAGGCTGTAGACCGTATTGTGATGCTCGTTCAGCGCCAGCCCGTCATAGCCCAGCCGGTCGGCCAGCACCATTTCGGCCATATAGCGCTGATACAGCGCATGGCCCTTCTTGGCGTCGAAATTTTTGTTGGAAAAATCCACCCACAGCGAATCGTATTTCTTCTGGTCCGCCGGCAGGTCCGTGTAGTGCATAAAATGGAAGGTGTAGAATTGCAGATCGTCTTGCCACGTCGCCATGGAATCCTCCTAAGCGGTTTCGGCGGTCAGCACGAACAAGTCGCGACGGCCCGCCGCCGGGGGCGCGAGCACATCGTCATATGCCGGGGGTTAAACGTCGAACTTCCTCACCGGTATGTTTTATAATTTGTTGGGCGATTAAACTTTCGCCCCGATTCCTTGTCAAGGATGGCGGGTCCGCTAAACGCCGGCGTGACAAAGCGTGCGCTAGAGTCGGATCGCCTTTGATGGAATCGCATTCGCGATTCCATCAGGCGTGAATCCGCCGCTAATTCAATGATTAGAGTGCGATTTCTCCGGCCGGACGGAAGCAAGAGTGCTTCCGTCTGGCGGATCGCACTCTAGGCGAATTCGGTGATTCGGACGATGGACCCGAATTCAACTAACGCGAAGACGCGAAGACGCAAAGGGCACGAGGGATCGCTTTGTGTCTTCGCGCCTTTGCGTCTTTGCGTTAATGGTTGAACGACGACGGTCCGACGCGCGTCCTTCGATCGCCCGCGCGCTCGGGACGGGTTGAGGTGCCAGATTCGAGGAGAACAATCATGCCCACCCTCACCCACGATGGCGCGGAAATCTATTACGAGGAGTCTGGTTCCGGCTATCCGCTGCTGCTGTTCGCGCCTGGCGGCTTGCGGTCGGCAATTTCCTGGTGGCATGCGCCGGCGGGCGGGCCGCCGCGACCGTGGATGGACCCGACGATCGAACTCGCCGGTAAATTTCGCGTCATCGCGATGGATCAGCGCAACGCCGAGCACAGCCACGCGCCGATTCGGCCCGGTGATGGCTGGCAGAGCTATGCCGGCGACCATATCGCGCTGATGAATCATCTGCGCATTGAGCGCTGTCATCTCATGGGTGGCTGCATCGGCTCATCGTTCTGCCTGACGCTGTGTGAGATGATTCCGGAGCGGATCAGCGCGGCGGTGCTGCAGAACCCGATCGGCTTCGACAAATAATCGCCAAGTGTTCGCCGAGACGTTCAAGGGCTGGTCGCAGGCGATGCGCGAACGCGACCCCAACCTCGATCAGGCGACGCTCGACGGGTTCTTCGAGAAGATGTTCGGCGGCGATTTCACCTTCAACACCGCGCGCGACTTCGTCCGGCAATGCCCGACGCCGCTGCTGGTGATGCCCGGCGACGACCCGCCGCACCCGAAAGTGATCGGCGAGGAAATCGCCAAAATCGCGCCATTCGCCGAAGTGCTGCGCGACTGGAAAGGCGCCGACAAGCTCGCCACCGTGCGGGCGGCGGTGGAGGATTTTCTGACGCGGCACACGCCGGCGGAATAGGGATCAGGCCGGCAGCCGCTTGCGCGGCAATTTCGCCGCCTTGCGCAGCGCGTCATTGACCCGCGACTGCCACCCCGGGCCGGTGGCGCGATAATGCGCCACGAGATCGGCGTCGAGACGGATATTCACGGGTTCTTTCGGCGTGTCGGATTTCGGACGACCCCCTTTGCGGATAAGCTTGCCGCCTTCATAGAGATCGGCGCTCGCAAACCATTCTTCAGTCAGTTCCGGAGCGTCGTCAGGATCAATCCAAATACGCTTTGAATCGCTCTTTTTCCCAGTCATGACCGTACCTCAAGGAGATAATACGTCTTCCGCCGCTGCGAGACGTCCATACGACGACAACAAAACGATCGGACAAAAAACCAACGGTAATGTAGCGAGTTTCACCGTACTCGCGGCGACCGTCTTGCCGAGTGAAATACTTGCCCGCGAAAATCCGTTCGGCATCGGTGAAATCGAGGCCACGCTCCCGAAGGGTCCGCGCGCGCTTGGCTTCATCCCACTCGTTCATGAATTAATGTATATACGAAAACGCCCCCGTCAAGAGCGCTTCTCGCGTCCCATCGCATAGAATTCATCGTTGGGCCGCATGTCGATGGCGCTGGCCATGCGGTTGGAGAGCGCGAACAGCGCGGCGATGGCCGCGATATCCCATGCCTCGTCGCGGCCGAAGCCATGGCGCTCCAGCGTCTCGTAATCGGCATCGGCGATCAGCCATGGCGTCACCGCGATCGTCACCGCGAAATCGAGCATCGCCTTATCGCGCGCATCGAGATCGGCCTTGCGGTAATTGATCGCGACCTGGTCCGCGATCAGTGGGTTCTTGGCGCGAATGCGCAGAATCGCGCCATGCGCGATGATGCAGTAATGGCACTGATTGGCGGCACTGGTCGCGACCACGATCATCTCGCGCTGCGCCTTGGTCAGGCCACCCGGCTTTTCCATCAGCGCATCGTGATAGGCGAAGAAGGCACGGAATTCATCCGGCCGATGGGCCATCGCCAGGAACACATTCGGCACGAAGCCGGATTTTTCCTGCACCGCCTCGACCCGCGACCGGATGTCCGCCGGCAACTCGTCCAGCGTCGGTACCGGAAAGCGGCTGATCGGTGCCGACGCCATGGCCGCTACTCCGCCGCTTGCCGCACCGCGAAGCGGTCGAGGCCATAGAGCTTCGCCGCGTTGTCGCGGGTCAGCTTGCGCCGCAGCTCGGGCGAGAAATGTTTCATCTGGCGCTCGACGGTGGCGTGGCTGTTGGGCCAGATGCTGTCCGGGTGCGGATAATCCGACGCCCACAGCACATTGTCCTCGCCATAATATTTCAGCAAATCCATGGCGACATAATCTTCCTGAAAGGTCGCGTAGATCTGGCGCTTGAAAATCTCGCTCGGCTTGGTGACGAGGTCGATGCCGCCCTTATCGGCCCAAAACTCCTTCGCCTCCCACAGCCGCCAGTGCCGGTAGTCGAGTTCCTGTACCACCCATGGCAGCCAGCCCAGCCCGCCCTCGACCAGCACCAGCTTCAGCTTGGGATGGCGCTCCAGAATGCCCCACGCGAACAGATCGACGAACGGATCGAGGAACTGGCCGATCAGCGCCTTGGTGACAGTGAACGTGCCGGCGATCTTGCCCTGCCCCGGGTCCGGGGTCCCGGCGCCAAGAAACACCGTGACATGCCACGAGAGGATCATCCCGGTCTCCTCGAGCGCGGTCCAGAATGGTTCCCACGCCGGATCGTGGAGGCGCGGCTTCGCCAGCGCCACCTGCATCACCACCTGGCGGAAGCAGCCCTTCTTCACCAGCCGGTGCAGCTCCGCCAGCGCCGCTTCGGGATATTCCGGCAGCATCGGCACGCCGATCAGCCGGTCCGGCGCGACCGAGCAAAATTCCTCCAGCCAGTCATTATAGGCGCGATAGCACGCATCGCGCAGTTCGGCATCGGGGAGATCGATCGAGGTCACCGGGCCGAACATGACATGCGATTCGACGCCGTCGCGATCCATATCGGCGAGGCGCAGTTCGGAGACGGCGGGGCGCCGCTCGCTCTGATCGGCGATGCCGCCGCGATCGAAGGCATTGAAGAACGGCAGCTTCGCCCGCGTCGGCACGATGCCGTCCAGCCGGCCGCCCCAGCCGCCCCAGATCTTGTCCTGACACACCCAGACCGCGCGGCCGTCGCGCCGTTCGACATGCGGCGCCCGGTCGCGCAAATGCGCGGGCAGCCGCGAGGTCCACAGATCGGCCGGCAGATTGTTGAGGTCGAGATGGTCGTCGCAGGAAATGAAGCGATATTCCACGGCGCGAATCCTTCCACGAAATCGATATGCCGAATCAATACCCGGTCCGCAAATGGGTCAAGAGCGCAAAAAATGAGCGCTAACAAATGGCCGCACCCATCGCGGGGCGCGGCCATTTGTTCGGAGAGCGTCGCCGACTATTCGTCGTCGTCGCGGGTGGTCGTGGTCGTCGTGGTGGTCCGCGACGGCACCAGCGGGATAGGCGCCGGGTCGGTGACCCGACGCGTCATCGTCTCCACGCGATAGCTCGGCGCCGAACCCGGTGGCGGCGGTGGCGGCATGGAGCCGACATCGGCCGATTGTTCCTCATACTGGCCGTCATTGGGCGGCGCCATGTCCGGCGCGCCGATCCGTGTCGGCTCGCCGATCACCGGCGCGTCGACCGGGCCCGGCGCCGTCGTCGTGGTGGTCGTCGTCGAGCGCGAGCTGGAGCCGAATGGCGTCGTCAGTGTCGTGGTTTTATTGTAATTGTAATAGCTGCTGTCCTGGGCGTACGCCGCGCCGGTCATCAGGGCGACCGCCGCGATCCCGCCAATCAAGCCTCGAATCATGGCACATCTCCTTCGCGAATCGGCCGAGCGCCGAGGCGCCCGGCCAACACACCTGCTTAATCGTCCGAGTCCGCCGGGGCCACGCGCGTGCTGGAATGCGTATGCGTGGTGGTCGCCGCACCGCCGTCCGGCGTCATCGCCTGACTCTTCTCCATACGGTCGCGGTGTTCCGTCTGATTGCCATAGGAATCGGTCGATTTCTCCGTCCGGGTCTTGCTGTAGGAATCGCCCGTCGGGGCCACCGGCGCCGCTGGGGCGACCACGGTGGTGCTCTGCGAATAGGTTTCGTTCGCCAACGCCGCGCCCGTCATGAGGGCCAACGCCGCAACACCCGCGAGTAAGTTGCGGATCATGCCAGTCTCTCCTTTAATCGGTTCGCGGGCGGATTGCCCGCATGTCCGATCAACGCCGCGTTCCTTCCCTTGTTCCTCGCGCATGACTGCATCAACCCTCGATCGTTGCGCTGAGTGGCGTGACGCCACCATGCGGGGCGCTTGTCTGCGCGCGGGAGAGCGAACAGGATGCGCCAAATGCCAGCAAGGGAGGAATGCGATGAAGGCGGCGGAGATGTACAAGGTGGCGGATTATGGCGTGATCGTAACTGGCGGCGCGTCAGGCATCGGGCTGTCCTTCACCGAAGTGATGGCCGAGAACGGCGCGCGCGTGACGATGTTGGATATCCATCCGGAGCGGCTCGAGACCGAGACCAAGCGTCTAACCGCGAAGGGCTGGGACGTGCGCGGCATGCGGGCCGACGTCACCGATCATGCGGCGCTCAACCGTGCCTTCGACGAGACGGCTGGCCTTTATGGGCGCCTCGATGTCTGTTTCGCCAATGCCGGCGTCGATCCGGGTATCGGCTTCGTCACGCTCGATCGCCGCAAACGCATCCCGGAAGGCGCGATCGAGAATTACGAGGACGAACGCTGGAACCACGTCATCGACATCAATCTGAACGGCGTGTTCGCTACCATCCGCGCGGCGGCGAAACATATGAAGCCGCGCCGATCGGGCCGTATCATCGTCACCACCTCGATGGCGGCGCTCTATGTCGAAGCGGGCATCGGCGCCGCCTACATGGCGGCGAAGGCCGGCGCCGCGCATCTGATGCGCAACGCCGCGTTGGAACTCGCCAAATACAATATCCCGGTCAACGCGATCGCGCCCGGCCCGTTCATCACCAATATCGGCGGCGGCTGGATGCATACCAAGGAAGTGCAGGACGCGTTCGCCCAAGGCGTGCCGCTGGGCCGTCCCGCCTCGACGGAAGAGATGAAGGGCCTGGCGCTGTTCCTCGCCTCGCCCGCCTCGAGCTACATCACCGGCGCGCAGATCCCGATTGATGGCGGTTGCCTGCTCGGTAATGTCGCCGATTAGATTGTAACGCAAGGGGAATAAGTCATGATCGTCGTTCATCATTTAAATAATTCGCGCTCGCAGCGCGTGTTATGGCTGCTGGAGGAATTGGGCCTCGAATACGAGATTAAATTCTATCAGCGCGAGCCGTCGATGCGCGCGCCGGCCTCGTTGCGCGCGGTGCATCCGCTCGGCAAGTCGCCGGTCATCACCGATGGCGAGAACACCATCGCCGAGACCGGCGCCATCGTCGAATATCTGGTGGATGGCTATGGCAAGGGGCGGCTGATCCCGCCGCCCGACACCAAGGCGCGGCTGCAATATACCTATTGGCTGCATTACGCCGAGGGCTCGCTGATGCCGCCCTTGCTGATGGGATTGATCGCCGGCCGCATCGCCGGACCGCAGGTGCCATGGTTCGTTCGACCGGTAGCGAAGCGCATATCGGCAACCCTGCGCGACAGCTACATCGCGCCATCATTGAAGCTTCATTTCGACTTCATCGAGGATGAATTGGGATCGCGCGCCTATTTCACGGGCGATGAATTTACCGCCGCCGATGTGATGATGAGCTTTCCGCTGGAGGCGGCATCGGTGCGCGCCGGGCTGGATCAGGGCCGCCCCAAGACTTGGGACTGGCTGCAACGGATTCATGCCCGTCCCGCCTATCAGCGCGCGCTGGAAAAAGGTGGCAAGTACGAATTGCTGCGCTGAAGGCTTCGGCGCCGCCGCGCATTGGCGACGGCGCCGGCCCATTGTTCCGCTTTAGAACGGATAGTAGCGGAAGCTGGTCATCACGATGTTCTCATTGGTCGAGGGCGCGCCGCCGATGCCGGCGAAGGTGCCGACATTGACATAGGCATAGGAGGCGCCAAGCGCCATCCGACCATACTCACCCTTGTAGAAATTCAACCAGGCGCCGACCTGGCCTTCCCATAGCTGATCGACATTGCACGAGGCCGACTTCGCCTTGTTGAAGCTGAGATTGCCGTAGGAGCAGCCGGTGTTCAGATAGTTGGGATTGCCATAGCCGAGCGGCACGCCGCCGGCGCCGGTGAAGGCTTCCTTCCGTGCCTGCTCGATACCCCAATAGCCATAGACATCGACCGTCGGAGTCGGATGCCCGATCAGGCCGACCATGGCCTCGATCTCGGTGATCGGCTTCGGGTTGCCGGCGCCGTCGAATGCCAGATCGGGAAGCTGGCCCGAGGCATATTTGCCGATGCCGGCGCCATAGAGGCCCGACAGTGTCACATCCAGCCGATGCGGCACGACCGGCAGGATCGCGCCAAAGCCGATGCCGCCGCCGAACGCGCTTTTCGTGGAACTGCTCGGGAAGATGGGAACACCGGTCGCGGTCACCTGATCGCGGAATTGCCGAGCGAGGCCGTACACCTCGAAATGGCCCCAGCCGGGCTCGGCCGCGACCTTGGCGACGATGTCTGGCATGCCGTCGAACGAGAAGGTCGTGCCCGAGGCGTTCAGCAAGCCGCCGCCGCCGCCCGCCTCCTTGACGTTGAGCGTCTCGCCAGGGATGCCGGCGAACAGGCCGCCCGGCGTGGTGAGCTGCGGGTTCTCGAACGACACCGCCGCCCACAGGCCGGGCGCGAAGCGTTCCGTCAACCGCACTTGCGGCTGCCGCATCCAGTTGAAGCCGACATTGTACTGCGCGTCGATCGATAGCGGCGTCACGACCTTGAAGGGATCGAGGCCGGCGCCATCCAGCGTCGCCAGACTCCAGGTCTGGCCGGCGAGCAGATTGAAGCGCCAATCGGAGCGGTCATACGCCATGAAGGCATGCCGCATGCGCAGATTATAGCTGTTGCTTTCGTTGGAATTGGCGGTGTCGCCCTGGCCAAGAAAATCGTTTTCCCAATAGGCGGTCAGCGTCGTGACATCGTCGGGCTTGCCGGTCGCTAACAGCGAGAGGCGCGACTGGCGCGCGCTTTCGCGGAATTCGCCCAGACCGCGATTATTGCCGGTGGTCTGCCCGGTGCCGAACGGAATGCCGTTGCCGGCGCCGTTGCTGCCGAGGATGCTGCCGACATCGGCGGTCTCGTTGCTCGACCGATAGATGGTCGCGGATTCGATGAAGCCCCCGACCGTCAGCGTCACGCCGCCGACATGATAGGTGCCCTTCAAGCCGCCGGTGCTGGCCTTCTTGACCTCGGCCTGGGTCCGTGCCGCCTGCTCGCGCACCATCTCGGCCTGTTCGGCCTTTTGGCGCTGCTGATTCTTCAACCGATCGACTTGGATCTGCAAATTTTGAATTTGTGACTGGTAATTCTGCTGCAATTGCTGAATCTGGTTTTCCAGCACCTGCACCGAGGTTCTGCGGTCACTGGTCTGGGCATGGACACTACCGGCGGTAAACGCCAGCAACGCCCCGACCGCGACGCCGCCAATCAAGGTGAGCTTCAACGACATAATGGGTATCCCCCGTTTTTTGCCACGCGGATGCCGGGTTGGCGGCATCCCTGTGGGCGAGGGAATAGGATCGGGGTGTTGCGGATATGTTAGGGTTTTGTTGCGGTTCGATGACATTCGACGACGGGCCGCCGCCTGTGGCAATTTTGCCTCGCCCCCTTTGCGCGATCGAGCGAGATGCGCCTGCCCGATTATCTGCGAACCTCGACCTTCCGCCTCGCCGTGTCGTTCGCGGTGATGTTCGCGATCTCGGTGTTGCTGCTGTTCGCGTTCATCTACTGGCAGACCGCGCTATACGAGACCGTGCGGATCGACCGTTTCCTGGTCAGCGACGCGGCCCTGATCGCGCGCCAGCCGACGCAGGAGGTTTATCGCGCGGTATCGCTGCGCAATCTGGGCGATCTGCATCGCATCACCTATGCGGCCCTGTTCGATGGCGAGGGCCGGCTGCTGGTCGGGAATCTGGCGGCGGTGCCGCCCGAGCTGTCGCTCGACGGCCGCGCCCACGCGCTCGAATGGCTGCCGGCCTCGGCGAATAATCTCGATGTCGGCGCGGCACGGGTGGTCGGCCGCCGCCTGCTCAGCGGCGATGTCCTGGTGGTCGGCCGCAATGTCGATGCCTTGGTGACCCTGTCGAATATCGTGTGGCGCGCGCTGGAACTCGGCGTCATCCCGGCGCTGATCCTGGCGATCGCGGCCGGCGCCTTCGTCAGCTGGCGCGCGCAACAGCGCGTCAAGACGGTGCACCAGGCGGCCGAGCGCATCCTGTTCGGCGACCTGCGCGAGCGCCTGCCGGTGCGCGGCACCGCCGATGATTTCGACCGGCTGTCCCACAGCGTCAATCTGATGCTCGACGAGATCGGCCGCCTGATCCCCAGCGTCAAGGAAGCCGGCACCGATATCGCGCACGATCTGCGCGCGCCGCTGGCGCGGCTGCGCACCCGGCTGGAGCGCGGCAAGGAAACCGCGTCGAGCCACGATGATTTGCGCGATCTGGCGGATAGCGCCGTCGCCGAGCTCGACCGCGCGCTGGCGGTGATCACAACGCTGCTGCGTATCGCCGAAATCGAATCGGGGCGCGCCCATGCCGACGCGACACCATTCGAGCTGGGCGCCCTGGTGGAGGAAGTCGGCCAGATCTATCAGCCGCTGGCCGAGGATGCCGGCCTGGTGCTCGACATATCGGCCGAGGCCAAGATGGCAATCACCGCGCATCGCGACCTGATGCTGGAGGCGATCGCCAACCTGGCGCAGAACGCGATCAAATTCACGCCGCCGGGCGGGCATGTACGGCTTGCCGCGCTGGCGACGCCGGAGGGGCCGGTGGTGCGGGTCGGCGATACCGGGCCGGGCATTCCCCCGGCGGCGCGCGGCCGGATTTTCGAGCGTTTCTACCGGCTCGACCCGGACCACGAACAGGAGGGCAGCGGCCTGGGCCTTAGCCTGGTGGCGGCGATCACGAAATTCCATGGGTTCGCAGTGACCGTGGACAGCGCCGAACCCGGCAGCGTCTTCACCATCCTCTGCCGCCCCCAAGAGCCGCTGGCGGCCGCGAGCGGGTAGGCGGATTGTCGTGCGTCCCTCGACTACGCCCTTCGGACGCGCTCGGGATGAGGAATATTTTGCAGGTTCCCATCATTTTCCCTTACCGGCGAAGGTGTTTGGTCCCGGAAGGTTGGCTGGAGCGAATTGGTGTATTGTCTGGCATTGCTTGGCTGGAGGGACGCCGATGCTGGTGAAGT
>Ga0208357_1001268_pt1 | contig 18647 bp, 15 predicted proteins | sample NGESurdeep092012_6_FD_184487 | JGI IMG/M metagenome (GOLD analysis project Ga0208357, IMG submission 184487) | Arctic peat soil microbial communities from Barrow, Alaska - NGEE Surface sample F52-2 deep-092012 (SPAdes) | ecosystem: Environmental > Terrestrial > Soil > Wetlands > Peat ... | reverse complement strand
TGGACGGCGTCCTGCTCACCGGCGGCGACGACATCAATCCCGACCTCTACACGAAAAATCTTCCGCGCGCCGTCCGCAAAACCGTCGAGCAGACTCCCGACGGCGGCGGGCGCGATTGGCGCGAACTGGTTTTGATCCGTGAAGTTTTCCGCCAGCGCAAACCGCTGCTGGCGATTTGCCGAGGCCATCAATTGTTGAACGTCGCGCTCGGCGGACAATTGATTGCGGACATCCGGCGGCAAGTTCCGGGCGCGCTGAACCATCAGCGTTTGGACAAGCCGAACAATCTGACGCATGGAGTGACATTGACAGCAGGTTCGCTGCTCGCCAAGATTACCGGCACTCGGATTTTGGGCGTGAACAGTTCGCATCATCAGGCGGTTTTAGAGCCGGCGGAGCCGCTGGCAGCCGTGGCGCGGAGCAGCGACGGCATTGTGGAAGCGATGGAATTGCGGCCGGGCGCGGCGCGGCGGATGCCGTTTTTCTTGAGCGTGCAGTTTCATCCCGAACGGCTGGTGGAAAAATTTGCGGGGCATCGCGCGATTTTTTCGCGGTTTGTGAACGCCTGTGTCCGCAATCATGATTTATGAACAAGCAAATCCTAGTTGTAGAAGACGAGGCGGAAATCCGCAGCGTCCTCGGCGACGTTCTGAAAGGCAACTACCACGTCACCGAGGCGGCTTCCGGAGCGGAGCTTAAAAAAATGCTGTCCGACGAAGCGCCCGACGCCATTTTGCTCGACCTCAATCTCGGCGACTCCAACGGGCTGGAACTGCTTCCGCTGATCAGAAAAAGCTGGCCGGAAACCGAAGTCATCGTGCTGACCGGAAACACCACGGTCGAGGCCGCGCTCGAAGCCACCAGGCGCGGCGCGTTCCATTTTTTAAGCAAGCCGTTTGAATTTGCGAACCTTCAGGTCACGGTCGAGCGCGCGCTGGAGCACAAAAGCCTGCGCGAGGAGACCAAGTCATTGCGCGAGGCGCTGACCAGCGGCGGCGGCATCTCGCCCATTTTTCACAGCCCCTCCATGCGCGCCGTGCTGCGCACCATCGAGCGCATCGCGCCAAGCGACGTCACGGTTCTCATCACCGGCGAAAGCGGCACGGGCAAGGAAGTCATCGCCGACCTCATCCATACGTTGAGTCCGCGTTCAAAAAACAAGATCATAAAAATCAACTGCGCCGCCCTGCCGCGCGAACTCATCGAAAGCGAATTGTTCGGCTACGTCAAGGGCGCGTTCACCGGCGCGCACGCCGACCGCAACGGACTTTTTCGCACGGCCGAAGACGGGACATTGTTTCTCGACGAAATTTCCGAGATGCCCGTTGAAACTCAGAGCAAGCTGCTCCGCATCCTGCAGGATCAAAAAGTCCGGCCCGTCGGCGGCAAGACCGATTACCAGACCAACTGCCGCATCATCGCCGCGACAAACCGCAACCCCGAGGATGCCATCAGGAGCGGGAAACTGCGCGACGACCTGTATTACCGCATCAGCGCGATTTCCATCCATCTGCCGCCTTTGCGCGAGCGCCGCGACGACATCATGCCGCTGGCCAACTCGTTTTTGAAGCGCTTCGACGCGCAGGCCAACCGCAGCATCAACGAATTTTCCCTCGACGCCAAGGAACGCCTCACCTCGTATGACTGGCCGGGCAACATCCGTCAGTTGCAGAATGAAATCCAGCGCGCCGTGCTGCTGTGCGAGGACAACGAGATCCGGGCCAGCGATTTTTCCGTTACGAACATACGGACCAGCGTCTCGATCTCCGGCGAAATGGATTCCAATTTCACGCTGCTCGAAAGTGTCGAGCGCAACGCCATCATCCAGATGCTCAAGGAAACCGAAGGCAACAAACACGAAGCCGCCAGACGCCTGGGCATCGGACGCCAGACGCTTTACAACAAGATCAAGGCTTATGGGATTGAAACTTGATTTTCGCAGCTTTTGCCAAAATATGTGCAACACTCAAAGCAGAAGGAAAAAATATGCCGGACGAGAACTTGCGGCAAACATTGGATTGCAATAGCCGAAAAGGATAGGCTGCAAATGAATGCGTCTATTATCTGTTAGGCGGCAGATGCCAGCGCAAAATTTTTATACAAAAAGCCAGATGTCGGTGTCTATTGATTGAGATAGAGATAGAAAATGACAAAACTTATGAAACATCGTGCATTCTTGATGGTTGTGTCGCTTATCGTGTCGTTGACAGGTTGTTCACATCAGCCGGCATCCACGCCGAAGACCCAAGGTTCAGCAAATTTAGGGGTGATTGAAGTCACAGATGGAGGCGTTTATCGAATTACGTCCAGCGATGGGCGAGTATTTGTGGTGAAGTCTTCCATTCTCCATGACCAGACAGTGCTCCGGGGTGACAAACTGACCGTCCTCAAAGGCGAGAATATCCTGATGAAGATCAGCGAGGAGCAGGCAGTTGGTAGCAATCGTAAGCCGTCCAATTTCGAGGTATTGGCACTGCCCGGCGAGCAAGTTGCTCGGCTGGGTGAAGATGAATCTTTGGTTATCACCGTTACAGCAAAAATTAAACATGCGCCTAACAAGTCGCAGGGCCAACCGCCGTTGGCACTGGCAGTTCCGCTGTCGCGGTTCACGTCACGAGTCGGCGGTGGATCAGCTTTTTACGTTAGCCGTCATCGCGCATCAGCAATTACAAATTTATGAAACAAGACACCACATTCACTGAAATCCGCGCCAGCGTGATTAGTTCACTCATGCTGGCGATTGGTTATCTTTACATCACCGGCTTATCCAGCCAGCTTCGCGTTTGGTTGTTCATGGTTTTGGTTGCCGTGTGTTTTGTTTTGATGATGAAGTCGCTCGTTGACCTATTTGTGTGGGCGTTCGGTCAATTCGCAGCCTTTTCCGGCAGACGTGTTGGCAAAACTGTCAGATTTATTCGTTGTTTATGACGCCGAACAAGTCGCCAGAGCCAACGCCGACTGCCCCTTGAGTTTATGGATGGTTTGGGTTGGACAACATTTATCGAGATTGCGGAGCCGCTCGCCCCACCTAAATTTCTAAATGGCACAATGCCAAAATGGAACCTTGACACAGGTTATTTACGCATTTACTTGACCGTTTGAGGCTCCGGCTGGATCACTTTTTCTTTTTCCAATTTTTCGAGCTTGGGCGCGATGACAACCTGGGAGTAGCCGGCGCTGGAATTGTTGTCGTAGTATTGCTGGTGATAATCCTCCGCCTTGTAAAATTTCTTGAGCGGCACAATTTCCGTCACGATGGGATGCTTGAAATCTTTTTGCGCCTCCGCCTTTGACTGTTCGGCAAGAAGTTTTTGGTTTTCGTCACGATACAAAATGATGGAGCGGTAGGACGTGCCTTCGTCTGCGCCCTGGCGGTTCAACGTGGTCGGGTCGTGCGCCTGCCAGAAAACGTCCAGCAGCTTCGCGTAGGAAATTTTTGACGGGTCAAATTCGATTTGCGTCACCTCGGCGTGGCCGGTGGTCTCGGTGCAGACTTCCTCGTAGGTCGGGTTTTCCGTGGTGCCGCCGGCAAAACCGCTGGTCACGGAAATGACGCCGGGCAGCCGCTCAAAAACGGCTTCCATGCACCAGAAACAGCCGCCGCCGAGGTCGACGATTTCAGTTTTGTTGGTCGAGGTCAATTCGGGTTTGTTCATGGCATTGGTCGGTTGGAGTGGCTGGGCCTCCTGGCGCGAGCATGAAAAATTCAGCGCGGCAGCGGCCAGCATAACCCAGGACAATTGTTTCATATTTGTTGGACACCCGGCAGCGGATTTTATTCCAAATTCATTCACCCATCAATCTTCGTTTTCCGGCTTGTCCAGGTTTTCGCCCGGCGGCAGGTCGACGTATTTTTCAAAATGCTCCGGGCGCAGCGGTTCGGAAATTGCGTGCTCGCCGTTGAACCATTTGCCGAGGTCAATCAGTTTGCACCGTTGCGAGCAGAACGGCCCGAACTTTCCGTTGAACCAGTCTCCGGATTTTTTACAAACGGGACATTTGACATGCGGCATGGCCTTATTTGGTTTCCGTCACCATCGTCTTGATGTCACTGACGACGTTGGTGATGTCATCCGCCGCCGCGCCGCCGGTTTGCAGAATTCCCTGCACGTCGTTGAAAATCATCTGCTGCTGCGTCGTGGAAAGATGCGAGCCGTTGAAAACGGCGTGGATGTCCTGCGCAAGTTTCGCGTGCTGCGGCTGCATGGCCGCCTTTCCGGCAACGGCCGACGCGAGATTGTCGGCGAGCATGGACGTTGAAGCGGGCGACGGCTTCACGCCTTGAGGTGCAACGGTGAGGTCGTCCAGCAGCAGTTTTTTTTGCGGCGCGTCTGGCTTGAGTTCGGCAAGTTTACCGAGGGCATCGAAATCAACGCTCAAGTTGGAGATGTTTTTGAGCGTGGCTTCGAGCGCGGGATTGGGCGGCGGCGCGGGCGGATTGTTGTTTTGCGGAGGCGGTGTGGTTGGCGGCGGGGCGCCTTGCGGCGGCTCTCCGGCGGCGACGTTTCGCGCCTGCTGTTCGGCGATGTTGTAAATGCCGCCACACACGCCATTCACCGCGAGGAGCGCGCAGAAAATTACGACGGGCGTTTTCATAAACCTCTAATTTGCGATCAGCGTCCGGTTCGAGGACAAATTCAAAATGTAGTCGTCCAGGATGTTTTCCGTTTCGTCGAGGATAGGGTCAACATCCTGGGTTTTTGTGACGACATCGGCAAAATGCGAACCGGCGGCGGGCGCGTTTGTTTCATCCTGTTTCAAAGGAATGCCGGCGGCGACAGCATTGTTGGTTGTCATTATCGTCACGCTGCCGTTTTCATTGGTCGCGATCACCAGCGCGTTTTCGTTGGTTGCAATCAGCGGTTCGGACGCGGGCAGTCCGGACAATCCGGCGTTTTCAACCGTGATGTCATAAATCTTTTCGCCCGGCAGCGGACGCATGGCGCGTTCGGCGGCACGCTTCATGTTGCGGGCATAATTGGTTTGCATTTGCATTATCGCATCGTGCTCGTTCAAGCTCGCCGTATTGTCGGCCTGAAGCTTTTTGAACCGGGTGATGTCCTGGCGGATGTAAATGAAATCCTGGTTTGTGGCGACGCGCGCCTCGGACTCCCGGCGCAGCGCGGCAAGGTAAGGTTCGACGAGGTTCAACTTGTCATAAACCAGATTCAATTTTTCGTAATCGGCGTTGGGAATCGTGTCGAACGGCAGCGGATTGTCCAGCGACGATTCGCCGACTTCATCGGAATAATTCAGCACGTCCGGCAGGATGATGTCCGGAACAACGCCTTTCAACTGCGTCGAAGAGCCGTTGACGCGGTAGAATTTTGCTATCGTGATTTTGACTTCACCCGGATCGTTCGTGGGCGACCAGACAAACGGCTGCAATTGTCTTATGTCCTGCACTGTGCCCTTGCCGTGCGTGGAGGTGTCGCCTACGACGAGCGCGCGCCCGTAGTCCTGCAACGCGGCGGCGGTGATTTCCGCCGCGGACGCGCTCAGGCGGTTGACGAGGACGACGAGCGGGCCGGAATAAAGCGCGGATGCGTCAGGAGCGTTGTCCACGGAGACATGACCATTCATCCGCGCCAGCACGACGGGGCCGCCCTTGATGAAAAGGCCGGTGACCCTGATGGCCTCTTCGAGCGAGCCGCCGGGATTGTTCCGCAAATCCAGGATGATTCCGCCGACCTTTTCCTCTTCAAGTTTTCCGATCAGTTTTGCGACGTCAGCCGATGCGTATTTCGGCGTCAAATGGTCCTTGCCACCGGACAAATCGGTCGGGAAGTAAAATTCCGGCAGGTCAATGACTCCAACCTTGTTCGTTCCACCGTGGCCGTCGGGCGATTCAATCAATTGCGCCTTGGCTTCGGAATCCTCAAGTTTAATTTCGCCGCGCGTCAACGACACGATGGGCCGCGCGGCGCGGTCGTCCGCCGGGCTGATGGTCAGCCGCACCTGCGTCCCCTTCTGGCCGCGAATGAGCTGGACGACTTTGCCAATATCCATGTCCACGACATCCACCGGCGGTTGGTTCGTCTGCGCGACGGCGACGATTTCATCGCCCGTGTTGAGCAGCTTGCTTTTTGCCGCCGGCCCGCCGGGGATAAGCGAGCTGATGATGCAATAACCGTTTGACTCGCCCAGTTGCGCTCCTATGCCGAAAAGGCCGAGGCTCATCTCGATGGAAAATTGCGCAGCGTGAGCCGTGTTGAGATAATCCGAGTGCGGGTCGTAGGCGCGGGCAAGCGCGTCGAGGTAAAATTGCAGAACGTCATCGCTGTCCGAATTGGTCGCCTTGTTCCACAGCCAGTTGTAATGGTGCTCGAGTTCGGCGGTGATTTCAGTCAGGTTGGATTTTGTGAGCGGCAGGATGACATCCTCGTTCGTCGTCGAAATTTCCAGTCCCAATTTTTCCGTCAAATACTGGTAGTGCACCTGCTCGCGCCAAAGTTCCTTCGCCGCGTCCAGATCCTCCGGATAGGGCGCGTGGCGGCGGTCAATGAGAATCTTGTCGTCGCCCGTGAGCTTGAAATTGTCGCGCTTCAACAAATCCTCCGCATAGGCCATGTGCTGCTCGAACCGTTCAAGGTAGCGCTGGAAAATGTCAAACGCGGGCGTGAGGTTGGATTGCTCGTGCCCGCCGTTCATGAACAGGTCGAGGTTCGTCCGGTAACGCGCGAATTCGTCAACGTCCGATTGAAGGAAATCCTCGCGCCCAGGGTCGAGCGCCTCCAGATAGCCGTCGAAAAACTTTTTCGACATTTCAGGGTCCAGCTTCTGTTGCGAATAGTGGATTTCCTCCAGCAGCCGCGCCGTCCAGTAGGCGATGCTCCCGTCGCTCGGCCCGGGCTTCAGGACGGAGGCAGACACTGCTGGCGTTGTTGCGGGCTGGGATTTTTCTTGCGCGGCCAGGCCGCCGGTGATGGCCAGCGCGCAAAGCAGCGCGGCCAGCAGGTGAATTTCGATATTTTTACGATACATGATCATTGGCACAGATTCGACCAAGCATAGCCCAATTCGTTCAGGAGGGAAAACATTTCGCACCGTGTAAATTTTAAAAAAAATCAAATATAACCCTTGCAGTTTCTGTGAAAGGCGTGGAACCAAGACAGTCCGTCAGAAAGTTTCAAAAGCGAATGAACTGAAAAGATTCCTTTTTCCCGCTTTCCTTATTTGTCCTGCGTTTTAACTTACCTGCATGGACACACTCCACGCGCCGTGGCGCATCGAATACATTTTGTCGCCCAAGCCGGAACTCAAGGAAGGACTGTTCACGCGCATCGCGCAATCGTCCGACGACGAGGAAAATCTGGTCATCGTGCGCGACCGCACCTGTTTTGCGCTGCTCAACAAATATCCCTATAACGGCGGACACCTGATGGTCGTGCCTTACAAGGAAGTGCCAGACTTGAACGGGTTGACGGACGAGGAATCGGCTGATCTATGGAAGCTCGTGCGCCGCTGCGTCAACGCCCTCACCGCCGTGATGAAGCCGGACGGATTTAACATCGGCATCAACCTCGGCAAGGTCGCGGGCGCGGGCATCGCGGAACATCTGCACATCCACGTCGTGCCGCGCTGGAACGGCGACACGAACTTCATGCCGGTCATCGCCGGCACCGGCGTCGTGCCGCAGGCGTTGAAGGAAATCGCAGGAAAGCTGCGGGTGGAATTGGGGAAATAGTTTTTGCCACAGATGGACACAGATGAAACACAGACAAGGGCATCCGCAGATTTCGCGGATTCACGCAGATTAGATTTAATCAGCTCCAATCTGCGAAAATCTGCGCCATCTGCTGATAAAATATATTTTCATCTGCGTTTCATTTGTGAAAATCTGTGGCTAAATAAATATTTTTGATTTGTGGCAACTGAAACCCTTCATTTCGAAAACGCGCGGTTCGCGCAGCAACTTTTTAACCACGAACCGCGCAATCTGCAATCGCTGGAAACCGAACTCGGCGTCAAGGCCACGTCGCGCGATGGCTGGATAAAACTGGAAGGCGCTGCGGATGCGGTTGAGCGAGCGAAGCAGCTTTTTGCGTCGCTGGAAAATATGTTAAAGGCCGGTTCGCCGGTGAAAAACCGCGAGTTCACGCACGCGTTAAATGTGGTCAGGCATGACGGCGTGGAAACCCTGAAAGATTTGGTCAACGACCGCGTGCAGACGCATGAGCGCAAGCCCGGCGTCACCGCTAAAACCGTCGGGCAGAAAAAATATCTCGACGCCATCCGCAGGCACGACATCACGTTCGGCATCGGTCCGGCGGGAACGGGCAAAACGTATCTGGCCGTGGCAATGGCGTTGTCGGCGTTGCGCGAAGGGAAGGTTTCGCGGATTATTTTGACGCGGCCGGCGGTCGAAGCGGGCGAGGCGCTGGGATTTCTGCCGGGCGACCTGCTTGAAAAAATCACGCCGTATCTGCGTCCGCTGCACGACGCGCTGCACGACATGCTGCCCGCCGAGGAAATCCAAAAACACACGGAGCGCGGGACGATTGAAATCGCGCCGCTGGCTTATATGCGCGGTCGCACGCTGAACAGTGCGTTCATCATTTTGGACGAGGCGCAAAATTCCACGACCGAGCAGATGCTGATGTTTCTCACGCGGCTCGGCCACGGCTCGAAGACGGTCATCACCGGCGACGAAACGCAGATTGATTTGCCGCCGCACAAACATTCCGGGCTGATTGAAGCGCATCGCGCGCTTGAAAATGTTGACGGCATCGCGACCATTGAATTTTCCAAGCGCGACGTGGTGCGGCATCCGCTCGTCCAAAAAATCATCAGCGCCTACGAGGAGCATCGGTGCAACAAAAATGAACGTTAAATTGTTGAATTGCTTAATGGTTGAACCGGACTCGCGTCCCGGCGATTCAACCATTCGACGATTCAACCGTTCGACAATTTTCATCGCCAGCCGTCAGCGGACAAAGAAATTTAATTTGCGACTGCTGAAAAAAATCACGGGTGTGTTGCTGGCGGAATTGAAAGTTGAAAACGCGGAGATCGGAATCAATCTTGTCGCGGCGCGCGAAATGGCTTTGATCAATGAAACCTTTCTCAAACATGAAGGTTCAACGGATGTGATCACGTTTGATTACGGCGTAGGACAGGCGTCGCGCCTGTCTCACTTCAAAAATAAAAAAAATGGAGACAGGCGCGACGCCTGTCCTACGTTGAACGGCGAGCTTTTTATCTGCATGGATGAAGCCATTTTGCAGGCGAAGCAATTCAAGACGAACTGGCAGTCGGAAATTGTCCGTTATGTCGTTCACGGGGTTTTGCATTTGCTTGGCCACGGCGATTTGAAGCCGGATTTGCGGCGAAAAATGAAGTTGGAGGAAAACCGGTTGCTGCGCGGCCTTTCCCGAAAGTTTTCGCTCGCGCAAATCGCGCGGCGTTCTAAAATATCCGCGTGAAGAAATCGTTTTTTGCGGGCTGGCGCGCCAGTTTTTTCACCGGGCTGCTGATCGTGCTGCCCGGTGTCATCACGCTGGCGGTGGTGAAATGGTTTTTCGGGACGGTGTCGAGCCTGACGGATTCCCTGCTTTTTTTTCTTCCGCAAATCGTCACGCATGAAAACAAGGGTGCCGGGCCGATCCATTGGTATTGGAGTTTGCTCGCGTTTGTTTTTGCCGTGCTGTTCATTTCCATCGTCGGCGTGCTGGCGCGTTATTATTTTGGCAAACGGTTGATCGCGCTTGCGGACGGCATGATGCTGCGCGTGCCGGTGCTGAACAAGATTTACAGCACGATCAAACAGGTGGACGAGGCGTTCACTTCCGGCAAGAAAAGTTCGTTCAAGACCGTCGTGCTGGTTGAGTATCCGCGCGAGGGAATTTACTCTGTCGGCTTCATCACGAGCGAACGCGCGGACGAGGTGGAACGTAAAACCGGCAAAAAATGCGTGTGCATTTTCATCCCGACGACGCCGATTCCGACGGGGGGATTTTTGATCATCGTGCCGGAGGAGAACGTCATCAAGCTGGACATGAACGTGGCCGACGGTTTCAAATACATCATCAGCGTGGGCGCCATTTCGCAGGAACTGAAATCCTTCTCGTCCTCATCGTCATCCTCATGAATCAAATCCCAGGACGAGGATGAGAACGAGAAGGATTTTACATGATTGAATCCGCCACCGGCATCGTTTTGCGAACGCGACCGCTGACCGAAACGAGCCTCATCGTCCACTGGCTGACACCCGGTTTGGGGCGCATTGCCACGGTCGCCAGGGGCGCTCGCAGGCCGAAGTCTCCGTTTGCCGGGAAACTGGATTTATTTTACCTCGCGGATTTTTCATTCAGCCGCAGCCGCAGTTCGGATTTGCACGCGCTGCGCGAAACGGGTTTGCGCGAGACGCACGGCGCGCTCCGGCAGGACATTTGCAAATTGCGGCAGGCGGCTTACGCGGCAAATTTCATCGGGCAGGCGACGGAAACGGAAACGCCTTTGCCGGCGGTCTTTGAAATGTTGCGTGAATTTCTGGATTGTCTTTGCGGGCAAAAAAGCGGGCCGCAACCCGTCTTTGCCTTTGAACTGAAATTGCTGCAAGAACTTGGGCTGGAGCCGAATCTGGCGGAATCCGGTCTTGCCGCAGGAACAAAAAAAATAGCGGCGATCCTGGCGAAGAAAGATTTTTCAACAGCCTGGAACTTGAAATTGACGGAAGCGCAAACGGTCGAACTGCGCCAATTTCTGCACGGCTTTCTGATTTTTCATCTGGGGCGCCTGCCCAAAGGCCGCGCGGCGGCACTGGCGGGCGAGGCTTGAAATGACTTCCAGCGCGGGCGGCTTTGGGCTACTTTGCGGTGAATTTAGAACGGGCGATGAAAATCAAATTTTTGAATTTTTCCACGGTGCGGATGAAGCTGGTCGGCACCGTGCTGCTGCTCATCCTGCCGGCGCTGCTGGTGCTGTATATTTACGACCTGCCAATGAGCGGGTTCGTCGTGGGATTTCTGGCGCTGGCGGCGGCGTGGATGGGCGGCGAGTATTTTGTCCGGCGGCAGGCTCAAATATTGTCGGAAACCGCGCAAAAAATCGCGGACGGCGACCTGGCAGCGCGCACCGGCCTGCCGGCGTCGGAGGATGAACTCGGCCAGCTCGCGAAAATTTTCGACCGCATGGCCGGCACGCTGGAGCAGCGCATCAAGGAGCGGGAGAAACTGGCGGCGTTCGCCCAGTTGAACCCCTACGCGGCGATGGAATTCTCGCCGGACGGGACAATGATTTATTTCAACGATGCCGCCCTGAAGCTGGCGCTTTCCGTGGAAAAAAAACATCCGCGCGAAGTGCTGCCGGAAAATGTTTCCGAATTGACGCATGATTGCATCGTCTCCGGACGGAGCAGGCTCCGGCTGGAGACAAAAGTCTGCGGACGGACGTTTTCGTGGTCGTTCCACCCGATGCTGGCGAGCCGCGTCGTGCATTGCTACGCAGAAGACATCACGGAACGCCTGAACCTGGAGGAGCAATTGCGCCAGTCGCAGAAAATGGAATCCATCGGCCAGCTCGCTTCCGGCGTCGCGCACGATTTCAATAATATGCTCACGATCATCCAGGGCCACTCAAGTTTTCTGCTCTCCAAGCCGACGCTGCCGCCTGAAATCGTTGACCCCATCCAGGCCGTTTATTTTGCCGCCGAGCGCGCCGCGCGGCTCACGCGGCAACTGCTCATGTTCAGCCGCAAAAATGTCATGAAGATCGAGCCGCTCGATCTCCGCGAAACCGTCGGCAACATGAGCAAAATGACCGAACGTCTCATCGGCGAAAACATCACGCTCGAATTCCAGCAGCCGGAAGAGCTGCCGACCGTGCAGGGCGACTCCGGAATGATCGAGCAGGTTCTGCTGAATCTTTCCGTCAATGCGCGCGACGCCATGCCGCAGGGCGGCACGCTGACCATCAGCCTTGAGGCAATGTCCGTTGACGCCGTTTTTACGGAAAGACATCCGCAGGCGCGCGTCGGACGCTTTGTGCGCCTGCGCGTCACGGACACCGGCACTGGCATGGACACGGCGACGTTGGGACATATTTTTGAACCTTTCTTCACGACCAAGGAGGTCGGCAAAGGCACCGGCCTCGGCCTCGCGACGGTTTATGGAATTGTAAAACAGCACGACGGCTGGGTTGAAGTAAGCAGCGAACCCGGCAAAGGCACGACCTTCGACATCATGTTTCCGGCAAACACCGAGGCGTCCCCGGCTTCAAAAAAAGAAGCCTCGCCCGACGACGCGCCTGTTGCCGGCGGCACCGAAACCATTCTCATCGTCGAAGATGAGGAAATTCTGCGAGAAATGGCGCGTGAAATCCTTCAAAATTACGGCTACAACATTCTCGAGGCATCATCCGGCCGCGAGGCGTTCGATGTCTGGAACCGGCACACGGACGAAATTCACCTGCTCCTGACCGACATGGTGATGCCCGAAGGCATCTCCGGCATCCATCTCGCCGAACGGTTGCTGACCGACCGGCCTGATTTGAAGATCATTCTCACCAGCGGCTACAGTTCCAACGAAGTCAACGCCGAACTCATGGCGCGGGCGCAGGCGCGCTTCCTCCAAAAACCCTACTCGCACAACGACCTCGCCAAAATCGTCCGCGACAGCCTCGACAACGATGCTGCGGGCAGAACAGCGTTGTTATAAAATATCCAGTGGCCCGAATAATTCAGGCTGTAAATAAAGCTGGCAGTGGCCGTGTTGCCCGCCAAAAAAGTTGACGGAAAATGAAAGGGCTTCAACATGAAATCACATGGCCGGGGCAGTCGCATCCATGACCGAGCCTGTGCAAAAACGTTTGCAAATTTGACCAGCAACACTTTTTTCAATGGCATCCGAAAATGACTGCTTCCGGTTTTTGAACTTTGAAATGGGGATGGATTTTCAGTGGTATTGGCGGCGCTTGTTTCTGCGGTTGGTTTTGCCAGCAAAAAACGGGCGCGGCGCGCTTTCAAGCCGGCGCCGCCATCAGGTTGGCAAAACTCACCAGCTTCAGCACCCGCTTCAGGTTGTAGGCCAGTGCGATCAGACTCCATTCCGTCCGCACTTTCGCCAGCCCTTTGAGCAAAAAATGGTCGTAGCCAAACCCGCGCTTGATCGTCCCGAACGGATGCTCCACCAGTTGCTTGCGCAACGCAAACTTTCCCGGCTGCGCCCGCAGCCGCGCCGCCATGTCCGCCATCAGGTCGTCGTGGGGTTCGCGCGTGACGGTGCGGAAACCTTGGTGTCGCAGGCATTGCAATTTCAGCGGGCAACTCCGGCAGCCCCGCGCGCGGTAGTAGCTCAACTGCCGTCCCTTCTCCTGCCGCTGGAAACGACAGGTCAACTCTTTCCCCGCTGGACAGACATAAACATTCTTCGCCGCTTCAAAGCGGAAGTCACGCTTGTCAAACAACCCCAGCTTGACGTTGTTGCTGGTGCTGCTGGCCGGCACATAAGGAGTCAGCTGGTGATCCACGCATTGCTTGATTTCCGTTCCCGTGTAATAGCCGCCATCGGCCAACACTTCGGCTTGCGCCAGGCCGAGGTTTTCTTTGGCTTGCAACGCCACGTTGGCCAGTTGGCGCCGGTCACTCACCTCGTTGGTTACTGTGTCGGCGACAATCAACTTGTGCTTGGCGTCCACCGCCAGTTGCGCGTTGTAACCCACTTGATACCCTTGGGCCACCACCATCTTGCGCGCGTCCGGATCCGTGGTGGAAAGCTGCGGTTGACCGCTCTGTTCCAACTGCGCCAGCAACCCGGCGTGCCATGTCTTTTTGGCCTGCATCGCCGCGATCTTCTGCCGTAATTGCACCGCGTCCAGCGCCGGACTCGCCGTCTCGGTCGCATCGGCTTGGTCCAGCCGGGCGAAGTATTCCTCCAAGCGCGCGTCGGTGTCGGCAAGAATGGCTTTGAGTTTGTTCGCGTTGAAATTGGCGTCCTTCGCATTGACCGCCTTGAACTTGCTGCCATCAATGGCCAGCAACTCCCCGCCAAACAAATCCAGTTTTCGGCACAGCAACGTGAACTCACGCGCCACGGCTTTGAGGGGTTGCAGATGATCCTTGCGGAAGTTGGCAATGGTCTTGTGGTCCGGCGCAAGCTTGCCGGTCAGCCAGACCAGTTCCACGTTACGTTGGCACTCCGTTTCCAGTCGGCGCGAAGAACGCACGCGGTTCAAGTAACCGTAAAGATAAATTTTGAGCAGGACGGCGGGTGGATACGGTGGCCGGCCGGTGTCGGCACAGGTGGCACGCAGAAAACCGAGCCGGGCCAGATCAAGCTGAGCCACAAACGCGTCAAGGAAACGCACCGGGTTTTCAGCCCCGACATAATCCTCCAGCCGTTCGGGGAAGAGAAGGGTTTGGCTGCGATCCAAACCAGAACGATGATTCATACCTATCCAGACGCGCACCCGCGCAATGTGTTCAAACAATCCGCGACTTTTTACACAGGCTCTGACCGAAGACGAACCGGATGTTGTGAGTTGAAAAATACTCCGAACAACATTCCTTTGTTGACCGGGACAGCGCTCCGTGGCGGGCATGGCGTTTGGATGTTCAGTCTGATGCAGGCGAGCTTCGCTTCCTTGTGTCGCGTTCGTAGCCGAGACCACGATTCGCGAAGCGAACAACAACACTTGGGGCAACCATCTATGGTAGGCTTGGGAAGCCCACCTGTTCCAGTGTTCATTTTTCTTTGGCATCTCGCGTGCCATGGTTGGCGTGTCGAGTTCAATTTCAATTCTTTATGGTTTGGGAATAACTTACGGCGGAAAAACGGACGACCAAGTTACTACGCTCCTCGGAAGAATATTTCAAAAATTGCTCATCGGGAATGGCTAGAAGTTTATCCATGTCCTTAATCAATGAAGCGGGTCGTCTTGAATAAGAATCATCTTCCTGTCTTAATTTTAAAAGCTCTCCGGTGGCTCCTGAAATCTGGATGTCAATCACCGGTTGGGACCAATCGCCCCATTTGACATCAAAAATAGGAAGAGGAATTTCTGTGCTTGGCTTGCTGTCTTCCGCCCAGGACATGAAAGTTTGCTGTTTTACAATTGGAGGATGGTCTTTCTCCAGTCGTTGCAGGTCAACATCCATAGCCGTGAGCCAGTTGGTGGCAATCCGATAAGCACCATTGGTATTGATGATTGATGGTATTTTAGCCAAGCCCTCCAAATACTCGCGCAAGGTTTTATCACCACGCCCATTATTTAATTTGGTGATAAAACGCAGTCTCCCGTCTTTGGCGAAAGAAAAAGAATATTTATCCGTGTCAAGGCGTCCAGCAAAACCAATGACTCGTGGTGAAAAAACCGCTTCAGCCCGCAAATTTTGTTCCTCGATTGGCAAGTCTGCCGGAAGATACAAGCGTCCCGAGCAAAAATTTATTTCTGCCAGCATCAAGATTATAGCAATATATTTATAAGCAAGTGGAACAATCATCAAAGAAGTATTTTAATTGAAATCATATTATTTGACCCAGCACAGGGTCAATCACTCATCTCATGTATGGAGGAAATAAGCCCCATCCGCAAATTAAAGCAACGATTGCGAATACGACGTTCCATTTCGAGTTTTTAAAATCTTTAATCAATAATTGAATGATGCATATGACTAGCAAAGCCATGGAAGAAATAAAGTATCCAATCGAAAGACGCATTAACCCTTCTGTAAGATCACCGCCGCCAATTATTCCAGGGCTGCCAGACATAAGTAGTCGCCAAAATGGATAAAAAATAGCTACTCCAAACACATACACTCTAAACGGAAGTGCCAATAGCCGAAACCTTTCTTGAGTGGTTGAAGGCAGGAATTTCATCTTATTACCTTATTTTTATTCAACGTTTTTATTGTTAGATTTGTTTCCATGTCAACAATGGGCTATCGGTCAAAAGTTGTTAAATCAACGCATCCTGAAATCTTGTATTCTTTAATATCGGGTATTCCATTACCAAAATACCCAAAGAAACCAGGATTGTCTTGATTGAAACCATAACTGACAAGCTGATCGGTGTAATCCTTTATGCAGATATTTAGTGGATAACCCAACTGCCATTCTTCAAAAAGTGTATTCAACGCATTTTGCCACTCTTGTATTCCGCCGACTGTGCGAGGTGCTGGCGTTTCAATAGTCCAACCAACAAATGCCTGAGGATCCAAATGAAATCTATTATAATAATCATCGACTGTAAACACACTACCATTCACTTGATATATGATACCGAAGGCATCAGCCCAAACTTTTGAATATCCTAAACAGCAGTCTAAAATAACCAATCGATATGGATGCGCTACCTTTCCGGCACCTCGATTATTATGCAAAATTATGCCTACTGCTCCAGCAGTTATCGCAGTTGGGTCATCGGCACTTTCATTGGGTGCAATAACATCTGTGTTGCCATGTCCCCACCAATAAAAATTCTCGCACGATGGCAGAACTCCCTCCAGAACTTTTTCATATGCATAGCTATCATAAAATCGAAAAGCCGTGGCATACGGGACATTTTCCCAATCCGGTTCAAGCTCATAATCGTATCCACCGCCTAAATCGGCATACCAATCCACCAGCGTATCTAAATTGTCTACAACGCTGTTTAACATCATGCTTTGAAGCGCATTCTGCATCGAAGAAGAGGTATAATCAAAACCATAAGCAACAGCAAACGAGCCAGAAGTTATATGGGGCATGAAATAATAAATAACTGAAAAGACAGGCAACGAAGAGCCTGGAAATGAAAATACGCACTCCAATGAACCATTGGCAATTCTATTGCCCTGACCGTCATTCAAATCCCATCCATCTTCAATTTTGCCGTTTGATACTGTTCCAGACAGGGTTTTGAGATGATTACCAGTTGCCAAATCATAGACCTCTATTGTGTATCCACTTGCTGCCCCATTTACTGTTGCATCAATAGTAAGTTGATCTGTGAACCATCTTGCAACTTCGTCAACTGTTATCGCATTCGCAACAGTAACAGTTTTTGAATTTCCAACCACGCTACTCCCATTTGGATTGCTGTTCCTATCAAAAGTGAATCCAAGAATTATCTGATGTGTTCCGTTGGGAATTGAAACAGTATCCCACTCCGCAACCCAACAGCCATTGACTTTGTGAACAATTGCATTGGCTTGTTCACTGTCTACATAAAGTGTTAATGGAGCATTATCTGCAACATCAGGACTAATCTGAAGCGGTATGGTGACGGTGCCGGACAATGCGCTTGGCAGTAACACTCCTGATAAATTCAACGGATTATCAGCAACCTGCGGATCAGTGTTCAACTGGAATTCCGCCAAATTGGGCAGGCCGTCACCGTCGGGATCGTTTCTTGAATCGTCCACATTAGGATTCAAGCCATGAGCAATTTCCCATTCATCTGGCATTCCGTCGCCATCTGAATCCACCTGATCGACGGTCACCGTAGCCGTGGCAAATCCACCATTGCCATCCGTAACGACGTATGTAAATGAGTCAGCGCCAAATTTGGCTGAATTACGGGTATAAGTAATTTGTCCACCACCGTTGTTCGCTACTGTTCCCATGTTCGGTTGATTTATAGAATAGATCGTGATTGTATCTCCATCCGGGTCTGAATCGTTGGCTACCAGGTTTATCGTGGCGGTATGCACGCCAACGGCCAAGGTCGCGGAGTCATCCGCCGCCGTCGGGTTGTTGTTTCCGGTTTTGTTGACAAACACGGTCACCGTTGCAGTGGCGGTGTTGCCCTGTCCGTTTGAAATCGTATAGGTGAACGTGTCCACGCCATAAAAACCGCTGGCGGGAACGTAGGTCAGACTCAAGCCATCCGTCGCCAAAGTAACCGTTCCGTGACCGCCATCGGTCTTGGCAATGATGGTGAGCGGATTATTGTTTATGTCCGTATCGTTTGCCAGCACGTCAAATGTATTATCGGGGATCGTGTCGTCGCTGTCTTGCTGAACCTGAAATACATCATTGTTTGCCACTGTAAGGAGCGCATAATGGTAGCCTAGGTCGGGCATCCCATCATTGTCAGGATAGCTGCCGGCCTGCGGCGCATAAGTCGTCCCGAACTGGAGATCGGCCAGTAATATTGAACTGATGGCCGTCGTGCCTTTGTTGCGGAAAGGGCAGCCCGACACCAGATAAAAATTGCCGCCGCCCGATGTCTGGAAGGGATTGGACGTGGTGGCAGTTGGATGAGAACCGAAAGTGTTGGCCGTGCCATAGGAGCTATAGAAGTTCATGTTATAGAATCCATTGTAGCTGCCCGACAGGGTGTAGTTTCCGCTCATATACATGCTACAATTGGCAAAGATACAGTTGACCGCGTTTATGTAATAGGCGCCTGTGTCATTGAATATGTAACCATTGTCGTTGACAATCGTGCAGTTGTTCAAGTTGTAAGTGTCGCCGTTGGAGCTGCCATACATCGCCAAAATCCCGGAGCAACCGCTGAAAACGCAATTGTTACAGGTCAAGGCAATGCCGTAGTAGGATCCATTGCCAAGCTGCGCCATCAATGCACAATTAATTATTTGCGAGTCTGACAAAGTGCTGCTGCTGCTATAATCCGCCTTGACCGCATCTTCCGCATAGCTGATGCGCACATTGCTCAAACTGAAGCCATTCTGCGCATAGATTGCGGGATTGGCGTAATGATTGCCG